>Ga0306920_100006301_pt1 | contig 15460 bp, 15 predicted proteins | sample flu12Cox44000170_FD_204666 | JGI IMG/M metagenome (GOLD analysis project Ga0306920, IMG submission 204666) | Lab enrichment of tropical soil microbial communities from Luquillo Experimental Forest, Puerto Rico - flux4day.12C.oxic.44.000.170 (v2)... | ecosystem: Environmental > Terrestrial >... | reverse complement strand
AACTCCGCATTCAAGAATTTTCTGGCATCCTCGGCTCGTTTGCGCTCGGTCACGTCGGTAACGAGCGCAAGGATGCTTTCTGGGCGCCCCGCCGCGTCTCGCAACAGCGAGACATGCTTGTGCACCCATAAGAGGTCGCCTCCCTTGGCAATGCATCGGTTCAAGATCTTGAACGAGGGGATTTTCCCTGCGGTGAGCAACTGGATCTCTGGCGTATGCCGAGGCCAATCCTCCGGATGCACAAGGTCCTTGATGTTGAGCCTGCACAGTTCCTCCTCCGAGTAGCCGTGCATGGACGCGTATGCCGGGTTGCATTGCTGGAAGCGTCCAGCGAGATTGGCAATGTAAATGCCGGTCCCGGCATTTTCATAAATGCCTTTGTAGCGTTCCTTGCTCTGCCGCAAGACTTCGTCGCTGCGGTGATGCTCGATGAAGTCCGCGGCCTTCCGCGCATAGAGATCCAGGATCCGCAATTCGTGTTCGCTCGGTCGATGCGCTCTGCCAAAATGCGTCGACATCACACCCAATGGCTTTCCATCGCGTGCAATGATCGGCGTCGACTGCAGAGCACGAAAACCCGCCGCCAATGCAACATGGCGGAATGAAGCATAGTCCTCGTCGGTTTCTACATCTTCTATGATTATTCGACGGCCGGTGCGCAGCGCTCTTGCGCATGCGGAATTGTCTGCGACGGACGCTTCCTTGAAGAATTCCAAGAACGGGGCATCAAAACTTTCCTGCACCGCAATGGTCAGGACACCGCGAGGATCCATAATCTGCACGTGGCCCTTGTCGGCACCCATCATCTCGATCGAGCCGCGGAGTACCTCAACGAGCCCCTCGTTCAAATCACAGATTTGCCAAAGCCGCGAGCTGTAATCGTGTAGTCTCGTCAGGGCAATGGTTTCTTCTGCGAGTCGTGCCTCGCTGGCGCGTAGCGCGGCCTCTGCCCGCTTGAGTGCGGCGAGATGCTCCATTTGCTCGTTCATGCCCTGGATCCTCGCTATGGATCCAGCAAGCTCGGAAGCGATGAGATTGAGGAAATCCATGTACGATTCATCTAGCCTCAGGCGCGAATTGATACCGACGAGGAGCACGCCGAGCAAATCGCCCTCGGGACCCTTCCTTATCAAGGGCAGGGCCACCAGCTGGCGCGTCGGCTCGGGCCATGCGCCGCCGGGCAACGGCGGCGCAATGCTGGAATGTTCAGAGAGAGCGGGCGTACGCTCTCGAAGAACTTGGGATATGCCCCAGGGATTGCGGTCGAAAGCATCGATGGTGATGGGCAGCAGCGATCTGTCGATGCCTCCGCAACACAGCAAACGCGCGCGGGTGCCCTCGGAGACGTACTGGGCAGCGAAGGGAACGTCGGGGTTCCCCTTGCATAGCAGGTCGATGAGCGCCTGACAGGTTTGATCGACCGACTTGCCTCGGTAGGCCGCCTCCAGCGTCGCCTTGGAAAAAGCGCGCAAAACGCGCGTCCTGCGCTCCGTCAGCACGCGGTCGGTTGTTTCAATCACCGCCGTTTGTACGCCGACGACCTTGCCTTCAGCGTCCTTTAGGAGGCTGTGAGAGTAGGTAAAGTAGCATTCCTCCAAGAAACCGTGGCGGTCGCTAGCGAGAAGGAGGTTCTCAGACCAGCTGGCGTTGCCTTTTAGAGCGTTTTCGAACTGTCCCCTGGCGATTGGCCAGGTTTCCGGCCAGACCTCAGCGGCGGGCCGCCCCAGACCGGCTGGATGTTTGGTCTCGCCGAGGATCGGCTGCCACGCGTCGTTATAGAGCATGACGAGTTCAGGGCCCCACCAAACCACCATGGGAAACCTTGAGGCAAGGCAGGTCGCAATGGCGGCCTTGAGCGTGTCGGGCCAGCACGCGGGAGGGCCGAGTGGCGAGCGCGACCAGTCGTGGGTCCGCATCAGGGCACCCATCCTGCCTCCGCCATCAAGGAAGCCGAGGAGAGTGGGCGGAACAATCATGCAGCGTCCCCAAATTGCATCGCGGTTCAACAAGCTACCAACGGCCCACAGAGGGCACCGCGGCGGCTCGCGCCGAGCGCAGCCACCCCCCAGCCGCGGTGGCATGGGCCAGCAGATATCGCTGGGCTTCGTGGTGTGCTGCTGCTTTCAAGACCCCCGAGCCCGGCGATTAACCTACGCTCAGGCAGCATCCTGATTGGGGATAAACCCTCGCGTCAATCAGGTGTTATCTGTAGTCAGCGAGAGATGCTCGCTGCACGCCTGCTAGGGCTCGGACGCACGCGCAGCTGAAAATCGCGTTGATGGGCTGGTGGCCGGAACCGGGAACGCCCGAGTTCTCGGTTGGCGACACTCGCTCACGTTGGGCCGAGCGCCACCCCAGCATCCGCGCACTGCAAATTCACGAAAGCCAGTTGCTCGCCGGCCCGGAGCAAGTCTGCTGCGCCGAAGTTCAATGCACCTCGCCTTACTTTGCGGGCTGGCTGCGACCCTTTGCACACGGTCTCTCCCCCTAATCGGGGATGGCGCGGTTCACGCTAATCGGTATGCCTTTGCGTCACACCCACGCGCGAGGACAATTCTCTGGCTGCGCCTCCCAAAACGATCATCTGTCCCAATTGCGGTCTCGTGTTGAGAGTAACGAACGCCAGGGGTTCGACTAGGCTCGTCTACGACTTCAATGATTGGCAACGCCGCTGCAAGCGCATCGATCTCGGCAGTCCGGTGCTATGTCTGGTGCAGCACGAACCACACAAGCCGAACTAGCCGCACTCATTCACGACCGCGACGGAATTACGCGCCGCGCGGACGCTCGCGCCAGGACTGGATCGGCGTGACTGCAGACGGTGACCTGACTGAGAGTTGCCTTGGAGCGAGTGGCCAATAGTGCCGGGCTCTCAGAGTTTTCCCAACCTGCGAAGAACAGATGCGCCACGGTCAGTGCTCGGCTCGGCGGCTGATTTGGTATCGGTAGCATTCCGGCGGTAGGTCGTCGCGCGGTGTCCCTGCGATCCGATCTCGAGGCAGACAACGTCTGTGTCAGTCCTGGCGACCAATTGATGCGCAAGCGCTCGACATTTCCGCCGCTTTCACGGATGCTGACGTCCTGCATACCGCCGACCAGCAATGTGTCAGATCGTGGTGTAACTCCATAAGCATGATCGGCGCCACCGACGCCAATTTGGCCACCACGACACCCAAGCGGAATGATCGCCATGACACGCAAGGCAGACCTTCTGACGACGGGCAGAATTTTCGTTTTGACCGCATGCATGTACCTATCGGGAGTGCAAGCCATGGCCGCAGACGGATTGACAACGCTGAGGAGCAGCTTCGGACCAAACGAGACGATGAACAGGCTCGAAGCCGAGGTGAAAGCCAAGGGCATGACAGTATTCGCTCGCATCGATCACGCGGCGGGCGCCGCGGGAGTTGGATTATCCATGCGTCCGACCGAGGTCCTGATCTTCGGCAATGCCAAAGCCGGCACCCCGCTGATGCAGTCGGTTCAGACCATGGGAATCGACCTGCCGCTGAAGGCACTGGTCTGGCAGGACGCAGCGGGTACCACCTGGCTTTCCTACAACGATCCAGGCTGGCTCGCGCAGCGGCACGGGCTCGGTCACGAGGTCGAGGCGGCAGTGAGTGGCATGGCCGCCGCCCTCGCAACGGTCGCGAAGGCGGCAATCGCATCTCCGTAGGGCCCGGCGACCGAGATCTTAATGCCGCAGCGACTGTTTGAGGACTCATCGCCGGATTTGGGAGGCAATTGATGCGCTGATCGAACGGTTGCACCGGGTCAAGAATTATTGGAACGTACTGCCCCGCCTCAAGTGCGGGCGAATGGGCTGAGAACTGGCCAAGCGCCGCACGCTCCGCATCGTTGAACGCGGACCTTTCGCGCCGACTGCATCGCGGCGGCCAGTGGGACGGTCAATGAAATCGTGTTCATCAGCCTAACAACCGCGACCGGTGACTTGCGAATAACGGCGCATCCCACAAGCGACGTCGAGACCAGCTGCCATGGCGAGGTTTCCTCGTAATTCCTTCAAGCCAGACCTTGCGGTATCGCATGGCATCGCGCAGGCCATTGTTGACCGCGTGCTCCCGGGTCGCACCTTGGCCGTCGTCACTTGTCTTCAGGGCGGTGAGATGGGGGCTGTCTTTGAGCTCGGGCTCGCCGAAGCTCCTCTTTCGCTGATACTCAAGGTCTATCCGCAAGCGTTTCAGTGGAAGATGCACAAAGAGGTCGCCATAACCGGCCGCCTGGAAGGACGGCTTACTGTACCGATCCCGCGCATTCTGCTTGCCGACGACTCCAAGGCGCTGCTTGCACTCAACTTCGTTGTCCTGAACAACGTCGACGGTGAGATCCTCAGTGCGCTTGAGAAGGTCCTAGCCAAACAGGAAGTGCTATCGGCTTACGTGCAGATGGGACGTTTGCTCAGAGAGTTTCACCAGATCCGGTTCGAGGCGTTTGGCTACATCGGACCGCACGGCGTGTGGGATCCGCATCCTACCAACCACGCCTACGTGGCCGCTCGGTTCGACAGCAAGCTCAAAGAATTCATGGAGCGGGGCGGCGATCCTCGACTCGCGCGGCGGGTTGCGGCCCGCGTTTCATCAGGTGCACATTTGCTGCATGGGTGCGCCACCCCGGTGCTCTGCCACAATGACTTTCACTCCAGGAACGTTCTCGCAACTAACAAGAGCGGGACGTTGCGCCTCTCGGGCATTGTGGATTTCGAAGGCGCGCAAGCCGCCGATCCACTCATGGACCTTGCCAAGACCCTCTACTGTGACCCCGACGTCGACGACACCAAGCGCGCCGCCTTGCTCGACGGCTATGGGATACCTGGACGCAACCACTGGCGGCAGATCATCGACCTCTATTACCTCTACTACATTCTCGAATTCTGGTGCTGGATGGCCCTGCTTGGCAATGCGGAGGACTTGCCTCGACTGGCGGCGCAGATCGAGAGGTATACAGCGACCTGAAAGGCAGCATTTTCGACCAGGAAGGGAGCAAAGCAGTCCGCGCAATATGAAGGTTTGGCTACTTTCCGCGATGGTCAGCTTCCCTGGGCCGCTGCGCCTGGCCTTCGGCACCCCACAACATCACAGGCTCGCTCCTAGTGAATCCTATCGGCAATTAGCCCCAGCATGATGAGGATCGCTCCCAGAAGGTACGCGATTAGCATAACATCTTGCCGGCGAGCTTCCGCATCTGTTCTGCGGCTGACCTCCTGTCCGGCGGCGCTGAACCGCAGTCGATATACTAATGCAAACGCGATGAACATTGCGCCAAATCCCCTTGATACCAACGTGTGGTCACAGTCCTCGCATCGTGCACCCCAACACGAGGATCACATAGGCGATCAACATCCCATAAAACTGCGAAGCATCCCCCGTGAGGAACGGCACGTCCCTGCCGAAGTACCGCGAATAGAGGATGCCCAGCGCCAGCACAATGGAGACCAGGAACGTTAGAATCCCAGGAGCCTTCAAGATCATCGTCCGCAAATTGTCGAACATCGGCGGCCTCCTGCAATCCGCGTATCTCCCCGCCCCCGGCACTGCTCCATTTCGCGGAGCGCCACTATCCTAACCCATGTTGCCGTCATCGTCCCGCCCGGATCGCATCTCACTCTCCCAATCAGTGCATTGCGTCGAGGCCACGGATGTCGGCGCTCCACCAGCAGATTATCAGCGATGCCCGCGACCTGATTGCGGGACGAGCATCGCTCTGCTCAGTTCGCCCCTAGGCCATCACTGGGGCCGTGACCGCATTTGGACCGCACGATGCGCGCCAAGCGCTTCTGTGCGATGGGGTGATCACGCCCTGCTCCTGACCGGCGACGTCGCCCGCGCTCAGTCGCTAACCCTCTCAGCCTGCGAATACTTTTGCCCCGCTGCCAAAACGCGGTCTTCGAAGTCGAACAGCTCAATGACAGGTTCGCTCACGTGGTTATCCGCAGGCGCTCCGACGACTACCTCGCTTCCACGAGCTCGTGTTGCAGAGCGGCTCGCGCGAGCGACTGGATGCTCGGTGTCTCGCAGGCACGAGCCGCACAAGCCAGACGGACTTACTGCGGCGCCAAAGACTTTGCGGCGCGCCGTAGAGCAAGCGTACTATTCGATAACCTCATCACGTCAGCGCACACTACCCCAGCCGGGCTCGCGTGCGAGGTTGGTCAAGACCACGTCGACGCGCCATGAAAATCGGCGTGCAGACCCCTATTGTGCACGAACATCAGAGCCAGGTCTGGAGTGAAAGGTCGGCTGAGGTGATGCGCAGGCGCTCGACGACGATAGCGGCAATCGAACGGTAGAGACGCGCACCGAACGTTGGATCGACGTCGGCCAGATTGTCCAGCGTCACCATATCGATTATGCGCAGCCTGGATGGAGCGTTCGCAACAACCCGCGCGCTGGTCGGCCCTCCATCAATGAAGGACATCTCACCGAAGAACTGACCGGGGCCGAGTACGGCGAGGACCATCTCCGCATTGCGACGCTCGACGCGGACGGCGCCTTCCTCCACGACAAATATCGCCCGCTGGCTGATACCTTCCTCGACAACAACCTCACCGGGTTCTAGCGTCTTAAAGGGAGCGGCTGCGAGCAGGGCCTGCTCTTCCGCCGGTTCCAGAAATCGAAGAAATCGGTCGATCATCGCGCCAAACTCGCACTGCGTGCGCGCACACTAGCGTACCAAGGGACGGATTACGAGCAGCACGGCAAAACATTGGCGAGGCCTCATGCCGCCTCCATGCCCTGAGCCTCGGCGCATCACGTGGGCGTCCTTGCCGATCGCCCGCAAATTGACGACGCCCCAGCGCTCATGTGGAGTGCCTTTTTGCGCGTGCCTATGGAATGATGTTGGAGCATCGCGATGCCCGCAGTCGCCGGTGCGGATCGGGTTGCAGCGATCGTCCGCAGATGTTGTGGCCAGCGAATCGGTATAGATACCGCCTGGATACGCGGCGAGACCAGTTGTTGAGCTACAGCTTGCAAACGATCATCAACTATATGGGCGGAATGGGCCCCGTCCTCAGGGTTTCCCCTAATCGTGTGTCGGCGAACAGAGGAGTTAGCTATCAGGGTCCGCGCCGGAGAAGGCTGCAGCCACTAGCGTCATGGCAGAAAGCTCCGATCAACTCAGATGTGCGATGGGCGAGCGCTCTGAGATGACGTGGGTCCCCGCCGGCACCTTCCGCATGGGATCGGACAAGCACTACCCCGAAGAGGGCCCATCTCATCGCGTCTCTGTCGACGGCTTCTGGGTCGATCGCACCCCTGTCACCAACAATCAGTTCCGCCAGTTCGTCAACGCGACCGGTTACGTCACGTTCGCCGAGATCAAGCCCGACCCCAAGGACTATCCGGGTGCGTTGCCGCACATGCTGAAGGCAGGATCGCTGGTTTTCTCACCGCCAAGACACGCGGTCGACCTCAGGGATTGGAGCCAATGGTGGACGTTCAAGTTTGGCGCCGATTGGCGCCATCCCTACGGCCCACGCAGCTCGACGAGCGGCCTCGGCAATCATCCTGTCGTTCACATCGCCTACCGGGACGCGCTGGCGTACGCTGAGTGGGCGGGCAAAGACCTGCCCACAGAAGCTGAGTGGGAGTTCGCTGCGCGCGGCGGACTCGAGGGTGCTGAGTTCGCCTGGGGGGATGAGTTCACCCCAGGCAATCGGCACATGGCCAACACTTGGCAGGGCCGGTTTCCGCACGAAAATCTTGCCACCGACGGTTACGCGCGCACGTCTCCGGTGACTGCCTTTCCGCCCAACGGCTACGGCATCTACGACATGATCGGCAACGTGTGGGAGTGGACCAGCGACTGGTATGCGCCCAAGCACGCGGCCGATGCGCCTAAGGCGTGCTGCATTCCTGCAAACCCTCGCGGCGGGTCCGCGGAGGCCAGCTACGACCCCTGCCTGCCCAACATCAAGATCCCTCGCAAGGTGCTAAAAGGCGGCTCGCACCTGTGCGCCCCCAACTATTGCCGGCGCTATCGCCCGGCCGCGCGTCACGCAGAGCCGGTCGACACGTCCACGAGCCACGTGGGATTTCGTTGCATCATTCGAGATCCTAGCAAAGCATGAGCAGCAAGGACGATCGCGACGACACAAACGGGAAGGACCTAGCATCAACGGCCACAGCCGACACCGCGGGTATGCACATCGGAGTTGAGCTAGAGCAGATCAACGAGCGCTATATCGCGGGGCTAGCCAGTCCAGGTGATTCTCAAGTTCATGCCGGGGACCATCTACACTGGCAAGGGTGAGACCCTATGGCAGGCAATCGCGACAGGCCAAGTGCAGACCTCCGGGACTGCGGTGACGCCAAAGGAAGTCCATTTGCAGCCTTTGCTGCACGCATCAGCCTCGACGATCAGGACTTCGCTAAGAGCCGGCGGCCAAAAACAGCAGCGAGCTTTACCGATCGCATGAAAACCGCTCTCGTCATACGCAGCGTGTAATTGCGACAGATTACAATCCTTGACCATGTCAACCCATAAGAATTGAGGGTTGCATAGGCTCGGCCGCGCCAAAAGGCGCGGCCGAGCCTTAGAAGGATTCCTCCTCAGCCAAGGAATTGGGCCCTGTCGCCGCCTGCAAGCAAACGCGACTAGTTGCTGGCGCCTTCGTGGGTAATAATGTTGCCGAAGAGCTCCCAAGTCTGGCCTTTGAAGCGGGCAAGCCGCACCGCCTGCAGTGGGTAGTAGTCAGACGGGCTGGTGTTCACCTTTATGCCCTCGATGACCATGGGAAGTTGGATATCCTTGAGGTTGGCTGCCTGTTTCATGATGTTGGCGCGCGTGAGATCATCGCCACACTGTTTGAGCACGATCTCGACCAGGTTCGACACCGCGTAGCCATAGGCATTGCTGGCATCGTTGAGATCTCCGGTGGGATAATATTTTTGCATGAAGGCCTTCCAATCGAGAAAGTCCTTGTCCTTCGCGTACTGTGGATCCGTCGGGTCTTTCAAGTACTCCCCGTAATGATGCCCTGACCGTTCTCGAAGCCGGCGGGCTTCATGACGGTCCCAACCGATGCTGAAACATTGTTCAGGTAGTGCGCGGGCTTCCAATCGATCTCAGCCGCCTTCTTGATAGCCTGCGCGGCAAACTTGGGTGTCGTTATGTTGAAGAACACGTTGGCGCCCGAGTTTTTGAGCTGGATCATCTGGCTATCGATCGTCGGGTCGGTGACCTCATATGTCGCGTGCGACACAATCAGCTTGCTTGCATCTTTGCCGAGCCCCTGTTTGAAGCCCTCGCAATAGTCCTTCCCATAGTCATCATTCTGCATGAGGATGGCGATCTTCGGATCTTTGACGTTCTCAAGAATGTGCCGGGCGTAGATGTTGGCTTCGGTGACGTAATCGGGCTGAAAGCCCATTGTCAACGGAATCTCCTTGTAGTGACCCCATTTGGAAGCACCCGTGGCCACGAATAACTGCGGTACTTTCTTTTGGTTCAAATACTTCTGGATGGCCGTATTCGGCGGGGTTCCTAGCGTGTTGAACACGAGCAGGACTTTGTCCTCTTCGACAAGCTTGCGCACCATCTCCACGGTCTTCGGGGGTGAGTACCCATCGTCATAACTGATAAAGGTGATCTTGCGACCGTTGATGCCGCCTTTCTCGTTGACCATCTTAAAAAACGCATCGATGGCCTTACCAATCGTTCCATACGCCGATGCGTTGCCGGAGTAAGGGTTTGTATGCCCGATCTTGATCTCGGTATCGGTCGCGCCCTCGTCATACTTTTTTGCGCCGAAACGGATGATCCAATGAGGCAAACCGACAGCGCTGCTGCACCATAGATCAGCAACGTGCGATACCGTGGCATATGCGCGCCTCCTCTGGTCCTACCTTCACCTTGGCTGGCGCGGTATGCCGGCTGGCATTGTTAACCGACCTCCTCACTCCTCCAGCCACACGTCTTCAAATCGCCAGTTGTTGTAGATGCTGTTCTTATGCAGCACGCAGCCCTTAACCTTCGGCTGCCAGCACGTTGCAGTGCGATCATAAAAGATCCGGGGTCACCCTCCCAGAGCTGGGTTTCGCTGGGACTTGCGTTAGTTTTGCTGTGATCGGGACGATGGCTGATGCGGGCAGTGGCCCTCCCTGCTGCGGGCGGCCTGAGGAGGGGTCCCTTGTGCGCGCCCATATTGATGTGATGTGCGATGAGCGTGCACAGTAGCCTAGGGCGAAAAGGGCAATTCCAACAGGAGATGCAAACCTAGGGGAACTCCCCTATGTCGAGTAATTGCGTGGCTCTCAACTTTACGGCCCTTTCAACTTTACGGCCATGTGAACGAGATCGGTCAGTCGATCTGCCTGCATGCGCTGCATGGCCGACTCGCGATAGTGCTCGACTGTACGGGGGCTCACATCCAGGCGCGCTGCGATCTCTTTGTTCGACAGACCTTGAACTGCGAGGTCCATCACCTGCCGCTGGCGCTCCGAAAGCCCGGCATATCGGGCGCGCAAGTCCGCAAGTTCCTCCTGTTCGGCGATCTTATCCTTGCTGCGTCTCACGGCCTCCGCGATGCTGGTTGCGAGCCGCCGATCATCGATAGGTTTTTCGATAAAGTCGAACACGCCGGATTTCATCGCGGTGACAGCCATATCGACATCACCATGGCCCGTTATCATGATAACGGAAACCAAGCGGGAGTGGCGAGCTAGGGCCTGTTGCAGGGCCTGACCGCTCATGCCAGGCATTCTCACATCGGTGACGACGCAATCGAATTCGTCGCCAGCATCAAGCGCTCCCAGCAGGGCTTTGGCAGTTCGGAAGCACCGGACCGCAAAGCCTCTGCGGCGCAGGAAAAGTTGCACCGAATCCAGAATAGCATCGTCATCGTCAACGAGGGCAACACTGATACGCCCGGTCACGATCGGTTCTCCGCGACAGGCAGCGAAATGCTCACACGGGCACCAGACCCGGTGTTGCGGATCATGAGTGCACCCCCGTGAGCCTCGGCAATGGATCGGCACAGGGAAAGTCCGATCCCGAGCCCGTCAGGCTTCGTTGTTGACAGAGGCAGGGGCACCTCATCCGCAAAGCTTGATGCAAAGCCCCTACCCGTATCGATTACGGACAACTCGACGAGTCCTGGGCCCGATCTCTTGGCTCGGACAAGGACTTCGCGGCGCCCATTCTCGGCCTCAAGGATGGCCTCTGCCGCGTTGCGAATGAGATTCAACAACACCTGCTCGATCTGCAGCCTGTCAGCCATGAGCAGGGGCAGGTCACCATCCAGATCTAGCCGCAGCATGATGTTGTGCCGCTCGAGATCGCCGCGCACAAGATCAATCGCTTCGCTAATGATCGTGGTAGCGCTGGTGGGCGCCCGCTCGCTGCGACCCAGGCGAACCAGCGTGCGCAGTCGCCTCACGACGTCCGCCGCCCTTCTGATCTGCGAGACGGCCTTTGCGGCGAGATCGCGCGTGCCCGGATCCCGCAACCTCTCTCCTTCTAGGGACTCAGCTACCAGCCCGGTATAGGTACTGGCGGCGGACAATGGCTGATTGATCTCGTGGGCGATCGCCGCTGCCAGTTCGCCCATGCTGCCCAGTCGCGATACCTGCGCGAGAGCGGCCTGATTCATGCGCAATCGAGCCTCAGCGGCGCGCCGCTCGCTGACCAAAACTCCAGCGACAAGCCCGGTGATAGCCAGGACAAGCATCCGCGCCTGGAAATCGAGCACATCTATGCTTCCGCCGGGGAAAATGACGAGGGCGAGCACTAAACCAAGTTGGATGGACATGAGCGCCACGCTGACGCCTTCCACCCCGGACCGAACGGCTATCCAGGTGACCGGCAGGAACAATAAGTAAAAAAGCTGCAATTGATGATGCTGCGCAAAGACTGCGGCAACCCACACCGTGAGTATCAGCGTGCTGGCAATCTGCAACACGGGTTCCCATTCGGGCCGGATCAGATGGTCCCTCGAGAAAGCCAGCAAACCGAACGGGGTCACCACGGTGACCCCGATCATGTCTCCAACCCAATAGCGAAGCAGCGCCGTCGGCACATCGTGGGCGGGCAGCAAGTCCGCAATGAACAGGAGAGAGACATAGGCCGAGGCGACTAGCGCGCTGCTCAGGACGAGTGCCAACAGGAATAGGAAGAGGTCACGCACGGATGACAGCGAGACGTCAAATCGCAGCGAGGGATTGAGGAGGGCAGCCAGGGCAACTCCGTAACCCGTGCCGACCAACAGCGATTCGGCGATGGCTACCCACATCGGAACTGGCATGCCCCGAATGAGCAAGTTGGAAATGATCAAGGCCGCGAAGAATACGGGCAAGGTCCGCCGTCCCAGCAACAACACCATGACGAAGCCCAGACCTGTCGACGGATTCCAAGGCGTCAGTCCAAAAGAGCCGAAGGGGTGTACATAGCTTAGCCAATCCAACAGCATATGAGCGCAGGTATAGAGCACGCCCAGGGGCAGCAACGGCAAGGATCGTAAGCGGCTCGCTCGCATCGGCGAATCCGGAAGCTCCTCGAGCGTGAAGATGACATTATCCAAAGGCCCTGCCTAGGGAGGCTTCCCTAGGGTGCGCTGCCCCCGGGTTCGACCCGGATTGCTGCGTGCGAGGCTGCTGGGCCACCCTTTTTGGCCACGGGCTCATTGTCGTCCTCGCGCAACGGACGTTTGTCGCAGCGTCCGCACTGAGTGCAATGGGTTGACCCTGCGCGGGCTACCTCCTTCCGCCGGGTCCTGCGGCAACGCCGAGCCAGCCCCCGGTAGGGCGCTGCCGCAGCCGTGGACGGCCAACAGGGGCCTTTGAGCGGTTCACGCGCCGCGATCAGGAGCATGAACGATGCGTCAGCTACGCGATCTCTTTCTAGCGACCGTGCTGATATCCTTTGCGGTGGCGGTCAGTCCTCGTCCTGCAAGATCACAAACCGCCTCGCCTTCGGAACCTGGCCTACCCCCGGTGGCCGCAGCGCCCTCTGCGTCACTGCCGGCTGCCTCGGTGCCGGTTGCCGCATCACCATCGCCGCCGGTTCTGGTCGCAAAGGAAATCCAGGGCCTTGACGTCTTCGGCTCCGACGGGCAGCAGGTCGGCAAGATTGCGAAAGTCAATGTTGCCGACGGAACGGTCAGGGACGTGGAGGTTCAGTCTGGAGGATTTCTCGGCTTTTTTTCCAAGACCTACCTTCTGCCGGCCGACAGGCTGAGCAAGAAGGGCGGCCGTGTGGAGCTGTCCATGACGAGTGGGCAGGCAAGGCAATTCATCAAGTGAAGCCGGTTGGGGATCGTCGGCGTGTGGCACCTCGACAGCGCAACCCGCGCAGCACCCACACGATCTACGGCGCTGAACTGCCACGGCAAGGAAATTCAAGCCAACAACGGGTCTGCTTCGAAGTGACCGACGTCCAAATCCATGACGGCTTCGCATCGGGGTGTCTGTGCCGTAGTTCGGCCCACGTCGCGCCGTCTTTGAGTGGGAGCTAATGCATCGAATATATTCGCACGTCGCGACGGAGAGCGCCGATGTCTCGACAGCACTTTCTTCCTGCTTGCGGTATGGTCCTCATCGTCATTCTAGGCGCCCAGGGCCATGTACGCGCGCAACCAATGCAAAGCAAGGTTGAGGTCGACTGCGGCGTATTCCAGAAAAACAGGGATGGGTCCTGGACCCTGGTTCACGAGACGACCGTCAACGAGGGGATCTATGGTCTGGTAATTAAGCCAGGCACGTTTCGCAAGAACGACGCCAACGTGTTCGGCTACGACCTCACGCGGGTGCTCGAGCAGGACTGCGGGAACGCCGCACGCCGGCAGTGAGACCTGCGCTGCCACAGAAAATGACCATGGCTCTGTGGCATTCGTTTTGCAGCGGTGCCAGCGGTGCCGACACCTTCGGCTAGACCGACGATGGGGTCGGCTTCAGGAGCGGGGCAAAATAGCCGGCAGTCGGCGGCGTCAGCTGATCGTCGCAAAACCGCCTCATTTGCACGTGCGTGTTGGCGTCATCCTGCACCAAACAAGCGTCCGAGCAGTCGCACATGTTGCGTAAACTGCAAGCGCTGCGTAACTTGCCTCTCCCGGTTCGACTCTTCATCACCGGAGCGGCTGCGGGACTGACATGCGCGTTCCAGCTACCCCTGGAGCCGGATGTTCCAGGGGATCCCTTCCTTCTCTTCTTCATGGTCGTGATCGGTACGGTGTTCGCCTTCGGGGAACGTGTGGGGTTCGTCGCGGTCGGACTGACGACCTTCCTTGCGTTCTTCTTCTTTGAGCCGTTCGGCACGCTGGCGATCAGCCATGCAGGCGATCTCATCAAGATTGAGCTCTACGCCGTTCTCGCCAGCATCTCAGTTCTCCTCCTTGCATCAATAGGTCGCGCGCTGGTAAACGTCGAGACGGCCACTCAAGCGGATGGAGGGGGAAGCATCTTCGTCCGCGAATTGACCCATCGCGTTGCCAACAACTTTGCGGTAGTTGCAGCCCTCATTCGCAAGAAGGCGGGCTCGGTCACTGATACCCAAGCCAAATCGGTGCTGAACGAAGCGATCGAGCAGGTCACGATCATGGCTCGCCTGCATCGCCATTTAGAAATGAGCGGTGAGGCTGTCTCACTCGACAGCGAACGTTTCATTGGCGACTTGTGCGATAGCCTGGAAACATCGATGGCGCGCGATCGTTCAATCGCAATCGAGCACCTCCTGATGCGACAGGTATTGCCCGTTGCACAGGCGGTTCCGCTGGGCCTGATTGTCAACGAGCTGGTTACGAACGCCCTAAAACACGCGTTTCCCGACAACCGCCGAGGAACGGTGCGCGTGCGCTTGACGCAAGAGACGGCGGATAGGCTACTGTTGGTCGTCGAAGATGATGGCGTCGGCATGCACAATCACCCTCCCTCAAATGGTATGGGTCGAAGCCTCATCCAAGCGCTCGCTACACAACTCGGCGGCCGGCTTGAATGTCGGTCTGACGACACCGGTACGGCGTTTTCCTTGCTCATTCCCTACGCACCTTGCGAAACCGTTGTTCGTCCGCAAGCCGCCGACATCAAAGCCACCAGGACCACGTCGGCCAGCCCATGGCGGCTTTGAAAGCGGCCGATCAGTTGCATAACGTCGGCGCATTGGTGCGGACATGCAGCCGGATCGATTGAGGAGAGGCGCGATCTTCTCCAGGAGCGTCCGGCGCTCGAGCCCGCGACCAAGCGTACCCGGGTACCGAACCGCTCTCGATCTGCTTGGAAAGCAGTTCCCGTTGACCAGTCCAAGAACGCAAGTGGCCTTGCTCCAAGCCGGGCGTCATGGCGGACGTATTGGTCAAGCTCCAGGTCACCTAAGGTCACCTGGGCCGTGGCCCATGGTTTCGCATCACCGCCCCAAATCGGGCGCGCCGACGAAACGTCGTCTTTTGCCCCCTGTGCCTGAAGGAGGCTACCGAGCGCTCAAGCTACGTCGGCGACCATCCTTGCCTGGG
>Ga0306920_100006297_pt1 | contig 15463 bp, 23 predicted proteins | sample flu12Cox44000170_FD_204666 | JGI IMG/M metagenome (GOLD analysis project Ga0306920, IMG submission 204666) | Lab enrichment of tropical soil microbial communities from Luquillo Experimental Forest, Puerto Rico - flux4day.12C.oxic.44.000.170 (v2)... | ecosystem: Environmental > Terrestrial >... | reverse complement strand
GGGTGAATGCTTTTGCGGAGCCATTCATTTGGAGGCGTCGGGAGCGCCCGAAGCCATGGAATATTGCCATTGCCGGTCGTGCCGCTCGTGGTCTGGGTGAATGCTTTCACGCTCTGGAAACCGGAGGCCGTGCGGATCACCAAGGGCAAGGACCAGCTCGCTACATATCAAAAGACCGAAATCAGCCAGCGACAATATTGCCGCAAGTGCGGCGGACATCTTATGACCACGCATCCCACGTTCGGACTGGTAGACATATTCTCGGCGTCAGTCCAGGTGTGCATGTCAATTACGCGGAGACCGTATTACCAATGCGTGACGGTCTTCCCAAGCTGAAGGACTTCCCCAAGGAGTTCAGCGGTTCGGGCGAAATCATACCCGAGTGAAGTCGCATTCACGCTCGCGCGCGCCGCTGGGAAACGGCGCGCGCTCAATTTACTGGCGCTTGCTAGCCGCCAGATTCAGTACCGATAGTACGCCCGCCGGGCCGCCCAATAGCCAGCGCGGCGATAGGGTCCCGCATAGGCGTAGTAACGGGGCGCATAGCCGTATCGATAATTGTACGCGTAGGGATAACCGTAACCGTACGCGTATGACGGATAGCCGTAGCCATAGCCATAACCGCCATAATAAGGATAGCCATAGCCGTAAGCGTAGTAGGGACGAGCGAGCGCCGCTCCGACCAGGGCGCCGGCAGCCAGCCCGACGCCAACGCCGCCCCAGCCCCAACCGCCCCAGCCCCAACCGCGCCATGCGTGAGCTGGGCTGGGCAGCGCCAGCGAGGCTGCCCCAACCAATGCAGCAGCCACAGCAGTGGTCCGTACTCCTTTCAACATCGTGACCTCCTAAGCCCACCCAAAAGCCTCACAATGAAGACAGCCACATATTGACCTGAGCTTGCTTTGATTTGCGTCAAAAAGGCCTTTTCCCAACAAGCCTGGCGGGAGGTTTTAGCCTCAAGTAATGCCTCGCCCCAACCATCGCATAGGTTTTGTTTTTCTAAGCGCCGTTGGTGGGGAGACCGCGGGCTTTCGTTGCTTGACGAGATTTGCGCCAGATCAATTTCCATTGCTCAACAATGATGGAAAATCCAGCCCACCGAGGAAGCCTCGATCCTAGAGTGCCAATCCTTCCTCGTGTGCCACTGGCCCCGGACATTCCCCACTCCCCCGAGTCCCCAAATGTCCGGGGCCATACCAAATCCAGAGCCACCCTTAAGGGTCGAGAACCCAACCGGGAGCGCAGGCCACTGCTATGGAGGCAAAGACCTTCACCCGATTCTACAGCGAAAGCATCAGGCGCTCTCGACGAAATAAAATCGTCGTTGCGGCGATCTTGCTCTGCTTGTTGGGGGTCGCTGCCGCCTTGCTGAACTCTTTCCGTTTCAGTCCTGACGCGAGCGGGGATGCGAGTTTTATCTCTCGCGCCGCGAAGAAGTCCGTGCCGGGGCTCCAGGTAAGCGCCAGCGCACTTGGTGCGCGCGAAAGCCAGCAAAGCTTCGGAGAAGATCTCGCCAAATACAACATTCAACCGGTCTGGCTGTCGATCGAAAATGAGACGGACGAACAGCTTGCTTTTCTTCCGATCACAATGGACTCGGACTACTACTCGCCTTACGAGGTCTCCTATATTTCACGGCGTTTTTTCCTTTGCCGCCAATCACGCGCGCGATGAATTTTTTCTCACCCGCCAGATAGCCAACATCCTGCCCGCCCACTCGACTACGATGCGTGCTTGATGCCGGCATAAAATATGCGCACATCGCCATTGCCGGAAAACGCGGCCTGGAGACATTCGATTTTGCGCTGCCGGTTCCCGGCCCGCCGCTTGTCGGCACAAATATTCGCACCGAAAACATTTATCCGGGCAAGAAGATCGAAGATCTCAATCTTGATTCACTGCGGGCGACTTTTGCCAAGCAACACTGCTGCACAACCGGCGCCGAGGGCACGCGTAACGGGGATCCGCTTAATTTCATTGTTGTGGAAGGCAAGCAGGACCCAATCGTGCCCTTCATTGCGCGCGGCTGGCACCTCGCTCGAAAGCTCGATGTGGCAAGCGCGATAGAGACGGCGCGCGCGTTCTTGTTTCGAGATGCATTCCTCACCTCGCCCGTCAGTCCGCTCTATGTGTTTGGCCGCCGGGAAGACGTCGTCGTGCAGAAGGCGCGGTCGACTATCAACGAACGCGTGCACGCCCGGTTCTGGCTCACGCCCTTCACTTTTGAAGGGCGCAGAATATGGATCGGGCAAGTGAGCCGAGACATTGGCGTCCGGCTCACCGGGCAAACGTGGAATTTAACCACGCATAAAATCGGGCCGGATGTCGACTTCGATCGGTCCTATCTCCTGCAAGATCTGTTCATGTCCGGTTTTGTCGAACGTTATGGTTATGTTGATGGTGTCGGCATCGCTTCGGAAGCGGCGCCGCGCCGAAATCTCACCGGCGATCCCTACTACACCGACGGGTTGCGCGCGGTCGTATTCCTGTCCAGTCAGACAGCACGGCCTGAGGATGTCGACAGGCTGCCGTGGGAAGTTCCGCGGCCGCCGCGCGCCGAAGCGCGCTAATGCGCTGGGGTCTTTGACTCAGATCAAGTTCGAACCGAACTTGATACAAGTGTCTAGCCTGAAAAACGTGATTTCTGTTTCATCCGGAGATCAACATGGAGCAGCTTCTTATTAACCTCGCGGCTGGAGCGCTTGGTGGGATTGGCGCAGGTATTTTCCGCAGCGCGGAAGGACCGGCTCGATCTGAGCGTTGGATCGCGCTGGGGAGTGCTTCCCAGATTGCGTTATTTGTCGGCCCCCGTGCTCGTACTTCTGAGTTACGCGATCGGCCCGACGCCGATGGACCTGCAATTCTGGCCCGGCGCGGTGGTGATGGTCTTTGTCGCCACGCTTATCGCCGCATTTATTACAAGCGCCGGGCGCTCGGCCTGGTTTGTCGGCGTTTTGCTGTTGTTTGTCTACGCCGTCTTTGCCATCACACTCTATCTGTGGCTGCCGCCAGTGCAGTGAGAAAGCTGTTTCATTTGGTTTGGCATCAGCCCTTTATCTTGGACATCGCATCCACGGCGCGTTCGCTCGGATTATCCAGGCAGCGCTCGATGAACGCACTCGTCTGTTTGTGTAGATCGTCGATGGTGAAGGTGGCCCGGCCGGATTTTCCCAAGAGATAACCGTGCAGGAAAGCTATGGTCACGTCGCGATTGCCGCCGTGTTCGCGCATGACGTCCTTGCAGGTGTATTGATCGACAGTACGGGTATTAGCGTCCTGCGCCGAGATAGGGCCCGAACTTACGATAATAATTGCGAGAGCCAAGCCCGCGCCGAAACCGATCCTTCTGCTCACCCCCATATCAAGGTCCTCCACAGCTCATTCGCCGAAACAAGCCGATGCAATTTGACCCGTCACTGTTGAAAGTGATGGCACCGAGCGTCGCCGGCGCGGCGCCGCCGATCGCAAGATCGCTTGAGAAACTCTGAATGGGCGCAATATTCGATTGCGGCTGCGAAATTGGAGGCGGCGGTACATACGCGGGATTGAAACTCGGCGAAGCGGCGTTTGCGGAGGAAGGCGCCCCTCCCCGCGGATTGAGTATGCAAATGCCGCCGACGCCGCTGACGGATTGCTCACACATCGACAGGCTCGAGAAGCTGCAATCGAGCGACGCACCATCAGAATATTGCGCACAATATGGATAAACCTGCGCGTGAAGGGCCGAGAACGCCACCAACTGACCGAGCAGAACAACCGAACGCACGATCATTGTTTTGCTCATAGTGAGAGCCTATTCACAGCGGTCATCATTATAGAAAAGAAAATTGGTAGCCGCACAAGGTTTATCAAAACTTATTGGAACCGGAAGCTTGCCGTGTCGTCATGATTCTCCGCGCCACAACGGACATCGAAGCGCATCCAGCCGATGTCCGCTTTGCCCCTAAGGGCGGACATTTTGGGTTGACTTGCAATCACGAAGTGGCAATCGGTCTTTCGTCCTTTGTCGCCGCAAGCCGTCGAAGGAGTTCATGTGCGAACTGCGAAAGCGAATCGTCGCGTGCGCCCATGACTACGACGCGATCACCATGATGGGCCAACCTGACCAGCATGTCGCCACAGGCGCCACGGTCTGGAAAAGCAAAGGCTTTTCGGCCGTGCCGCTGGATTTCGTAAACAAGATCATTGCTGCCGACGCTACGATCGACTGTGCCACCGAAATAAACGGGCTCGGGCATGACCAAAACATCCTCATCCCGTAACCCGTTTGCGAAGCAGCCCACAAAGCCATCTCTCATCAAGCGGATCGGGCCGTAGCCATGGGGCTGAAACATCAGCAGCAAGCGGCCCGGGAACGCGTGCAACGTTTCGAGCGTGGCCGATATCTTGTCGGGGTTGTGAGCAAAATCGTCGATCACGGTTATTTCATTTGCGGTGCCCACGACCTCCAATCGCCGACGAATGCCACTGAACTCGCGCAGATACGCCGCGGCAGGCGCAAGAGCTACGCGGCAGGCCATTGCGGCACTCAGAGCGGCGAGTGCGTTGGCCACATTATGCAGCCCAGGAACTTTCAGATCCACCTCGACAACCTCACCGGTCTCGCGCGCCTTCACTGAGAATCTGATTCCCGCCAGCGATCGAACCGGCGTAGACGCAAGGAGGTGGGCTTGCGGAGAATTCAGACTGTAGGTGATTGCTTGCCCGGGCTTCAAACCGGACAAGAGTGCCGCGGTTTCTGAGTTATCGAGATTCAGCACTACCGTCTGCGCCTTGGCAACAAAAGCGCGAAAAATGGTGCGCAGCTCGTCCATCGATTTGTGGTCCAAGGAGATGTTGTTCACGACTGCCACGCGGGGCTCGAAAAGCGCAATCGAGCCATCGCTCTCGTCCAACTCGCTGACGAAAACCTCGTCGTCGCCGATCCGGGCGCTGGCAAAAGGTGAGGCCACATCAATGAAGTTCTTCATATCCGCGCCATTCATGATCGTTGGATTCTTTCCAGCGCGGTGCAAAATCCAGCCGAGCATGCCGACCGTGGTAGACTTGCCGCTCGTGCCGGCCACACCGACGCTTAAGGCGGCAGAGTTGAAGAGTTCGGCGAGAAGTTTCGCGCGAGTGATGACGGCGGCACCAATACGGCGCGCGGCCTGCACGTCGGAGACTGTCTCCTCCACCGCAGCGGACGTCACTAAGATCTGACTGGCCCGCGTAATGCCGCTGCCATCCTGGGGATAGAGCAGCACACCACGCGCGCGCAGATAATCAAATCTTTCGGTATTGCGCCCCTGGTCGAGGGCCCGGTCAGAACCCTCAACCCGTCCGCCGCTGGCTTGGATGATCAAAGCGAGCGGGGTCATGCCACTACCGCCAACGCCGCAAAAAAAGTAATCTTTCAGTTGGGACATTGGCGAAATCTAGAGGGGTTGCCGATGAGGTGCAACGCAGGCTGGGCTCTTGGATGAGCAAAGAGAGATGCAGGATCGGCGTAGTCGCGCCGGCTTCGCGCATGTCTCCGGAAGTTGCTGAGAAAGTGCCGGCGTTGGCCAGATCGCTCTACCTGGACAGAATGCCGGAGATCGTTTTCCATCCGCAGTGCTTCGCTTCACACGGACATTTCGCCGGCGACGACGAAACGCGCGGACAGGCCTTCCTCGACATCGCCAACGACGAGAGCTACGACGCGGTGTGGTTCGCGCGCGGCGGTTACGGTTCCTGCCGCATGGTTGAAGCGGTCATGCGTAGATTGACGGAGCCGTCCAGACGAAAAACCTACCTAGGCTACAGTGATGCTGGTGTACTGCTCGCTGCCTTGTACCGGGCTGGGTTCGAGGCCGTAGCGCATGGTCCCGTGGCGCAGGACATCCTCCGAGATGGGGGAAACGCAGCGGTTGGGCGAGCGCTCGCCTGGATGGTCGATCGGTCGCCAGAGGCGTTGGAGCCGACCGTAAACCGGGTGAAGATGACGGCAGCATTTAACATGACCGTCCTTAGCCAGATACTTGGCACGCCGCTGCAACCTGACCTCGGCGGACACGTGCTTATGTTGGAAGAGGTCGGGGAGGCAATGTACAGAATTGATAGGTCGCTATTTCACATTACCAGTAACGCCGAAATCAGGCGGGTGTCGGGCGTCATGCTTGGCCGTTGCAGCAACATCACCCCTAACGAACCCGATTTCGGAATGAACGAAGAAGAGATTACTCGTTACTGGTGCCAGAGGTCTGGAATTCCATGGTTGGGGCGCGCTGACATTGGGCATGACACCAGCAACAAGATTGTTCCTTTCGGAACGAGCCGCGAGCTATGTCGATCGCATGCTTAGGGCTGAAAAGCTTGATCTGTTTGTCCGTTTTACCCTTCAACGCAGACATCGATTGACAGCGGTCCGAGCGCGGTTCCGATCATCTTTCGCTCGGGAACTTTGTTCTGCCGAGACAAAAATTTGGTTTTCCGGGCCATCCTCTGTTCCTGCCCGAATTGCGCCACGTAGCGCCTCTTTGTACCCGCGCTCCAGCGGGATCAATCAGGAACTATACAAATGGTGGTGCGCTTGGGCGCCGCGATCGGCGCCGGGATGATTTTTGTCTGCTCGTCTGTGGCAATATCGGCCACGGAATCCAAAAACTGGAACGCGATTGCGAGCGGGCCGACGATCGTGGGTGCTGCATCGACATACAATCCCTATCGGCACGATCGGCAGTCCGGCGGCCCCGCAACTGCTTCCGGCGAACTATATGATCCGACCGCGTGGACCGCCGCGATCCACATTGATCTTCGCAAGGAGTTTGGTGGCGTCTATTTTGGCAAGGATTATCGGCCGGCTTACGCTCTGGTCGCAAGCTCCGACAAGCAAGTGATCGTCAAGATCAACGATGTCGGACCACTCGAGCCTGGTCGTATCATCGATCTCAACGAACGAACAATGCGCTTTTTCGATCCGTCTTTGAAACGAGGCTTGATCCATCGTGTCAAGGTCACGCCCTTGCTCGGCGACGATTGGGCACCCGGACCAATTGCGACAAGCGGCTGATCATCGACGCTTTATTGTCCGCTTTGGGTCAGAAGCGGACATTGACCCGTTTGATTGGCATGTCCGCTTTACCTCCGAAAGCGGACATTCCACGATGCTAGACTAATGTCCGCTAAGTGCCAAAAGGAGATATTCAGGCGTGCGTTGAGTATGATTGTGTTTGGGAAGATGCTTAAGCTCGTGGAGCATCACTGTGGAACTTCCCCGTAGACAATTCCTGCATCTCGCCGCGAGTACCGCCGCGCTTGGGGCTTTGCTACGCGACGCACTCGCAGTCGACTATCCGACACGACCGGTGCGTTTGATCGTCGGCTTTCCTGCCGGCGGCCTTACCGACGTTCTGGCGCGTTTACTCAGTCCGTGGTTGTCGGAGCGGCTTGGGCAGCAATTTATCGTCGAAGACCAGCCTGGCGCCGGCACAAATCTCGCCACTGAAATGGTTGTGAGGGCCCGTCCAGACGGCTACATGTTGCTTATGGCAACCTCGACGAATGCCATAAATGCAACGCTCTACGATAATCTCAGATTCAATTTCATCCGCGACACGACGCCCGTCGCTGGCATCGCCCGTACGCCGCTCATCATGGAGACCCATCCATCATTTCCTGCCAAAACTGTTCCTGACTTCATCACCTATGCCAAGGCCAATCCAGGCAAGATCAATATGGCCACAGCCGGCATTGGAAGCTCGGTTCATCTTGCCGGCGAACTGTTCATGACAATGACCGGAGTTCAGTTGGTTCCAGTCCATTATCGCAGCAGTTACGTCCCCGATATGCTTGCCGGACAGGTGCAAGTGGTATTCAGTCCCGTGCCTACGACAATCGAGCAGGTCAGGGCAGGTAGGTTGCGCGCCCTCGCGGTAACCGGCAGGACACGTTCGGAGGCGTTACCAGACGTGCCGACCATCGGCGAGTTTGTACCGGGCTATGAGGCGAGCGTATGGAATGGTTTGGTTGCACCCAAGAACACGCCGACAGAAATAATCGATAAACTTTACAACGCGATCGACGCGGCGCTCGCCGATCCAAAGATAATGTCGCGATTTGCAGATGTCGGTAGCGCTCCAAAATCGATGACACCTGTTGATTTTGGCAACTTCATCACTGAAGACACCGAAAAGTGGGGCAAAGTAATCCGAGCAGACAATATCCGGGCGGAGTGAGCGCACCTGCGGATCATCTTTAGGTTGTGAGAATATGGATGACCAACGCACGCACTAGATGGCACACCGGTGTTGCCGAGTAACCTCCATGAGCCCGGGAGGCCTCGGCCGTAGACGACTTCGAGGATGAGCCCGGTAGGCCGTCAGCTCATCTCTGTTAGTCGCGCCCTAACCTCTCGCATGCGCCCTTCTATTCGCCGCCCGAGCGAAGCAAGGGGGCTCTCCAATGATCGGTCACGGCTTGGCGACAAGATCATCGTCATTGTGCAGGCGGAAATAGATCTGTTGCGGCGTCACCGTCTCGGCGGCGGTACCGTGTGGCAACAGCCGCGTCGCCGTGGCCAGTATCAGGATCAGCAGCATCAGGCCGGCCGACATCACTAGTCTCAACATGGCAAGCCTCCACTATTGGAGGTCAGTTCTGCCACGACTGCGGCTTAAGGCGCTGTGAACTACGTCACAGTCCGTCGAGACCGATGAAGGGAAGGATGGGAACAGCGGTCGGGCGACAGCGATCGCGCGAAGCTCCAGAGCTTAGCGATATAACCGCAATCCACCGTGCAACAGATTGGAAGATTGCCGGGCATCTCATCAAGATTCCGAGTGACGCGACGGATGCCAATGCGAGCGACACGTCGACCTATCCTCACATTGTAGTCATCTGCAAATTCTGCGCGCATTCTATGTTTTTCGGCTGTACCGCCCGCTCGGCGACCTAGTGCTGGCGCAGCCGCTTCCGGCGTGATGGAACAGGGAGGCATGCTTGGACTTACTCGGAACTTGGCGGATTTAATTAACAAAAAAGACTGACGCTGCGTTGCTGGCTGGCGTCCGCGAGCAGTACAACCAAGGCTCCACTGATTGCGGCGGCAAATAAGTCGGAGATCAATCTGCCTGCTTTGGCATGTCCGCCTTTGCGCCGCCGCTCGAACAGCACGCCAGGTCGGAAGCGGACATTAGTTGAGCGCTCCAGGATGTCCGTTAATGCGTCACCCCTTGAGCGAGGTCTGCCCGGCTCTCACCGCGTCGACCACCATGCGGATGGCCTGGATGACGACTGGGGCGTTGTCGATCATGATGTTGTGTCCCGAGTGCGTGTCGGTGATGTGCGCCGCGCCGGGCACGAGCGCCGCGAGCTCGTTCTGGGCCGCCGAGTTCGTTCGGTCGACGACCGCTCCGAAGTCCGGCGGTGTATCCGGCGGCAGCTCACCGGCCTGGATGAGCTTCGGGACGACATCAATGAACTTGTCGCTGGCCGTGAGCACGACGACCGGCATGGGCTTTAGCGCTGCCGCGGCGGCCGTCTGGTCCAAAGTCTCATCGAAATCCTGCCGTTCCAGATCCGGGTAGGCGGCGAGGGCCTTGGCCGGCCGGGCGTTGATGCGCTTCCAGATCTTCCACTCATCAGGTGTCATCTGGGCGCGAAGCTCGGGCGTGAGGACGTCAACGAAAACGATGCCTTTGACTTCGTCAGGATGCTCGCCGGCGAAGACCCGTGCGATCGTGCCGCTGAAAGAGTGCGCGACGAGGACGTAAGGGCCCGGTACGTCAGCCGCTTTCAGCAGGGCGACGAGGTCGTCGACCCCGTTTTGAGGACTGGTGGGCTGGGGCACCGCATCGCTGCGACTGAAGGTTTGATCGAGGTGCGGCGCACCGGGTCGGTCGTACGCGCACACCCGCGTCGTCTTCTGGATGTCGTCGTAGACCGTCGGACCCTTCTGATCAGCAGCGTGCCACAGGTCAGACGCCGTGTCCGTACCCGAGATGAGCAGCACGGTGGGTGATCCGCTGCCATGACACTCGATGTACATCATCCGTCCCCCGCCTATGTCGACCCGCTTGGCGAAGGACTCAGCGCGCGCCGCTGTCGCCGGCGAGCAAGCGACCGCGATAAGAGCCACCAATTTCACGACGATGTGTTTCATGGTTGTTGCCTTTCTCCTTCGATTCACCTGCTCGATGTCCGGCAACTTCCACAAATCACACCCAGTCATTTTCTATTGGGCGAGGCGCAGGAACTTTGATGCAAATCAACTGTGAGAGCCGCCGATTCTAACCGTTCGGTGGCAGTTGCGATGTCCGCTTTACCCCTCAAGGCGGCGTCGCTGAGATCTCCTGCAATGGCTTCGCGCTTAGCGATTAATTGGCGTTCATGAACTGTAAATTGTACTAGGCGGCTCACAAAAAAGAGCGCGGAGTGAGCCTCTATCACTCAACTCCGCGCTCCTATGCACGTAAATACTACGGCTGATTCTTCAACCAATTATCGACATCCTTGCGCACCATATCCTTAGCTAGGCCATAGCGCTTCTGGATGATACCTTCGAGCTGCTCACGCTGTCCGTTGATCAAAGTCAGATCGTCGTCGGTGAGTTTACCCCATTTCTCTTTGATCTTGCCTTGGGCTTGTTTCCAATTTCCTTCGATGCGGTTCCAGTCCATAGTCGTCACCTCCGAAAATCCGGATGCCCCCTCGCAAGGGGAAACGTCGCGACTTGCCGGACAGTTCCGGCTTAAAGTCGCTCGCTTCAATGGATCGAGAAGGGCCCTGGGCAGAGGCCTATTCAGATTGCCCCTGGCCTCATCCCAGCTCTTCTTTCGCCCCTTTGAGGCTTCTGTCCGTAGCCTCGTGAAAAGACCAAAGCAATTGAGACAGCACAAACACGCAATCAGGTGGCTCTAGGTCATCAAACTCCGCCCTCAGCACTTCTTGGATGCGCTCTAACGCTTGAACGCACCGCCCCGGGTGTGATCGCATAGTCTGTTTTCCCCTTGGCTCATTCTAGCACTCGCTGGCCGCCCCGGGTTCGCGCGCTGTGCATTTTGTCGTGGATAACGCGCCGCCAACCAGGACTTGGGCACGCTTAGGTCATTAGCGGATGTTGGCAAAGCCCTTAAACAGACGCCTTAAACAGAGGCCTCAAACAGACATGGGCTAGCTTGTCCGCTACGGTTGCTCACAGCCAAAACAAGGCTCGTGCACCGCAACAGACGCCGACGCGCTGAACGTCTGTTCATCTGCATGTTGCTCCTAATAGGGGAACGTTCGTTTTCCGCTCCGCGTTGTAGGTGAACGATCGCAGGAGGCATCAGATGAGAACCGCAATAGCGATTATCACAATAACTTTCCTCGCCGTTACTTCGGCGCCTGCTGAGTCAGCGAAGTCATTTGCTCCTGGACATCACGCGAAGTTTCACGGAGCCTCATATTACGCGCCAGGGCACGCGAAAAAACGTCTGCACATGCAAAGCGCACGCGCGGTGGCCCCGGGTCATTTGAAGCACTAATCCGATTGCGTCGTGGAGCTGGGCAGTTTTCAAGAGGAGATACCGCCCGCTGCATAGCACATTGGATACTTAAACACGCGAGCGTCTATATGAGATTTCTATTGCGCCGTTCGAGTCTTTTGACCGCTGCCGCGGCACTCGTAGCCGTGATTATCGGCGAAAATGTACCGGCACAACCAAATCCGCCACCGTCCGTAGCCCCCGCACTGCGCATCAAATTGACGGCGGAACAGGAGTACATCATTAGAGAAATCATTTTTGAGGACTCTAACGTACAAAAGCAAAACTCCGCTCCGGAATCGATCGACGATGTTGTACCGGATTACGTAAGGCTCTATCCAATTCCGTCGGATGTCATCCAAAAGGTGCCGCAGGTTCGTTCGCTCATGTTCTTCGTTAAAGATGATGAAGTCATCCTTGTCCGTTCGAGTGATCGGCGCATCGCGGACGTAATCAAAAAGAAGGCGTCGGATTAGCGGCCAATGTTCGTCTAATTCCGCTAGCCCCTGGTAGCGGACAGGTGCGCGATGCCCGTGAACAACATTGCCGGCAACTCGCTTCTGCTTCGGGAAGTCCCTCATTTACACTGCATCCAACCGCGTCCCGATGCATTCCGCGTTAGACTCGCGCATCATCGTTTTTGCGGCCGGCGCGTTCAAACAGCAAAGCCGTCGGCGGTACGCAGCCAACGGCTTTGCCTTCGTCCTACACGTGCCCCCTCATGCGCGCTCCTCACGCACGTTGGACTGTCGAGATCTACGGTGAATAGAGAGCGACCTTCACCGGGCACTTGGTGATCCCGACTGGGCCAAACGTGTTGCCTTGCTACGGTTTTTTACGGCATCCAAATGTAGAATTGCGAACATTGGCGGCGGCTAACAAAGCTAACGGTTGACATCTAGAGCGACGGAACGACCATCGCTGCATGCTCGCCCTGTCTGATTCGCAGCTTCGGGCCGTCTGGACCGCCGCCGATGGCCTACCGATAGAGAAGCGTGGCGTCTTCCTCGGGCGCCTCGTAGCCCAGCTGCAACTGCGTGGCTCGCGCTTCACCACGGCCGACCTCGAAGACGTGGTGCGCTCAGCGCTGAAGGGCCTCCAGCAGTCGGGCTCTTATTAAGCAGGAATTTTTGAGCAAGAATTGTGCGGTGTGCCGACCCACTTCCGATAAGGGTCAGTAAGTGACATTCCAGTATGTCCGCGTGATATCTGCTTTTGCCGCTGAAAGCAGACATCAATCGTGCACTTGCGATGTCCGATGAGTGCTAGAAGCGGACATCCGCGTCCGGCAGGATTCGTGTGCGTCGGACTGAACTAACAATTTCCTCGAAACGCCTGGCGAGCAACGCCGTTCGTGCCATCAGCTAAGTTCCATATCGAACTCAGCCCTGGTTGGTGCGTTTTACTTGGGTGCCTCGCGGTTCCTGTCAAATGTGTCGTGTGCTCGGAAATTATGAATCAGTCGGAATCAGGTGAGATCCATGTGTACACGCTCATTCACCGACCCGAAGAGGCCTGAAGGGCCAGAGATCAAATTGCGCCATGTCCGCTTTACACATCGATCTCGTTGAGAGGTCCGCTTGTGCCATAAGCCGACATTTGCCCCGCGCGGGCGCATTCGCTGACGCGGGCCGCCGAGTTTGGCGATATTCGCCGCGATCCGCAGCACTACTGTCTGACAGGTCCTGCAACAATAATTGATGCGAGTTACTTAACCTGCCTAGTTTTTAAGATTAGGCTCATTAATGGTGTGTTCGGGGGACAGGAGGGGTTGACCCCATGCATAAAGGGCCTGTCATCCAGTGTGCGCAGTGTGGTGACGCTGTCATTGCACCAGAATGGTCTGAGCATCGGTCCGAGCGCTGTATTCGGAATGTATGGTTCTGCGAGGTGTGCGGATGTTGCTTTGAAAATACGGTCTATTTCTCCGCCCCGAAAATCCAATCCGATTTAACAGTTGAGGAAAACGAGGCTGCCTGATCGTCGTTGGGATCGCCCTACAAACGATTCGAATGTTTGGGAAAATTTGGTGGGCGCACAAGGACTCGAACCTTGGACCCGCTGATTAAGAGTCGATAGTGCCAAATTGATTCTAAAAATGCAGTCCAACTGCGCAGGAAGAGCTCGGCGGCGAAAATCGCCACGCTGCGGGACCTGTTGCGGAAGACCAGTTAGCGTGCCCGGCAGGTCATTTCCGCCTTGGTCGCCTTACAAGGAAGTATTTAAAAGCAGCGCGCCCCTCGCCTGCCGGAAATAGAGCGTCACACTTCAGGCAGCAAACTTTGCCTTGCACGACGTCACAAGCTTCGATCGTGACGAGTTTGTATTCCGCCTCACAACTCGGGCAGAGAAACGGAATTGGCTTTGATTGGCTCATTGCTATCGGCGAGAAATAAGAGCCGCGCTTACGTGCCTTGACACGTTGCGCCGCTCCACGGATTTTTTTGCTGTCCCCAAGTCTCCCACTCTGCGCAGGGACAGCTTAGAGGTGTAAACTAAATAGTCCCGTCGATTACGTCTTGTTTTTTGGGTCAGATACCTCCGCACAGACAGTGTCGGTAACCTTGAAGTCACCATGCGTTGGGCAATGGACGGTGGCGTCGCCAGTACGAGGAAGCTCTTGCGCTGAGGGGTTGCAGATTGGGCAAACGGTGGTCATGGGCTACGCCCAGCGGCTCTCTGCACATCGAATGTTGATTCGCTTACGAAAAAGGGGGGCCGCTGAATGGCGGCTCTTTTTCTTTCTTGAGATTGCGAGGGTGGGATCAAATCCCGCGCTTGGGCTCAACGATTCTCAACCACCAAACCAGAATTGCGCCGACGACAACGACAAAGAGAATTGTGAACTTCATCGGCTTGCCCATCGCCGTCATCGCTTAATCTTGCGCTTAACCAAGTCTGCTAACCGCTCGGTCATCAATTCGACCATAGCGTCGACTTCGCAACTGTAAGGGGGTCAGTTGTTGCAAGGCAGAAGCCCCGGCAATGGGCCCCTCTCCCGTTGGGGCTTCTGCTCCCCCAATCCACTGCCCTCCACGAAATCCCCGCACAATCAATTTGCCGCTTGAGCGCAACCACGCTGCCGCTATTCTTCATTGATCGGACTGGGGACGGGGGGCTAACAAATGAAGGACTTTGGAAAGACAATTTATTGGTTCGGCTGTGTTGTGGCAGCGACGTTTCTTGGAATTGGCCTTGCTGACTACTGGTTTGGCCAACACCAATTCACTGCATTCCTCTCCTGGGCGGTCTTGGCGGCCATTCCCTGGCTAGTCGGCCGCGCATCGTTGTTCGTTCTAGCTGTTTTGGCGGAGAGGCATCACCGCATTGCGTTAAGGTCAAGAACCCAAAGCCACCAATGGTGAGGCGCGAGGCGGAGGAGGATTGGGGCCGCTGAATACTCACGCCCCCGGAACGCGAACCGTCACACCCGAGGCCCGGACCCTTGCGGCACAGCTTGCTGGGGTCGGTCTTGGATCGACCATACCTCCGAAATCCCCAGTTGAGCCATGATCTCTGCGGCAGTGCATATCCTTGATCTCCAATTAAATCTCCAATTAACCATGGTTTGCCTTAATTGAAATTCTCAGTGTGTCTTTGCAGCACTAGTGGCGGCATCCTCCGGTTGGTTTGATTTGTTCGTTGTCATGACAAAGGAGGGTGCTATGAAAGCACTCACATTAGTGACTGCAGCGGCGCTGACTCTCCTCAGCGTCGCTTCTGGCTATGCGCAGACTGGGGCGTACTACGGCAAGGGCAAAGCCCCGCCGCCCCCAGTTGTTACCAAAGGCTAGAGCGAGTGGGGGGACCGGCCATTGTGCCGGTCCCTTTCTATCGGCGCACAAATGTAACAAACTGGAACAAAGTGCGATGAACCGGAATCTGATCGGTAGGTCTTCAACCCGGCTGCTTATCCCGTTGGCAATGATCGCCCTAACGGGCCTTGGCCTCTCGGTGGCTAGCGCGCAGACCAGCTC
>Ga0306920_100006296_pt1 | contig 15464 bp, 10 predicted proteins | sample flu12Cox44000170_FD_204666 | JGI IMG/M metagenome (GOLD analysis project Ga0306920, IMG submission 204666) | Lab enrichment of tropical soil microbial communities from Luquillo Experimental Forest, Puerto Rico - flux4day.12C.oxic.44.000.170 (v2)... | ecosystem: Environmental > Terrestrial >... | reverse complement strand
ACGGCGAGGAGTACCTCGTGCTCTCCGCCCGTGACGTGCTCGCCATCGTCCAGAAGTAGTCAGCCGGCGATCCTTCGCCGCGGGCGCGCCCGCGGCAGGTGCTTGCCGTGCCACACCGCCCCGGGCGCCATATGCGGCGCCTGGGGCGGTGGTGCGAGCACCTGTCTGGCCGGCCGCGCCGCCCGCCCATCGTGCCTATGTAGTCAGGGGTAGTCATGGCAGCCAAGATTTTGGAGTTCGACGAGGAGGCGCGGCGCGCGCTCGAGCGCGGCGTGAACCGCCTCGCGGACGCCGTGAAGGTGACGCTCGGCCCGCGTGGCCGCAACGTCGTCATCGACAAGAAGTGGGGCGCTCCCACCATCACCAACGACGGCGTGACCGTCGCCCGGGATGTGGAGCTGGAGGACCGCAACGAGAACCTGGGCGCCCAGCTCGCCAAGGAAGTAGCGACCAAGACCAACGACGTGGCCGGCGACGGCACCACCACGGCCACCGTGCTCGCCCAGGCCATGGTGCGGGAGGGCCGCCGCGCGGTGACCGCGGGCGCCAACCCGATCGCGCTCAAGCGGGGCATCGACGCCGCCGCCGCGGCGGCGTCGGACATGCTGCTCGCCCAGGCCCGCGAGGTGGGCGAGGAGGAAGAGATCGCCCATGTCGCGACGATCTCCGCGCAGGACTCCGAGATCGGCAAGCTGATCGCCGAGGCGTTCAGCAAGGTCGGCAAGGACGGCGTCATCACCGTCGAGGAGTCGCCGACCCTGGGCCTGGAACTCGAGTTCACCGAGGGGATGCAGTTCGACAAGGGCTACATCTCCCCGTACTTCGTCACCGACCAGGACCGGCTGGAAGCGGTCCTGGAGGACGCCTCCATCCTGCTGCACACCGCGAAGATCTCCTCCATGACGGACTTCCTGCCGGTGCTCGAGGCGGTGGCCCAGTCCAAGCGACCGCTGCTGGTGATCGCCGAGGACGTCGAGGGCGAGGCCCTGTCCACCCTGGTGGTGAACCGGATCCGGGGGCTGCTGACGGTCGCCGCCGTGAAGGCGCCCGGGTTCGGTGACCGGCGCAAGGCGATGCTCGCGGACATGGGGATCCTGACCGGCGGCGAGGTGGTCAGCGAGGAACTCGGCCTCAAGCTGGAGAACATCGGCCTGAGCTCGCTGGGCCGCGCGCGGCGGGTCGTGGTAACCAAGGACACCACGACGATCGTGGACGGCGCGGGTGACCCCGCGGCGATCCAGGACCGGATCCGCCAGCTCAGGCGGGAGATCGACGAGACCGACTCCGACTGGGACCGGGAGAAGATGCAGGAGCGCGTCGCCAAGCTGGCCGGTGGCGTGTGCGTGCTGCGCGTCGGCGCCGCCACCGAGGTGGAGCTCAAGGAGAAGAAGCACCGCCTGGAGGACGCCATCTCGGCCACCCGTGCGGCCATCGAGGAGGGCATCATCCCCGGCGGCGGCAGCGAGCTCGTGCACATTGCCGGCGAACTCGATGACCTCGGCAAGACTGGGGACGAGGCGACCGGCGTGCGCGTGGTGCGCACCGCGCTGAGCGCCCCGACCTACTGGATCGCCACGAACGCGGGCGATGAGGGTTCCGTCGTGGTGGCGAAGACCGCCGGCCTCCCGCGCGGCCAGGGCTACAACGCGGCCACCAGGGAGTACGGCGACCTGGTGGCGCAGGGCGTCCTCGACCCGGTCAAGGTCACGCGGTCGGCGGTGCAGAACGCCGGCTCCATCGCCGGCATGCTGCTCACCACCGAGGCCACCGTGGTCGAGAAGCCGGAGCCGGAAGAGCCGGCCGGCGGCCACGGCCACTCACACGGTCACGCGCACTGAGGCGTTGCCCGTCCCGCGGTAGCCCCTAGTTGCGGCCAGCAATCAGCTGATTGCTGGCCGCAACTGCTGTTGTGGGTATTGGCCGGCGCATCGATGCGGCCTATCTGTTCCGCCTGGTTGCGATCAACCCCCGCCGGCGTGGGCATCATGCACTCGTGAGGGAGGGATGCTCCGTCCGGCCGGTGCCGGGCGAGGGGCTCGCGGAGCTGACCACCCAGGCCGTGCGCGGGCAACCGGCTGCCATTGAGTCGCTGCTCGAGCACATCCGCCCGATGGTGGTCCGGTACTGCCGGGCCCGGCTCGGCCGCCTTACCGGCCATTACCACGTCGCGGACGACGTGGCACAGGAGGTGTGCATCGCGGTCCTTTCCGCGCTGCCCCGGTACCGGGACATGGGCCGCCCGTTTGCGTCCTTCGTGTTCGGCATCGCCTCACACAAGGTCGCGGACGCCGTGCAGGCCGCGACGAGGCTCGCGGTGCCCACCGAGGAACTGCCAGACGGCCCCGACGAGCGGCCGGGGCCGGAGGAGACGGTGGTCGCCTGGCTTGAGGCGCAGCGGGCCAGGGCGCTCCTCGCGCGGCTGCCCGCACACCTTCGCGAACTGGTGATCCTACGGGTGGTCACCGGGCTGTCGGCCGAGGAGACGGGCAACGTGCTCGGCATGTCGCCGGGGGCCGTCCGCGTCGCCCAGCACCGCGCCCTGGCCAGGCTGCGCGCGCTGGCCATGGAAGAGTCGGTTGCGGCCGGGGTTGACCTGGCATCGGGCTGATCGGTCCCGGCGCCTGGCGGGTCCGCGGGCGGCGGGTCCGGCGGCCAGCGGGCCTAGACTTTGGCCATGATTGACGACGCCAAGTTCGCCCCCCAGGCGCTGACCTTCGACGACGTGCTGCTGTTGCCGGCCTATTCGGCGATACTCCCCGCGGAGGCCGATACCAGGGCACGGCTCAGCCGCCGGATCCGGCTTGGGGTGCCTCTGGTCTCCTCCGCCATGGACACGGTCACCGAGGCGCGGATGGCGGTGGCCATGGCCCGCCAGGGCGGTGTCGGCGTGCTGCACCGCAACCTGTCGGTCGAGGACCAGGCGCAGCAGGCCGACATGGTGAAACGGTCCGAGGCCGGGATGATCACCAACCCGGTGACCTGCGGTCCGGATGCCACGGTCGCCGACGTGGAGGCGCTGTGCGCCCGGTACCGGATCTCCGGCGTGCCGGTCACCGGCGAAGACGCGACGCTGCTCGGTATCGTGACCAACCGCGACATCCGGTTCGAGGCCGACCACTCGCGGCGGGTCTCCGCGATCATGACGGCGATGCCCCTGGTCACCGCCCCGGTGGGGGTCGGCAGGGAGAAGGCACTGGAACTGCTGCGCCGGCACAAGGTGGAGAAGCTGCCGCTGGTCGACGGGCAGGGCCGGCTGCGCGGGCTGATCACCGTCAAGGACTTCAGCAAGAGCGAGAAGTTCCCGAACGCGAGCAAGGACGCGGAGGGCCGCCTGCTGGTCGGCGCCGCGGTCGGGGTGGGCGAGGACGGCAAGCGGCGGGCCCAGGCGATGGCCGAGACCGGAGCGGACTTCCTGGTGGTGGACACCGCGCACGGGCACGCCGAGGCGGTGCTCGCCATGGTGGCGCAGATCAAGGCCAACACCCGGCTCGACGTGATCGGCGGCAACGTGGCCACCCGGGCCGGCGCCCAGGCCATGATCGACGCCGGCGTGGACGGGGTGAAGGTCGGGGTCGGGCCCGGATCCATCTGCACCACCCGGGTCGTGGCGGGCGTCGGCGTCCCGCAGGTGACCGCGATCTACGAGGCCGCGCAGGCGGCCCGGCCGGCCGGCCTCCCGGTGATCGGGGACGGCGGCCTGCAGCATTCCGGCGACATCGCCAAGGCCATCGCCGCCGGGGCGGATACGGTCATGCTGGGCAGCCTGCTGGCCGGATGCGAGGAGGCGCCGGGCGAGATGGTGTTCGTCAACGGCAAGCCGTACAAGGAGTACCGCGGCATGGGCTCGCTGGCCGCCATGCGCGGCAGGTCCTACTCCAAGGACCGCTACTTCCAGGACGATGTGCTCCGCGAGGACAAGCTCGTGCCGCAGGGGGTTGAAGGCCAGGTGCCGTTCGTCGGGCCGCTGGCCGCGGTCGCCGGACAGCTGGTCGGCGGGCTGCGCGCCGCCATGGGCTACTGCGGCGCGCGGACCATCGCCGACCTGCAGGCAGCGCGGTTCATCCAGGTCACCGCGGCCGGCCTGGCCGAGAGCCATCCGCACGACGTCCAGATGACCGCCGACGCGCCGAACTACCGCGGGCGGCTGGCATGACCGTCGAGATCGGCCGGGGCAAGAGCGGCCGCCGGGCTTACTCGCTCGACGAGATCGGGATCGTGCCGTCCCGGCGCACCAGGGACCCCGAGGAGGTGTCCACCGCCTGGCAGATCGACGCCTACCGGTTCGAGCTGCCGTTGGTGGTCTGCCCGATGGACAGCGTCGTCTCGCCGGCCACCGCGGTGGCGATCGGCCGCCTCGGCGGCCTCGCGGTCCTCGACCTCGAGGGCCTGTGGACGCGGTACGAGGACCCGGAGCCGGTCCTCGCCGAGGTGGCCGCCCTGGACGATGAGAGCGCCACCAGGAGGCTCCAGGAGATCTACACCGAGCCGATCAAGGAGGATCTGATCGGCCTGCGGATCTCGGAGATCCGCGCCGCCGGGGTCACCACCGCCGCACGACTGTCCCCGCAGCGCACCGTGCGTTACTACAAGACCGTCCTGGACGCCGGCGTGGACATCTTCGTCATCCGCGGCACCACCGTGTCCGCCGAGCACGTGTCCGGCCAGGCCGAGCCGCTGAACCTCAAGCAGTTCATCTACGAGCTGGACGTCCCGGTGATCGTCGGCGGGTGCGCGACCTACACCGCGGCGCTGCACCTGATGCGGACCGGCGCGGCGGGGGTGCTGGCCGGCTTTGGCGGCGGCAGCGGCCACACCACCGCGGCCGTGCTCGGGGTCGCGGTGCCGATGGCCACCGCGATCGCCGACGTCGCCGCGGCGCGCCGGGACTACCTCGACGAATCCGGCGGGCGGTACGTGCACGTCATCGCCGACGGCGGGATGACCCGCAGCGGTGACATCGCCAAGGCGCTGGCCTGCGGCGCGGATGCGGTGATGGTCGGGTCTCCGTTCGCGCGGGCCGAGCAGGCCCCCGGCCGCGGTTACCACTGGGGGAGTGAGGCGCACCACCCGGACCTGCCGCGCGGCGCCCGGGTCAAGGTGGGCACGGTGGGCACGCTGGAGCAGATTCTGTGCGGCCCTTCCGCGGTCGCCGACGGCTCGCTGAATCTCATCGGCGCGCTCCGCCGCACCATGGCCATCTCGGGTTACTCCGACCTCAAGGAGTTCCAGCGGGTCGAAGTGCTGGTCACCCCGACTGCCCCGCCCCGGCGCTGACCACCGCGGGCGCCGGCCGCCGGGGCGCTGACCAGCGGAATGATCGCCAGCAGCCGGATGCTAGCGTTCCGCATGTGATGGCCGAAGCGGCCGGTGCGGTCGGACTCAGCGCGAGCACGAGGTCCACGGCGCTCGCGGCGCTGGCCGGTACCGAGCATCAGGTGCTGGTCGTGGGCGGCGGCGTGGTCGGCGCGGGGGTGGCGCTGGACGCGGCCACCCGGGGGCTCTCGGTGGGGCTGGTCGAGGCCCGCGACTTCGCGGCCGGCACCTCGTCCCGCTCCAGCAAGCTCATCCACGGCGGGCTGCGGTACCTGCAACAGCTGAACATCGGCCTGGTCCGCGAGGCGCTCACCGAGCGCTCGCTGCTGCTCGGGGTGATCGCGCCGCACCTGGTCCACCCCGTGCCGTTCCTCTTCCCGCTCACCCACCACGTCTGGGAACGGGCCTACATCGGCACCGGGATCGGCACCTACGACGCGCTCGGCTTCTCGCTGGGCCTGGAAAAGGGCCTGCCAGGGCACCGCCAGCTGTCCCGCCGGGGGGCACTGCGAATGGCGCCGGGCCTGAAGCGGTCCGCGATCACCGGCGCGATCGCGTTCTGGGACGGCCAGGTGGACGACGCGAGGTACGTGCTCACCCTGGTCCGCACCGCGGCGCATTACGGCGCGCAGGTCGCCTCCCGGGTCCAGGTGACCGGGTTCCTGCGGGAGGGCGCGCGGGTGGCCGGGGTCCGGGCGGTGGACCTGGAGTCCGGGGCGGAACTGCACATCCGGGCCCAGCAGGTGGTCAACGCGACCGGGGTATGGACCGACGAGATCCAGGCCATGGTCGGCGGCCGGGGCACGATCAACCTGCGGGTCTCCAAGGGCGTCCACCTCGTGGTGCCCAAGGACCGGATTTACGCCACGGCGGGGATCATCCTGAAGACCCCGGTCAGCGTGCTGTTCATCATCCCGTGGGAACGGCACTGGATCATCGGCACCACCGACACCGAGTGGGCCGGCAACAAGGCACGCCCGGCGGCCAGCAGCGCCGACATCGACTACCTGCTCAGCCAGGCGAACCGTGTGCTCGCCACCCCGCTGACCCGGGACGACGTCACGGCCGTGTACGCCGGCCTGCGGCCGCTGCTGTCCGGCGAGTCCGACCTGACCTCCCAGCTGTCCCGGGAGCACGTGGTTGCCAACCCGGTCCCGGGCCTGGTGCTGGTCGCCGGCGGGAAGTACACCACCTACCGGCTCATGGCGCGGGACGCGGTGGATGCGGTCGTGCACGGGCTGGACTGGCGCACGCCGCCGTCGTGCACGGACCGGGTGCCGCTGGCCGGCGCGGACGGCTACCTCGCGCTGTGGAACGCCCGGCGCCGCCTGGCCACCTCCTCGGGCCTGCACGTGGCCAGGATCGAGCACTTGCTGCGCCGGTACGGGTCGCTGGCCCGGGAGGTGCTCGCGCTCATCGAAGGCGATCCGGCGCTCGGCAGGCCGCTGGCGGGCGCGGACGACTACCTGCGCGCCGAGATCCGCTACGCCGCGTCCCACGAGGGCGCCCGGCACCTCGATGACGTGCTAGCCCGGCGCACGCACATCGCCATCGAGACGCCGGACCGTGGCCTGGAGGCCGTGGCGGAGGCCGCCGCGCTGGTCGCGGGGCCGCTGCACTGGGATTCCGGCCAGATGGCCAGGGAGATCGAGCACTACCGGGCCGAGGTGGCGGCCCAGCGCGCCTCCGAACAGGCCGGGAGCGACGCGGATGCCGAGGCGATCGCCGGCGCGGTGCCCGACATCGTGCCGATGCGCACCGGGGCGGACGCCGGGCGCAGGTAGCCAGGCCCGCCCGCTGAGGCCGCGGACCGCACGGACCGTTGAGGCCGCGTGGGCCGCGCGGACGGCTCTGGGCGCACGGACCGTTGGTGCGGCATGCGCGCACATGTTCGCGTAAGCGAACATTAGCCCCCTGACCTGGGCTGTTTGTGGGCGCTGAGGCCACGCCGCGATTTCCCAACGATCAACAGGCGCCTCACGCTACACTCCGGAATGGCCTAATCCGCTGGGAGCGGAGAAACCGGAACCCCGTCTGCGATGAGTACGCTCGCCGCTCGCGTCACAGTCCGGGTCGCCGTGCAGTCTTCGCAGCGGCTTCTCCGCGACACCCTCGCCGCTTGCCTCGCGATCCGCCCGGACGTGACCGTGGTGGGCCGGGTGGCCGCCGCCGATGAGGTCGTCGACCTCTGCGAGCTGAGCAGCCCCGACGTCGTGATCATGGACGCTGGACGCCTGCTCGGCGAGATGGCCGGCCGGGTGCGGGCGCTCGTGCGGCGCTTCCCTGAGCTGAACGTCATCCTGATCTACCGGGAGGCGTCCGAGGGAGACCTGGCCGCGGCCTGCCGGGCCGGCGTGTCCTCGCTGGTCCCCGAGTCGCACGGGCTGGCCGCCGTGCTGGCCCAGGTGCGCCGCAGGAGGGCCAGGCACGCGCGCGAGGGCCAGCGCAGCCCCGGCCGCCAGGGCCTCACCGACCGGGAACTCGAGATCGTCGTGCTGACCGGTTCCGGGCACATCGTCCCGGAGATCGCCACGCTTCTCGGCATCAGCCCGCAGCGGGTGGAGAACCTCAAGCGCCGCGTCTACGCCAAGCTCGACGTCCGCAGCGGCGCGCACGCGGTCGCGCGGGCGGCGTCGTTCGGCATGCTGGACCGTGCGGCCCCGCGCAGGCGTCCCACGCGCGGGCCCGAGGGCGAGGCCGGGGTCCTGTCGGTGGTGCGCGGCCCGCCCGGCTGGGCCCTCGACCGGGTCGTCGTCGCGCTGCTGTCCAGCCGCCAGCCCTTCGTCCTCACGCGCGGGCCCGGCCCGGCGGATGCGCACTGGGAGCGGTGGCACCGTGGCCCGCTGGTGGCGGTGCTGGTGGACCCGGAGACACCGGACTGGGACGTGGTCACCGCCCTCGGCATCCCGGCGATCCTGGTGCACAGCAGGCCGTTCGATTCCCCGGAAGTGGCCAGTGCGCTGGCCACCGGGGCCAGCGCGCTGGTCGCGGCGGACCGGATCGACGATCACTTCCTCGCCGTGCTGCGGATGGTCAGCCAGGGATACCTGGTGGTGGATTCCACGCCGATGCGCCCGCTGCTCGGTGCCGCCCGGGTCCGCTGGGACGAGCACGCGACCGGGCCGGTCGGGCTGCCCGAGCTGACCTCCAGGGAGAGCGACATCCTGTCCTCCATGGCGCAGGGCCACTCCATCCGGCAGACCGCGCGGGCCCTCGGCATCGCTCCGAAGACCGTGGAGAACGTGCAGACCCGGCTGTTCCGCAAGCTGGGCGTCCGGAACAGGTCCGGGGCACTGGCGGTGGCCGACGCGTTCGGCCTGCTCCCCGCGACCCCGCCCGCCGGGGATCCGGTCTGCGTTTAGACTGCGGGGCATGCCACGAGCGTTCTCCGGCATCCAGCCGACCGCCGACTCGTTCCATCTCGGCAACTACCTGGGGGCGGTCCGCCAGTGGGTGGCCCTGCAGGACTCCCACGACGCTTTCTACTGCGTGGTGGACCTGCACGCCATCACCGTGCCGCAGGACCCGGCCGGGCTGCGCCATCGGACCAGGGTGGCCGCTGCCCAGCTGTTCGCCGCCGGGCTGGACCCCGACCGGTGCACGGTGTTCGTGCAGAGCCACGTGCCAGAGCACACCGAACTGGCCTGGGTGCTCGGCTGCCTGACCGGGTTCGGCGAGCTGAGCCGGATGACCCAGTTCAAGGACAAGGCCGCCAAGAGCGGTACCACCCAGGCGAGCCTCGGGCTGTTCAGTTATCCCGTCCTCCAGGCCGCCGACATCCTGCTGTACCAGACCGACCAGGTGCCGGTCGGCGAGGACCAGCGGCAGCACCTGGAACTGTCCCGGGACCTGGCCAACAGGTTCAACCACCGGTACGGGACCACGTTCACGGTGCCGGCGGCCTATATCCTCCGCGGCGTCGCGAAGATCACCGACCTGCAGGACCCGGCGGCCAAGATGAGCAAGTCTTCCTCGTCACCGCAGGGGATCATCGACGTCCTCGACGAGCCGGACGTGATCCGCCGCAAGATCGCGCGCGCGGTCACCGACCCGGGCAGCGAGGTGCGCGCGGACGAGGAGCAGAAGCCGGGCGTCACGAACCTGCTGCGGATCTACGCCGCGCTGGCCGGGGAGCCGGTCGATGCGCTGGAAGCGCGCTACGCGGGGGCCGGGTACGGGGCCTTCAAGAAGGACCTTGCCGAGGTCGTGGTCGGCGCGCTCGCGCCGATCCGGGAACGGACCAGCAAGCTGCTGGCCGACGAGGCCACGCTGGACCGGATGCTGGCCCACGGCGCAGCCCGGGCCCGGCCGGTGGCCCGCGAGACCATGACAGAGGTCAGCCAGCGGGTGGGTTTCCTCCCCGGCGGCCGCGCCGGATAACCACCGCCAGCGTCACCCCGGTCACGAGGGCGAGCGCGACCGTGCCCAGCCCGGCCACCAGCGGGATGCCTGGCACCCCGAGCCTGGCGGGGCGCGGGAGCGCCCGCGGCGAGGCCGGTGCCACGCGCTGCGCCACGGTGTGCGCGGGCAGCGGGGGGACCAGGACGCCGACCGGCTTGACCTTCCCGTCCTCATCGAAGCCCCAGTCCAGCAGACGGGCGGCGTAGGTCAGCTCGTACAGCGGCTTGCAGTGCAGGATCGTGACCACCAGCGTGCGGCCGCCGCGGCGGGCCCAGCCGATGAACGTGGTCTTGGACGCGGTGGTCCAGCCGATCTTCCCGCCGAGGTCACCGCGGTATGTCTCCAGCATGGTGTTCTGGTTCCACAGGGTCACCGGCTTGTGGTGCGGCTTGAGCGGGAAGCGCGCGGTCCGCAGCAGTTCGTCGTGCATGAACTCCGGGATGGTGAGCGCGACACGGGCGAACAGGGCCTCGTCATAGGCGGACACGCGCTGCCCCGGGCCGTTGAGGCCGTTCGGCCGGCGGGCCACGGTGTCGTCGGCCTGCAGGTGGTGCGCCTCGGCGTTCATCATCGCGACGCCCTTGCTGACCGAGCCGGTTGCCTGGGCGACCGACATCGCGGCGTCGTTGGCGGAGATCAAGAGCATGGCCTTGAACAGGTCGGATATCCGGTAGCTCCGGCCGGCGATCAGGCCCACCTTGCTGGGCACGGCGTCGGCGGCCTGGCGGGTGGTCAGCACGGTCGCGTCCGGGTTGAGCACCGGCATCAGGGTGATCGCGGTCAGCACCTTGAGGGTGCTCGCGGGCAGGTACCAGCCGTGCGGGTCCTTGGCGGCGAGCACCTTGCCGGAGCCGGCGTCGGCGACGACGAAGGCGGAGGCCTTCACCTTTGGCAGCAACGTGGCGTGCGCGGCTGGATAGTTGACGATCACCCCAGTCCCGGCCAGCTGCGGCCCGCCGATCGTCCCCCGCCCGCCCGCCGCAGCGCTGGCCCCGCTCGCTGCAGCGCTCGCCCCGCTCGCCGTCGCGCTGGCCCCGCTCGCCGTCGCGCTGGGCCCGCTCGCCGACAGCGCTGGGGCCAGGGCCAGCCCGCCCACCAGCAGCCCGGCGGCCGCTCGCCGGCCCTTACCCGCCGCTCGCTGCCCGAGCGCCGGGCGGTGAAATGCCCGCCCGGCTGACCGGCGCCTCGTGTCGAGTTCCATTACGTTAAGTAGTTAATCACTAGCTGATCCGATATCCCCTGGTGCTGCCATCCGCGTAGTCTGCCCGCATTTGCATGCTCGGGCTGGTCCCGGTATTCCCATGGCCCGAGCGGGCCGGCGACGCTGCCCCGGCCGCAACCACGGTTACCGGTGAGAACGAATCTCACCGTCTCCTATCGTGACGCACAGTATTGGATCTGGCCAACCAGTGGCATGCCGTTGCGTGGCTCCGCCTGGCCGGCGCGGTCCCGGCAGGCGGAGCACTCCTTGTGAGCAGTCGGTCGGCTGGGCGCAATAAGCACAGCAAACGCCGTTAACTCTTGTTCGCCCGCCTTAGTTCCGCTATAGGGGTTACAGGCGGCCCCCCCATTGAGGAGGCAGGATGCAGCGTCGGATCGGCCCGTGGCGAACGCTTCTACTAGGATCGGTCGCGCTCGGCACCGCATTTGCGCTCAGCGGCATGGCTCTGGCCACGTCATCAGGCCCGCGCGGCGCCGCGGCGCGGCAGCAAGCCCGTATCAACTACATACGCACCCACGGCGGCCGGCCTTCGGCCACTAATACGCCTAACGACGGCGACCTGGCTGGCCAGTTCGCCCAGTACGCCTTTGAGCGGACCGCCCCTGCCGCCAGCGTGTCGGGTGAGGCGCTGGTGAACGCCCAGCGCCAGGCGGCCGCCCTGCCGCAGGCCGGCGGGGCATGGCAGGAATTCACCACCGCGCCGTACAACGCCCAGCCGAGCAACTATACCGACCCGTTCTGGTCCAACGTCGGGGCCGGCTTCTCGCTGGTGGGCGGGCGGGTCACCGCGCTGGCCACCACCCCTGACGGCGACTGGTTCGCCGGCACCGCCGGCGGCGGGGTGTGGCGGTCTGGTGACCAGGGCCAGCACTGGACGCCGGTGTTCGACTCGATGCCGTCGCTGGCCATCGGGGCACTGGCCGTCGACCCGGCCGACGGGTCGCTGTGGGCGGGCACCGGTGAGGCGAACCTGTCGATTGACTCCTACGCCGGCACCGGCGTGTACCGGTCGACCGACGACGGCGCCACCTGGCAGCGGGTGGGCGACACCGCGTCGGGCAACCCACTGACGAGCCACACGGTGTTCCGGATCGCGTTCGACCCGGCCGGCAACGCCTACGCGGCCACCGACAACGGGCTGTTCCGGTTCGCGGCCGGCTCGAGCCAGTGGGCCGAGGTGCTGGACCCGGCGGGCTCGGTCGACAACCCACCGCTTGACCAGCAGGTGACCGACGTCGCCGTCGTGCCGGGCTCGAACGGGCAGGACGTGATCGCCGCGATCGGCGGGGCTGGCGCAGGCCGGGGCAACACCCAGAACAACGGGTTCTACGAGTCCACCGACGGCGGCCTCACGTTCAGCCCGGTGACTCCGAACGGCAACATCAACCCCAGGGACATCGGCCGGACCACGTTCGCGTACTCGGCGGACGGCAGCAAGCTCTACGCGATCGTGCAGTCCCCGGCGGCGCAGAATGCCGGTGCCGCCTCCGTGCTCCAGGGCATCTTCGTCGCTTCCGGCAGCCCGGCCAGCGTCACCGGCCCGTGGAAGCTGATCGCCGACGCGAAGACGCTGACCGCGTCCGGGTCGGCCGCGCCGACCTTCGGCTCGCCGGGCGTGCAGGCCTGGTACAACCAGGACCTGGCAGTTGACCCCAGCAACCCCGACCATGTCTACGCCGGGCTCGAGGAGGTCTACCAATCGGGCGACGGCGGCAAGAGCTGGATAACGGCCAGCCCGTACTGGAACTTCAACTTCGCCTGCGACTCCGCCAACCCCCCAACGTGCCCTAACGTCACGCACCCGGACCAGCACGCCATGATGATCACCGACGGCAAGATCGTCATCGGCAACGACGGCGGCGTCTACAGCCGCCCGCTGTCGGACACGCAGGAAGACGGCAACTGGACCGACCTGAACGCCACGCTGCGCGACTGGCAGTACTACGACGCCCGGGCCGGCGCGCTCGGCAGCACGCCGGCCGTGTGGGGCGGGCTGCAGGACAACGGCACCTCGCTGATGACCGCGGGCGCCAGCCAGATGGTGGAGCCGGCCGGGGGTGACGGCTTCGATGTGATCGTTGACCCGGCCAACGCCAACAATATGGCTGGCGAGTACGTCGACGGCACGATGTACTCCTCGACCGACGGCGGGCACTCGTTCGCCGACTTCGTCAGCCCGACCTGCTTCGCGCAGACCGCCATTGAGGGACTAACGGCAAGGCCGGGGTGCGACCCGAATGCCCGGTTCGTGACGCCGGTCATCCCGGATCAGCAGAACAGCAATGTCTGGCTCCTCGGCGGCGAGGACGTGTGGGTCAGCACCGCGGGCTGGAACACCAGCTGCAACGACACCGCCTGCTCGTGGACCAACGTGTTCGACACTGGCGCCGGCCACGCGGTCACAGCCCTGTCCTCGGCCAACGACGGCAAGATCATCTACGCCGCGTGGGTCGCCGCGGGCGGCAACCCGGGCCCCGGCTTCGCCTCGGGCATCGCCACCAACTTCGGCGGGACCTGGCATCAGGTGACCGTGTCCGGGCTGCCCAACCGCTTCATCGCCGGCATCACCGTGGACCCGAAGAACCCGGCGCACGCCTTCGCCATCTTCAACGGCTACTCCCGCCGCTGGATCCCCGGCGGCGGCGTGGGCCACGTGTTCGAGACCACCAACGGCGGCCAGTCGTGGACGAACATCTCGGGCAACCTGCCCGACATCGCCTCCGACGCCCTCGTCCTGAGCCACGGCCAGCTCGCCCTGGCTACCGATCAGGGCGTGTTCACGGCGCGCGCGGGCCAGGGCGCCGCCACCGCCTGGTCCCGGCTCGGCTCCGGGCTGCCGAACGCCGCGGTGGATGATCTCACCGCCGGGCCGGGCGGCTTCATCTACGCGGCCACGCACGGGCGCGGGGTCTGGCGTATCGCTTTCTGACAGGAGGGACAACGTGCCCCCGGCGCCCCGTGGGCACCGGGGGCATTCCCTGCCGCCTGGGCGGTGCTATGCAGTCCCGGAGCAGCACGAGCAGGGTGTCGTGATCATCGCGGTACGCCGAGCAAATGTGGGCCTGTGGATGCTCGGGAGCCGCCCGGGCAGCGGAAAGACCGTGACAGGTACAGGTCGTTGGTGGCCGTGAACCCTTGGATCGGACGTCGCTGCTCGCGGCTCCGCTGCCAAGCGGCCGGGGCGGCCCCGCCGGGCCCGCCCCGGCGGGGCCCTGCGGGACCGCCCCCGCGATCCTTAGCTGGGCGTGTGCCCGCTGCCGTGCTGGCCCAGCTGGATGGCGAAGTTGCCCATAGGCATCCCGGCCACCTGCAACGTCGGGAACCAGGCGTAGCTGATCCCGCCGACCTTGGTGACCGGCTCGACCGACGAGTCACTGGGGAAGATCACCGGCTGCGGGCCGCTGTCCGCGACCGTGGCCAGCCCGTTCTCGGCGATGACCCGCTGGGTCTGGAACACCTTGCCACCGACGTTGGTGAACAGCCACACGAACCGGTACCACCCTGCGGTTGTGATCACCGGGCTGCCGGAGCAGTCGCCCGGGCTGTTGTGCCCGAACGTCACCGAATACCCGGTGCCGCCCTGGTTGCATACCGCGAAGATGTTGTCTTGGGCGAACGCGCCGGTGTTGTCGTTCAGCGCGATGTCCAGGTCGATCTCATGGGCGGTGCCGGTGGCGGCGGCCGGATCGAGGTAGATGTCGTCGGTGACGGTGAACCCGTTGGCCGGGAAGGCGTTCTGCGTGACCGGCGGGACGTAATACGGGCCTGTGCAGCCTTCGGTGCCCGGCGTCTGGCAGCCCAGCCCCTGGTTGGCCTGCGTGGTGCCGGAGATCAGCGCCATCTTCGTCTTGAACAGCGCCGGTGTGCCCGGAGCGTAGTTGCCGAACCCGCCGTTGCTGAAGTGACCCGGAATCCCGGCGTCGAGCGTGCCGAAGTTCCCGGCACCGGCATTGCCGTCACAGGGATTGCTGCCGATGCACCAACCGCCAGCACCGGACTGGAACTGGTCATCGACGTTGGTCACCGGGCCGGTGACCGTGGCCGCGGCGGTGGACGCGTGGTGCGCGGCGACCGGGCGCGGGTGCGATACGACGCTGGCGGTGGCAGCCGCCGGGCTGCCGGTAGCGGTCACCGCGGCGATTGCCAGCAGGGCGGCCGGCCCGGTGACGCTGGCCAAGATTAGTGTCCTCTTGCTCATACTTCTTTTACCCTCCCTTGTTGGCCAGCCGGGGCCTGTATTGCCCCGGATCTGGACGCTTGATCTTTCGGCTGGTCTGAATGGCCCGGAAGGCGGCACGGGGCCGCTGCGGGCATGGTTGATTCCGCGCTCGCAAGCGGTGGTGGTGACCGGCCGCGCCTGGGGTTTACGACCGGGTATGAGGTCGCGTCCCCAGGGCTGCCTTCAGGGCGTGCTCCAGGGTCGCTTTCGAGCTTGAGGAGCGCTAACACGCCGACATCACACGCCGGTTGACCAGCAGGTACCGGGCGCCGCGGCGGGGAGCGAGGCCCGCAGCAGCGAATGAGCACA
>Ga0306920_100006295_pt1 | contig 15465 bp, 11 predicted proteins | sample flu12Cox44000170_FD_204666 | JGI IMG/M metagenome (GOLD analysis project Ga0306920, IMG submission 204666) | Lab enrichment of tropical soil microbial communities from Luquillo Experimental Forest, Puerto Rico - flux4day.12C.oxic.44.000.170 (v2)... | ecosystem: Environmental > Terrestrial >... | reverse complement strand
TGGCACGATTCCGGACACCGCCGACTACCAGGTGATCCTCGAGCCGCAGGCGCAGTTCGTCGGCACGGTGAACGAGGACTTCGCCGTCGAGAGCCTGCAGGGCGATATCTTCCAGCTCGGCAACGTGTCCTACCGCATCCTGCGCGTCGAGCAGGGGCGCATCCGTGTCGAGGATGCACGCGGCGAGCCGCCCTCCATCCCTTTCTGGCTGGGTGAAGCCCCGGGACGGAGCGATGAGCTCTCGGCGAGTGTGTCGCGGCTGCGCAGCGAGCTCGAGTCGCACCTCGAGCAGGGGATCGAGGCGAGCACCGCCTGGCTTATGTCCGCAGCGCGCATCGCTGGCCCCGCTGCGGTGCAGCTGGTCAACTACCTCGCCGCCGGACGCGCGACCCTCGGCGCGCTGCCGACGCAGCAGACCGTGGTGTTCGAGCGCTTCTTCGATGAGGCGGGCGGCATGCAGCTCGTCATCCACTCGCCCTTCGGCAGCCGCATCAATCGCGCCTGGGGACTGGCGCTCCGCAAGCGCTTCTGTCGCTCCTTCAACTTCGAGCTGCAGGCCGCCGCGACGGAAGACACAATCGTGCTCTCGCTCACCACCGCGCACAGCTTCGAGCTCGGCGAGGTCGCCCGCTACCTGCATTCCAACAGCGTGCGCCCGCTGCTGGTGCAGGCGCTGTGCGCCGCGCCCATGTTCCCGGTGCGCTTCCGCTGGAGCGCGGCCATCGCACTCGCGTTGCCGCGTTTTCGCGGCGGCAAGAAGGTGCCCGCACCACTCGCCCGCATGGCGGCGGAGGACCTCCTCACGGCAGTGTTTCCCGACCAGGTGGCGTGCGCCGAGAATCTTCCCGGCGAGCTCGAGATCCCCGACCATCCGTTGGTGCGCCAGGCGATTCGCGACTGCCTCGAGGACGCCATGGATGCCGATGGGCTCGAGCGGCTGCTGCGCTCGCTCGAAGCCGGCAGTGTCCGGGTCATCGCGCGCGACCTCACCGAGCCCTCGCCGCTCGCGCTCGAGGTGCTCTCCGCGCGACCGTACGCGTACCTCGACGATGCGCCGCTCGAGGAGCGCCGCACCCAGGCCGTCATGAGCCGCCGCTGGCTCGATCCGCAGAGCGCCGCCGATATCGGCCAGCTCGATGCCGATGCGATCCGCCGGGTGCGCGAGGAGGCATGGCCGGACGCCACCAATGCGGACGAGCTGCACGACGCGCTGTTGTGGCTCACCTTCCTCACCGAAGCCGAGGGGGCCGCGGGTCCTTACTGGCCGGAGCTGCTCGCCGCGCTCGCAGCGCAGCGGCGCGTCACGCTGCTCGATGCGCGGGCGGTGCGGCTGTGGGTGAGCGCCGAGCGCCTGCCGCTCTTTCAGGCGCTCTATCCCGACGCGCGCTGCGAGCCTGCGGTGGTGACACCCGCCGCGCAGCGCCAGGAGTGGAGCGCGGAGAGCGCGCTCATCGAGGTGGTCCGTGGGCGCCTCGAGGGCTCAGGTCCCACCACCGCCGCGGCGCTCGCGGCCGCGCTCGGCCTGCCGGCGGCGCGTATCGATGCAGCACTCGCCGCACTGCAGGCGGAGGGCTTCGCCATGCGCGGCGCCTTCACACCACCGGGCAAAGACCCGAACGAGTGGTGCGAGCGCCGCCTGCTCGCGCGCATCCACCGTTACACCGTCAAGCGGCTGCGCGCCGAGATCGAGCCCATCGAGGCGCGCGATTTCCTGCGCTTCCTGTTCGAGTGGCAACGGGTCACCCCGACCGGGCGCATGGAGGGGCCCGACGCGGTCGGCGCCATCCTCACTCAGCTGGAGGGATTCGAGGGGCCGGCGAGCGCCTGGGAGACCGAGATCCTGCCGGCTCGCATCAGCGAGTACGAGCCCGCCTGGCTCGATGAGCAGTGTCTTGCGGGACGCTTCCTGTGGACGCGGCTCTCCGCGCGGCGCAGCGATCCGGAGCGCGGAGCGGCGCCGGTGCGCGCCACGCCCATCGTGCTGCTGGCACGGCGCAACCTGCGGCTGTGGTCGACGCTCGCCGCGGAGGCGGACGCGGTACACCTCTCGGCCGTTGCGCAGCGTGTGGGCGGCTTTCTCGCCACGCACGGCGCGTCGTTCTTCGACGAGATCACCGCCGGCAGTGCGCTGCTCCCTGCACAGGCGGAGGAGGCCCTGGCGGAGCTGGTCGCGCTGGGGCTCGTCAACTCCGACAGCTTCGCCGGCCTGCGCGCGCTACTGGTGCCTCCCGATCGGCGCAGGCCGGCGATCGGCGGCCGGCGCCGCCGGCGCATCGCGCTCTTCGGCATGGATGCCGCTGGCCGCTGGTCGCGGATCGCGCGGCCTGCGGCCGCCGCCGCCACGGGGAGCGAGGAGACGAGCGCGGTCGCGCGCGCGCTCGCCGATGAGACCGTCGAGCACGTCGTGCGGACGCTCCTGCGGCGGTGGGGCGTCCTCTTCTGGCGGCTCCTGGCACGCGAGGCAGCGTGGCTGCCGCCGTGGCGCGACCTGCTGATGTGTTGCCGGCGTCTCGAGGCACGCGGTGAGATTCGTGGCGGCCGCTTCGTCGCCGGTTTCAGCGGCGAGCAGTACGCCGCCCCGGAGGCGATCGCGTTGCTGCGGGAGGCGCGCCGCCGTCCGCAGGAGGGACACTACGTTTCGCTCTCGGGCGCTGACCCGTTGAATCTCGCCGGGATCCTGACTCCGGGTCCGCGGTTACCCTCGCTCAGCGGCAATCGGCTCCTGTATCGGGACGGCGTGCCGGTCGCGCTGCTCTCCGGCGGCGAGGTGAGCTTCCTTACGGAGCTGCCCCCGCAGCAGCAGTGGGAGGCACGCAACCTGCTGCTGCGCCGGCACGTGCCGGCGGTACTGGCAGATCTGGCGTAACACAAAGTCTGCCACTTGAGAACGTCACGAACGTCAACGCGGCGGCGGCGTTGTCGCGTTCGGGGCGGACAAAAAAACGGCGCCCTTGTAGGGCGCCGCCTAGGCAAGTAAGCCGTTTTTTCTTAACTGAAAGTCAGGAGCGTCGACGCCGCCCAAACCCGAGGCCGAAAAGCCCGAGCCCGAGGAGAGACAGGCTCGCCGGCTCCGGCACCGAGAGCATCGTCTGGGCGAAATTGTTGGAAATCGAATTCAGCTGGCCGAACCCACTGATGGTGGAAGTGTCATCGACCGTGATACTGCTGACACCCGGAGTGAAAGTGATGATCCCCGAGCTGCCGAGTTTCATGCCGTTCATCGTGCTAGTGGTAATCACGGTAGGAAACGAAACATCGACCCCGAGCGTGCCCATACGAACGACATTGGGTGCACCCGCTGTAACCGTGTAATCAAACACAACCGTGCCCGGCGAGAAAAACCCTGCGCCTCTCGAAAGAGTTACCGCGAAAAGCGGCCCATTCAGCCCAAAATTCACCAACGCCGCCGAGGGCGCGCCCGTAATGGTGAAGCCGCTGAACGTCTTATCGGCCACCGTGCAACTGAACCCAGGGGCCATAATCACACTGATCGGGTCGGCAGTAGTCGGGCAAGCCGTCTGCGCATTGGCCTGACCGCCCGCCATCAACAGCGCCGCTGCTACACCGCCCAGCCCAATTTTGAGCACCTTCTTCTCAACTCGGTTCATGACCGTGACTCCTCTCGTTTGCCGGCTCGCCCCGCCCGTATAAAACGCGCGTGATCCAGTTGTGATTGTGTCTTCCGTCAGCAGTCGACAAATACGCTAACGCGGCCAATTATGCCGCATCCCGCGGCGCACCACATCTGCCGGTTTTTCTTACGGTTTGATGTCGGACCCGCGCGGCAGCGGCTCCGTCAGAGTCTACGGCTCAGCTCCCGTATGAGCCTGTAATATCACCCTTTCTTGTGGTCTTCCTGCCACTTTTTCACGGCCGCCATGGTGTTATCGACATGCTTGTCCGGGCTCATGGCGGTATAGGAGTAAATGACCTCCCCCGTGGGGGCGATTACGTAGGAGGTCCGGTTGGCGTACTCCGGGTGGCTTTCGAGCACCGAGTCGTAAGCCTTCATGATGCTGCCGTCCGCATCCGAGGCCACGGCGAACTTGTTGCGGCATTCGCTCACCGAAAACTTGTCCAGCTTCTCGATCGGATCGTGTGACACGCCGATGACCGTCGCGCCAAGTGCCGCAAACTGCGGCGTGGCCTCGGCAAACAGATGCGCCTCGGTAGTGCATCCCGGCGTGAATGCCGCCGGATAGAAATACAGCACGACCGGGCCTTTCTTCAGCGCATCGGCGAGCGAGAACTTGAATTCTTTGCCCGCGAGGGTCGCCTGGGTGTTGATGTCGGGTGCCTTGGTGCCGGTCGGCAGGGCCGCAAAGACCGGAAGGCTGACCAGCAGCAGGGTCGCAGCGCTCACGAGGACACGTCGCATGTTCTTCTCCGATCCGACAGGGGACGTCATCTTGAGACAAGGCATCTGGATACGCCAGTAGCCGCTGGTAGTCAGCGTTCCTGTGCGTAGCCAACCAATTCAACATAGCCGCGCCCGCCGAGACGCGTTCCGCCGCGCTCACCACTGACATCCACCGCGCCCTCCCAGTACCGCGGGGTTGTCTGCAACTCCTGGTCTGCCAGCACCGGGCGCACGGTGAGATCGAGCGTCAGTGCCGGCACCCGGATGCGCCAACCCGCCGGGTAGCGATCCCCCGACGCGTTGCGCCACTCAGCGTTGACGGCGATGTCAACGTCCGCGCTTGTCAGCGCCCGCACGGTGCCATCGGCTGCGATCCAGGTTCCGGCGCTGTGCGGATTACGGCGCCCATCGCGGTCGCGCAGCGCATAGAACATGAGCGCCGAGCCATCACCGAGTTGCAGTCCAAACCAATCCCAACCAGCCTCCGCGGGCGCGAGCCCACCGCTGCCCCACTCGCGATCCAGCCAGGCGAGACCGGCGACCTCGAGAGATCGACCGTCGCGCGTCAGCCGTCCGCCCACGCGGACACGCGGGATCGAATAGTAGTAGGTCGCATCAAGCGCGCGCTCCGACTTGCGCGACAGCCCCGCCACGCCGTTCAGCACCGGCGCGCCCTGCGGCTCGAGCACGAGAGCGACGGAGTAGCCGGGCTGCGCAGCACGCAACTCCCAGCGGCCATCATCGCCAGCCGGCTGCGCCAACGTCCAGTCATCGAGCCACACGCGCAACGGTGCGGGCTGTGCACCAGCGAGTCCGAGCGCCGCGCGCGACAGCCTCTGCGCGGAGCGAAAGCGCCGGCGCGCGACGTCCGTCACGGCGAAGTGCGCCACGTAGATCTCGCGCGCGCGCCACGCGGAGGCGAGCTCCGCGGCTGACGCTTGCGGCGAGCCTGCGGCCGGCGTCGTGACCGCTGTCGCCGGCACGAGCGCCACGCGGAAGAAGGTCAGCTCGAAGCCGAAGCGCTCCCCATCCGCGGCATCGAGATTGCCGGTCAGGTACCACCACTCCAGACGGAAGTCCCCGTGCGGTCCGTGATCGCGCGGAAACTCGAACCGTCGCGGCTCGAGGGCCGCGGAAAATCCCGGCGCGGGCGGGCTCTCAGAAGAGCTCGCCGCCGCCGGCGGTGCGGCACCTGCCTGCTGCAGCTGCAGGCCCGGGGCCGCGAGCAGCATCACAAGAAGCCGCACGAGTACCCGGCGCATCACTCCTCCCGCAGGCCAACGGCGAGGGGCATGCGGGCGCTGCGCCAGGCCGGGTAGAGCGCGGCGGCGAGCGCCGCCGCGAGCGCCAGCAGCAACGCCTGGCTGAACTGTGCGGCGCTCAGGTGCAGCCCGATCTGCCAACCGAACGCGCGGCGGTTGATGACCTCGGTCAGCACCAGCGCCGTGAGCACGCCGGCCGGGACCGCGGCGAGGAGTGCCACGAGCCCCATGAAGGTCGTCTGTGCGGCGATCAGCAGCGCAGTCGCCGCGGGGGTGAGGCCGAGCGTGCGCAGCAGTGCCAGCTCGCGCGAGCGCTCCAGCTCCCAGGCGAGCAGTGCGCTCAGCAGACCCACCGCCGCCACGCCCGCGGCGAGCCAGTTGAGGACCCGGGTGATGACGAACGTGCGCTCGAAGATGCGCATCGACAGTGCGCGAATATCGGCATTGGAGCGAATCAGCAATGCCTGCCGCCCCCGTGCGGCGCTGCGCAGCGCATTCACGGCCTCTGCGGTAGAGGTTCCGGGGGAGAGATACATACCGAGCGCGGCGATCCCGTCATCGCGCCAACCGCGCTGGTATTGCCCGAGCTCCATGAGCACCTCGCCGCGGTCGTTGCCATACTCGCGGTACACGCCGGCCACCGTGAAGGCCCGCGGCCCCGCGGCGGTCTCCAGGACGAGTGAGTCCCCGACACTGCGCGACAGCCGCCAGGCGAGCGGCTCGGAGATGAGGATGGCACCGCGCTGGAACTGCGGCCAGGCTCGGGCCGGCTCGCCTTCGGTGAAGCGAAAGCCCGCGTAGCTCGCCGCTGCCAGTCGCACGGCATTCAGATCCACAGGCCCCGCCGGGGATGAGACCGTCACGCGCCGCCCTTCGCTGTGCGCGGCAATGCCCGGCACCGCGAGCAGCGCTGCGAGCACCTGCGGGTCGAGCCGCCGCTCCAGACTGTCGGTAACTCCGGGTGCGCTCACATAGACGTCGGCGCGCATGGTTTGCACCAGCCAGTCGCGCAATGACTCGCGAAAGCTCTCCACCATGATGGCAACACCGATCATGGCCGTGAGCGCCATGCCGAGAGCCGCGATCGCGACCCCGGTCCGACTCAGCGACGCCGCGATGTCCGCGCAGGCGAGTCGCGCCGCCGCGCCGAAGCGCGCGCCGAGCCGCGCACCGCCAGCGGCGAGCGCCTGCAACGCCGCCGGAGTCGCGGCCGCCACGCTCAGCAGCAGCAGGAACAGTGCGGCAAATCCCGCGAGCAGGCTGCGACTGGAAGTTGCGATGCAGAGCACCGCTGCCAGCGCCAGCAGCAGGCTGGCAGCCAGCAGCATCCGCGCCGAATGGCGCGCGCGCTGCTCGAGCACCGAGCGCGCCAGCGCGAGCCGTGGCGGGCTCGTCACGACCTCGAGCGCCGGCAGCAGCGCCGCGGCGAGCGCGGTCGCAAGGCCCGCCGCCAGCGCCTTGATGAGCGTCGCGGCCGGCACGCGCACCGCGTTCACCGCCACCACGAAGTACAGGTCGTTGATGGTCTGCGACACGAGCCCCACGAGGCTGCGCCCGATGAGCAGCCCCAGCAGCACCCCGCAGACCGCTCCGGCAAGTCCCAGCAACGCCGCCTCACTGAGCACGATGGCGAGCACCTCGCGGCGCGTCGCACCGAGGGCGCGCAGCACACCGATGATCGCGCGTCGCTGCACGACCGCGAAGCTCACCGCTCCATAGATGAGCAGCGTGCCAACGAGCAGCGCGAGCAGGCTCATGGCCTTGAGATTGACGGTGAAAGCATCGGTCATCGCGAAAGTCTCGCGTGCCTGGGCCCGGGTGCTGCGCACGGTGAGCTCTGGTGGCAGATGTGCGCGCAGTTGTGCCACGAACTCCGCAGCCGGCACCCCCAAGGGTGCCCGTACATCGATCCGCGTCAGCCGCCCAGTCACACCGAGCCACTCCTGTGCCTGGGCGATATCGGTGAGCAGCAGTCCGTCGAATCCCGGTCCGGCATCGGCGTCCGCTATGCGCGCGATCACTGTGGCTTGGTGGCGCACTCCGCCGATCGCGAGCTCGAACTGCCCGTCGGCGCCGATGCCGAGCTCGTGCGCGAGCGCATCGCTCATGACGACCGCTCCGGGGTGCGTGAACCACGCGCGCACCTCCTCGGAGCCGTGAACCCCGAGTGCTGGCGCGCCGCGCGCCGCCCCGGCATCGAGCGCGGCGCTCGCGAACGGGTCCACGCCGATCAGCTGCAACACGCGGTCGCCGGCCGTCACATAGCCGCTCACCACCGGGGCGAACAGCGCGCCCGCGGCGGCGCCGCCGGGCGGGTCGATGCGCAGCTGCACGTAGCCGCGCTCGTCGATGCCCCGCGGCCCGCCGACGATCTGGTGGGTCGCCGACCCGTTCACCGCCTGCAGCGACAGCTCGAACGCGCGTTGCGCGCTGGCGGTGGCGATGTCCACCGCCACGATCGTGCCGACCCCGAGCGCCAGGCCCACGAGCGCCAGCGCCAGTTGCGCCGGGTGGCGCAGCAGGTGACGCACACTCGCCGCGCGCAGCGTCCGCATCAGCGCGCTGCCTGTGGCGTGCAACGCTGGTGCAGACGCCCCTCGCGCAGCTCCAACACCCGATCGGCGGCGGCGGCGAGCGCCTCGTCGTGTGTCACCAGCACGAGTGTCGTGCCGCGGGCGCGGGTCAGGGCCAGCAGGGACGGCAACACCTCCTGCGCCGTGGCATCGTCGAGATTGCCCGTCGGCTCGTCCGCCAGCAGCAGCTGCGGTGCGTGCACCAGGGCGCGGGCGATGGCGACGCGCTGCTGCTCGCCGCCGGAGAGCGCATCGATCGCACTCTGCGCGCGGGCGCGCAGCCCGACATCGGCAAGCGCCGCGAGGCTGCGCTCGCGTGCCGCGCGCCCGCGTACCCCATTGAGCTCGAGCACCAGACGCACGTTCTCGGCGACATCGAGCGTCGGAATTAGATTGAAGAACTGGTAGACGAAGCCGATGTGGGCGCGACGGAACAGCGTGCGCGCCGGCTCCCCGAGCGCGGTCAGCTCCAGCCCATCGACCTGTACCGTGCCACTGTCGGCGCGATCGATGCCGCTGATCAGGTTGAGGAGTGTCGACTTGCCCGAGCCGCTGCGGCCCATGACCGCGACGCGCTCGCCGGAGGAGATCTCTGCATCGAGCCGGTCGAGAACGCGGTGGATGCGCTCGCCTTCGCGGAAGTTGCGGCACAGTTGGCGGATACTGAGCACATCTGGCAGTGTACCGGGATGTCTGAATCCGAATGGCGCCTGCTCACGACCCTGCCGGACCTGCCCTCGGCGCAGTCGCTGGCCGAAATCCTGAGTGCCGAAGGCATTCCGGTGCGGGTGAGCTCGGATGCCGGTGTGCTCGGACAAGCCGCGCCGTCGCGCCTGTACGTCGGCGCGGCGGATTTCTACCGGGCGAAGCACTCGATGGCGCAGCGCCAGTTCAGCGACGAGGAGCTTGCGGTGCTGTCAGCCGCAACACCACCGTCGGACGCCTATAACCCCTGAAGGAAAATCCATGGCACCAACAGCCCCGTACCGCATCACCCTCCTCCTCGGCACCGCCGTCGCACTCGGCGCCAGCCCATACCTCGTGCAGGCGCAGCAGCCTGCGCCCACCCCGGCGGCACCCGCCGCCCACGCCGCCCCGAAAAAGCCCGCCGCTGCAGCCAGCGATGCAACTACCAGCGACAAGAATGCCAGCAGTTACAGCCTCGGTGTTTCGATGGGCACTCAGCTGCGCAGCAACGGCGTGGCCCCCGATGCCATCAACAGCCAGCGTCTTTCGGAGGGTGTGCACGATGCACTCACTGGCAAGGCGAAGATGAGCGACGCCGACCAGCAGAACATCCAACGGCTGGTGCGCAACGCCCAGGAAGGGGCGGCCGACGCCAACCACAAGGCTGCCGCCGCCTTCCTCGCCGAGAACGCCAAGAAGCCGGGAGTGGTCACGACGGCGAGCGGCCTGCAGTACCTGGTGCTCACCCAGGGCAGCGGTGAGTCACCGAAGGCGACCGACGAGGTCACGGTCAATTACCGCGGCACGCTCCTCGATGGCACCGAGTTCGACAGCAGTTACAAGCGCGGCCAGCCGGCATCGTTCGTGCTCGGGCGCGTGATCCCGGGCTGGACCGAGGGGCTGCAGCTCATGAAACCGGGCGGGAAGTACCGGCTGTTCGTCCCACCGCAGCTCGGCTACGACCTGCACGCGCGGCCGCCGATTCCCCCGGGTGCACTGTTGATCTTCGACGTCGAGCTGCTGAGCTTCAAGCCCGAAGCGGCGGCCGGCCCGCCGGGGACAACACCGCCGCCCGCGGGGACACAGCCCCCGAAACCGGCGTCGAAGTAGCCCGGCCCCGCGCCGGCGCCGCGTCAGCCCGCGGCGTTGGCGCCGGGGTCGTAGCGCATCGGCTTGGTGACTCCGAGACGGGTCAGCTCGCGCAGCAGGCTGCTCGCCAGCTCGTGATACGCGGCGCGCTCGAACACCGGCGCCGCCGACCAGTCATAGGCCCATGGCTGCGCGGTGCGCAATGCCTCTGGCTCGTCGCCGTAGCGCGGGATGACGTGGGCATGGAGCGCCGGGTCCTGGTTGCCGAAGATCGCGTAGTTGATGCGCGCCGCGCCGGTGACCTTGAGCAACGCATCGCCGAGCCGCGACATGTCGGAGAGGAACGCGATGCGCTCGCGCGCGCCGAGCGCGTTCAGATTGGGTACCACCGGATCGGGCAGCAGCAGCGCGTAACCGCGCACGAACTGCTGCTCGCCGAACACCGCCCAGCCGGAGAACAGTCGCGCGATCACCCGTGGATCGCGCCCCTCGCGCGCGGCGACCACCTGGGCATGAATGGCAGTGAGCGGCTCCGCTGCGACTTCGTTCTTCGTCATATGCTGACCTCTAACGCACCACGCTCAGCGTCAGCGTGAGCAGGGTGAGCGGCAGTCCCACGATGATGAAGAGTCCCACGAAAAATACCAGCAGGCCCCAGTCGACTTCGTCGTAGACGAGGCGCGGTTAGGGCTCAGCTGCATCCGGGGCGCCTGGCGACGTCAGCCGACTCCCAGGGCCCGCAGCTGCCCGAGAGTGCCCGGGTAGCCCTGGTGCACGATGCCGTGCCAGCCGCGCGAGCGGGCAGTCGCGACATTGTCGGCGCGATCGTCGATGAATACCGTGGCTGCCGGCTCGAGCGCGAAGCGCCGCTCGGCCTCGGCATAGATGCCAGGATGCGGCTTCATCACGCCGGCGACGTAGGAGGGAAGCGCGCCGTGGCCGATGGCGTGCAGACGATACTCGCGCGCGAGGTGTGCCCAGTGCAGATCGCCGATGTTTGAGAGCAGAAATACCCGGTAGCGCTCGCTCAGCCGGTGCGCGAGCTCCACCATCGCCGGCTCGAGCTCGAACATGTCGAGCCACTTCGCCCGCATCTCTTCCAGCGACACCGTGCGCGCACGGGTGAGGCCGCGCAGCCGCTCGAGCAGCCCTTCTCCCGACAGCTGTCCGGTCTCGTGGTCCTCGAGCCGGATGCCCCTCATCACGGCGTCGCGGTCGGCGAGCTCCGCGCCGTGCCTGTGCAGCAACTCGAGCAGCGGCCGATAGTTGAGCCGCACCAGCACCCAGCCGATGTCGAATACGATGTTGCGGACAGGCTGCGGTGTCGCCATGTGCTACGGCTGCAGCGCGAGCGCCGCCACCCCGCCCGTATCCCCGGGCCGCCGGTTGACCGTTACCACGGTGGGTTTGGGAAAGAAATTGAACTCGGTGGCGCTCGCCCAGGTGTACGCGCCCATGGCCCGCCCGACGACCAGGTCGCCCACCTTCAGCAGTGGCAGCATGAGGTTCTCGGCGATCACATCGATGCTGTCGCAGGTGGGACCGGCGAGCACCGACGGCAGCCGCTCCGCCTCGTCGCGCAGTGGCTCGACCGGGTAGCGCGCATGATCGAACAGCTGCCCGCTGTAGGCGCCATACAGCCCGTCATCCAGGTAGTACCACCAGTGCCCCTCACGCTGTGCCCGCCCCATGACCGAGGCAACGCCGATGGCGCAGGGCCCGACGATGTAACGGCCGGGCTCGGCGATCACGCGCACCCGTCGCGGAAGCTTGGCGAGCGCCGCGCGCAGCGGCGCACAGAAGCTGCCGATGTCCTGCACGGGCTCGGCGTAATCGATGGGGAAGCCGCCGCCGATGTCGAGCGTGTCGAACACCCCGAGCTGTTCACGGCGCGCGGCTGCCATGAGCTTCGCGCACGCCGCGAGCGCCTCGACGTGCTTGGCGGCATCGCGCGTCTGCGAGCCGGCGTGAAACGACAGTCCGCGCACGCGCACGCCAAGATCGGCGGCGAGACGCGCGAGCGCGAGCAGATGCTCCGGGTCACAGCCGAACTTGCGCGACAGGTCGACCACTGCGCCGGGTGAGCGGAACGAGACGCGCAGCAGCAGCTCCGCACGGTCCGTGAGATGCGCGAACTTGCGCACCTCGTCGGGGTTGTCCGCCACGAACAGCCGCACACCGAACTCGAGCGCGTTGGCGATGTCCTCGGGTCGTTTGATCGGGTGAGTGTGGATGCAACGCGCTGGATCGACGCCGAGGCGCTGCACCATCTGCACCTCGCCGGTGGTGGCGAGATCGAGGAAGCCGCCCTCGGCCAGCACGGTCTCGACGACCGCCGGGTGTGGCATGGGCTTGAGTGCGTAGTGCAGATCCACCCGCGGCAGCGCTTTCTTCAGCTTGCGGAACTGCACGCGCACGCGCTCGCAGTCGAGGATCACCAGCGGCGAGCCGAACTCCTTGACCAGGCGGCGAATTTCGGCGGGTTGGAACGGATCGATGAATCGTGCGCGGCGCACTTAACGCTGTCTAAGGCAGTACGGCGCGGGTGCCCGTGCCATCGTCGCTCTCTGCCACGCTGCTCGCCGCCCGCAGCAGGCGGTCGCGAATCGCGTCCCAGCGCTCACCCTCGGGCACGGCCTGCACGAGAATCTGCTGACAGCCCGCTTTGTCGAGCGTCCGCAGGTTGGTGTACAGGTCGCGGCCGTACATCTCCGGCCGCCGCCCGGCGTTGATCCAGGTCACCCACTTGTGGGAGCGCAGCGGCAGTCGCTGTGCGAGCACCGCCACCCGGCGGCCACCTGCGGAGGCCGCCTCGGCCTGCGCGTCGATCTCGCCCGCCGGCACCACCGTGAGTGGCGTGCGCGGCGCATAGTGCGTCGGGGCGCTCCCGGGCACGCGCGGCGAAGCGCTCACCGGCCCGACGAGCAGCTCGCCCACCACGCTTCTGATCTGCGCGGCCGTGACGCTACCCGGGCGCAGCAGCCGCACGCTGCCGTCCTCGAAGGCGACGATGGTCGACTCGAGGCCGATCTGGGACTCCCCGCCATCGAGGATGACTCGCACGCTATCGCCAAACTCCTCGCGCACGTGCTCGGCGCGCGTGGGTGACAGACGGCCGAAGCGGTTAGCCGAGGGCGCGGCGATCCCGCCACCGAAGGCGGTGAGCAATTGCTGGGCCATCGGGTGCGCGGGTACGCGGATCGCAATGGTGTCCTGGCCGCCGGTGATCACATCGTGCACGTTGGCGGCGCGCCGCATCACGAGGGTGAGCGGCCCCGGCCAGAAAGCATCCGCGAGGCGCGCGGCACTGTCGGGCACCTCGCGCACCCAGCGGTGCAGGTAGCGCGGGCTGTCGAGGTGCACGATCACCGGGTGATTGGGCGGCCGCCCCTTGGCCTCGAAGATCCGCCGCACGGCCGCGGGGTTCTGCGCGTTGGCGCCGAGGCCGTAGACCGTCTCGGTCGGGAAAGCCACGAGCTCACCGTCGCGCAGCGCCTGCACGGCGGTCTCGATCTCGACCTGGGTTGCTCTGACGACACGGACCATAGATGCAGCGAGGATTCTAGCAAGGCGGCAACGGGCACTCCCCGCATGTTGCAGGAAAGCATCAGGTAGAGCGCTACTCCAGGGCGTGGCGGGCCCATTGACCCTCGGCGCTGCGCGTCAGCTCGTACGCCGGCCAATAGTGCTTGTCGAGTTTCAGCGTGATCACCTCGGGCGCGTTGTTCCAGGTGATGGTTTTCAGGCGCACCGAGGAGCGGTCGGGGCGCCCGGTCACCGCCTTGATGAAGGTGTCGAGATCCGGGGTCGGTACACCATCCACCTCCATGATGCGCCGTCCCGGGTAGAGACCGTAGCGGGTCGCCGGTGAACCGTACGCGAAGTAGGCGACGTACACACCGACCGGCTCGATACCCCGCTGCACACTCATGGCGCGGTGCGGTGCCTGCAGCGTGGCACCGCCCCATTCCACCAGGCGACCGACGTCCGTTCCCGGGAGCTCCGTCGTAGCAATGTCGAAGGTCTGCTCCGATTGGCCGCGCCACACGGTGACTTTCACGTGCGCCTTGTCCGCGGCGGCGCGCTCGACCTCGCGAAAGTGGCTGACCACCACATCGTCGATGGCGAGCAGCAGGTCACCTTGCTGCAGCCGTTCGGCGGCGTTCGAGCCGCCGACCAGGCGCACCACCGTGAGCGCCTGGCGGCGCGTGGGACTGTGCTGCGCGAGTCGCTGCGTCCAGGCGTCCGACAGGCCGATCTGCCGTGCGCTCGCGAGCGGCAGCACCGAGAGCTCGACGTCCAGCGAGTGCAGCGGACGCTGCGTGCGCACGCGATCGATCATGTCGGCGACGAGCTCGATCGGCACACCGCGCGTGTCCTGGGCGATCTCGCGGCCGTTCTCGTACGCGAAGCTCGACCAGGTACCGACCACGTTGCCGCTCTTGTCCGCCAGCACGCCGTCGAACTCCGTGGGCGGATTGACCAGCTGCACCGTCTCGAGATTGCTGTCGCGGAAACGCATGGTGCGCGACAGCGGCAGCTCGAGCGGCTCGACGCTCGCGATCTGGGTACTGCGCGAGCGCATCTGGCTGTCAGCGCCGAGCCCCACCGCCCACAGGGGCTCCCCCGGAGCGAGCTCCCGCGGAGCGAGCTTGGCGGCGCGCACCGGGGTGTTGCCGATGAGGCGCGGGTCATAGGCCACTACGGCATAGTTGTGCAGCGGGTGGACGTAGACGACGCGCCCCGGCACCTGCACCGTGCCAGCGAAAGTCACGGTCACGTCCCCGACCGACACCGGCACCGTGTTGCGGTCGACGACCACCAGGCCGCGCGCCGCATCCACCACGAGCCCGGTGCCGTGATAGTTGCGCTCGGTGATCCCGGACACCGAGTACGGCATGTCGAAGGTCACCATCGCAAGGGAGGGTGCGAGCGCATCCATGCGCGGGTCGTTGAAGTGCGGAAAGGCGGTGGAACTCACCGGCACGGGCTTCGGTTGCGGTCCCGACGGCAGATTGTGACAGTCCCACAGTCCGCGGCCATCGTCCCGGTCGCAGTGATGCGCCGGGAACCAGAGCCGATCCATGCGCACGACGCGTAGCTCGGTGTTGTTGGGATCATCGATGGTGAGGTAGCGCACGGTGGCACGATCGCCGTCGCCGAGCTGCGCGATGCCGCTCTCGAACTGCTGCAGCGTGTCGGTGCGCGCGCCGTTCAGGGTCAGGATGACCGCGCCGCGCGGGATCGCGGCTGCACCGAACACGTAGCCGGGGTTGGCGACGTAGATGCCGCGGGCCGGCACGTTGAAATGCCGTGCCTGCTGGTACGAGAGCGTGTTCGCCACCGCATCGCCGAACTCGGCGTAGGAGCTCGGAGTGATCGCGTGCAGATCACCGACCGGCAGCTTCGCGGACACGAGCTTGCCACCGCGCTCGAGCTCCAACTCGACATCGCTCCCGACCGAGGAATCCAGCACGTCCTCGAGCGGCTCGAA
>Ga0306920_100006293_pt1 | contig 15466 bp, 15 predicted proteins | sample flu12Cox44000170_FD_204666 | JGI IMG/M metagenome (GOLD analysis project Ga0306920, IMG submission 204666) | Lab enrichment of tropical soil microbial communities from Luquillo Experimental Forest, Puerto Rico - flux4day.12C.oxic.44.000.170 (v2)... | ecosystem: Environmental > Terrestrial >... | reverse complement strand
GCGTCCCACACCCGCCGGCGAGCGGGCTCCGCGAGCGCACGGGCGCGCAGCTCGGCCGGATCGGGCGGGGACGGGGTCGGTGGGGTCACGGCGCTGGTCAGTGGTTCATCGTGCCGGTGACCCCGCCGACGTCGAACGTGCCGAGGTCGCCGCGGCTGGCATCGGCGAACTTGTGGCTCACCATGGTGTACACGCCGGGCTGGGCGAAGGTGGTCTCGACGAATCCGCCCTGAGCGGGCATGAGGTCGAGCGCCTGGCCGCCACCACCGGTGGGGTTGCCCGGTTGAAGCTCGTAGTGGCCCTCCTTGAACACGGTGTCGAAGATGGTGCCGACGATGTGGAAGCTCGAGATGTCGCTCGGACCCGCATCGAGCACCCAGATCCGGATCCGCTGGCCGGGGTCGACCTTGATCGGCGCGTACTTGTACTGGTTGACGTAGCCGTTGAACACCACCGCGTCGGGGGTGTCGGCGAGCATCTTGGCCAGGTCACCGGGCTGGCCCTGGGGTCCGAGGTACAGCTCGGACTGGATCATCACGTACTCGTGGGCGACCGGCGGGAGGTTGGGCGGGTCGATGACGACCGCACCGAGCATGCCGTTGGCGATGTGCTCGATGGCCGGCGCCGTGCCGCAGTGGTACATCCAGATCCCGGCGTAGTCGGCCTTGAACTGGTACACCAGGCTCTTGCCCGGGGCGATGGGCGCCATGGCGACGTTCGGGGCGACCTGGCTGGCGTGGAAGTCGATCGAGTGGGTCATGGTCCCGTCGTTGACGACGGTCACGTTGAACACGTCACCGATGTGGCCCCGCAGGATCGGCCCCGGGACCTGCCCGTTGAACGTCCAGGCCTGCTGGGTGACGCCGGGCGCGACTTCGCGAGCGACCTCGGTGATGTGGAACGTGACGTTGTGGACGGTCGCGCCGGGCGCGGGTGCGAGCGTCGGATCGAAGGCGTGCCAGGCCGGTCCGGGCGTGGCGCTGAAGTCGATCTTGGCATCGGCCGACGCGGCGGTCGCGCCGTTCGACGGCGCGGGGCTCCCGCCGGCGGCGGCCGCCGACGGGCTGGCGCCGGCCACCACCAGGGTGGCGTGCATGCCGGCCGCGGCGTGGCCGGGCACCTGGCAGATGATGGTGTAGGTGCCGGGCGCCAGACCGGTGAGCTTGAGTTGGTCGGTGGATCCGGGGCTGATCATCGGGGTGGCCAGCGCCGTGCCCTGGACGGCCAGGTTGTGGGTCATCGTCCCCATGTTCATGGCGTAGAGGCTCCCGCCGGGGGCGAGGGTCACCTGGCCCGGCTTGATGCTGAACTCCGTCAGCATCACGGTGGCGGTCAACGGCGCCGACGACGGCACGCCCGACGCGGCGGCGGTCCCGGCCGCCGGCGCGCTGCGGCCGGAGTGGTTGACGATGACCAGCATCCCGGTCATGAGGGCGAAGAACACGATCAGCCCCACGAACAGCATCAGCACCGTCGGCCACGGCGACCACCCGCCCGTACCGCCGCGCTGGGGCTCGGCGGGAGGCGCAGGCGCCGATGCGCGACTGGCCGGCGGTTCGGGGCTGGCCGGGGGCGGCTCGACCACGATCTGCGACATGGCATCTCCTTGGCAGTAACTCTAGGATCTACTGGATATATTCGCCCACCCCGGCCTTCGACCGGCAGGGACCAAGGTCACAATCGCAACGCGAATGGCCCGAACGACTTGACCTCTGCCCCCCGTCGTATATCTAGTTGACCCTAGAGAAACACGACGGAGGTGGGAGGACATGCACGACGACGGCGACCGGGCGGGTTGACGCCAGGCATGAACCGCCGCACCCACCTCGCCCGTCCGCCGGCCGGACGGTCGCCGCTCCGGGCGGTCGCCGTCCCGAGCGAGCACGGCGGCTGGGGCCTCACGTCCGAGCCCGTGCTGCTCGGCCTGCTGGTCGCCCCGAGCGTGGCCGGCGCCGCCCTCGGGGCGGCGGCGTTCGTGGCGTTCGTGGCGCGGACCCCCCTCAAGATCGTCCTCGTCGACCGCCGGCGGCACCGTCGGCTTCCCCGGACCGGTCTCGCCACCCGGGTCCTCGCCGTGGAGCTCACCGCCATCGCCGTCCTGGTGGCCCTCGCCGCCACGCGGGCGGGCGACGGGTGGTGGCTGCCGCTCCTTGCCGCCGCCCCGCTGGTCATCGTCGAGCTGGCCTTCGACATGCGCAGCCGCAGTCGACGGCTTCTCCCCGAGCTGTGCGGCGCGGTCGGGATGGCCGCGGTCTCTTGCGCCGTCGCGCGCGCCGGTGGGGCCGGGTGGACAGTGGCGCTGGGCCTGTGGGTGGTGCTCGCCGCCCGCAGCGTCGCTTCGATCCCCTACACCCGCGCCCAGGTCCAGCGCCTGCATTCCCACCGGCCGTCGGTCGGGCTCGTGGACCTTGCCCAGGCCGCCGCGCTGCTCGCCCTCGCTGCCGCCTACGGTGCCGGCGTCGTGCCCGGTGCGGCGTTGGTGGCGGTCGCGGTCGTGGTGGTGATCCAAGCCGTCTGGCTACGCCTCCGGCCGCCGCCCGTCGCCGTGCTCGGTATCACGCAGCTCATCTTCGGTCTCGCCATCGTCCTCGCCACCGCCGCCTCCGCGACGTAGCGCGCCGATGCAGTCCGCGTTGTCGCGAGTTGGACTCCGCGCGGGGCACTGCTGAGCGCCGTGCTGGACGAGCCGGTGCTACCGTCCGCGTGGTGGCCCGGATCCCGCTCGTCGATCTCGGCGATACCAACGCCGATCCGGCGGCCCGGGAGATCCTCGAGCGCCTCACGGGCTCCCCGCTCGGTGCGCCGAACGTGTTGCGGGCGATGGCGAACCATCCCGGCATGTTGCGCGACGGGGCCCAGGTCGCCTACCGGCCCGGATCGTTGATCTCGCCCGCCCAGCGCGAGCTGGCGTACCTCACCGCGTCCGTCGTCAACAGCTGCCACTACTGAGTCCCGGCCCACATCCTGCTCGGTCGGAGCGTGGGGTTGACCGACGAGCAGATCGCCCATCTGGACGACGATCCTCTGCCCGATGGCGTCTACTCGGCCGAACAGGCGGCGATCGTCCGCTACGCCCAGGCGTCGACCCGGCTGAAGCCGATCACCGACGAGCTCTACGGCGACCTGGCCCGTCACTTCGACACGCAGCAGATCATCGAGCTGTGCGCCACCGTCGGGTTGTCCAACGAGGTCAATCGGTTCCACGCCACGTTCCTCACCGACGTGGACCCCGCCATCACGGACGCGCTCGAGGCCAGCTGCCCGTTGCCGCTCCCGCCCCGGCCTCCCGGCTGAGCCGCGCCTATTCGCGGAAGCGCCAGGCCAGATGCTGCCGGCGCGCCGTCACCGTCGCTCGTCGTTCCTCGGGCAGCAGCGGGCCGGCGAGCGCCGCCGTGGGCACCGTTCTCGTCGTCGGCGCCGGGGGATCCGCATCCGGCTGGGCCGGCCAGAACCAGCGGTAGATGAGCAACCCCCGGGACCGTCCACCGGTGTCGAGCCAGTTCGGCATGCCGGGATCCGCCGCGCCCACCACCACCCGCACGCGGCCGTCGTCCTCGAGCGCGACCTGGGTGTGGTTGAGCGACGAGACGCGGTCGAGCAGGTCGAGGTGCTCGAAGGTGCCGAGCGGGTACAGCTGGAAGCTCCAGTAGCGCGCCACCGGCACGTCGGACTCGACCACCAGGGACTCGCCGGGAGCCAGGTCCCAGTGGCAGAAGAGGTACTGCGCCAGATCGAGGCCCTTGGCCCCGCGGTGCGAAGGGGCGAACTGGTTCGGTGGGCGGGCGGCGCGGACGCCCTCGAGGTACTGGTTCCAGTACACGACCGAGTGCTCGATCGCCAGCTGCGCCGTCCTGATGCGCTCGGCCAGCAGCTCGTCGGTCAGTTTGATGCTCTGCTCGGGCGCATCGAGGCACTCGATGGTGAACACGGCCGGCTCGCGCTGCTGCCAGTCGATGTAGTACTCACGGACGGTGCCCATGATCACCCCTTCGGGGATCTCGAGACCGTCGCGCCCGAGCACGAACTCGAAGTCCCGGCCCGGGTGGAAGCCCATCTCCGACGCGGTGTAGTCGGCAAGCGTCGTCCCCGACTGGAACATGAACGCCGATCGCAGCGTGAGCAGCCAGTCCTCGCAACTGTGCATGTTGCCGGCCACGCGGTAGCGGAGGGAGGGATCCAACCGCACGTGCCGGTAGGAGTTGTCGGCGTTCGGACCTCCGTAACGTCCGACCACGTCCTGCTGGCGGTGCCAGAAGGGTCGGGTCGGGTCGGCATGGAAGACGAACCACGAGATCCAGTTCGCGGTCTGGTCGGCGATGTGCTGCACCATCTCCAGCCCGTCGCTCGTCGCGTAGTCCTCACCGAGCACCTCGTCGCCCAGTTCGGCGAGCCGCGCGCAGAGGTCCTTCCACGCCCGGGGAGCCAGCCGCGGAGCCTCCGTCATGAACCGGATGAGCGGACGTGGTGGTGCAGAGCGTCGGCTGGCCCCCGGAGCATCGTCGCGCCTCCTCCTGTCGATCCCGTGCGGATCCCCCGGCAACATAGGACCCGGGGTTCCACGGTGGGAGCAGTCCGCGCCTCGAGGGCCGGCGCCTAGTCTTCGGCCATGCCGAGCACCGCGGGCCGGGCGGCGACCTCGTCCCGCTCACCGGTACGACCCGCCCAGCGAACGGGGATGGTATGACCGCGCCGCCACCTCCCGTACCCCAGCCCGTGCTCACGCCACTGACCCCCAGCGCGGTGTTCCTCGTGCTCACCATCGACCATGGCGGGGAGCCCGCGGTCTGGGACCTGCTCACCGACGTGTCCGGTCTGGCGCGGACGGTCGGGTTCCGATCCCCGGGGGCCGGCCTGGCCGTCGTGGCAGGGATCGGGTCGGAGGCCTGGGACCGGCTGTTCACCGGCCCCCGGCCGACCGAGCTCCATCCGTTCCGCAGCCTCGACGGCGGCCGGCACCGGGCCGCGGCCACGCCCGGCGACCTCCTGTTCCACATCCGGGCCGCGACCATGGACCTGTGCTGGGAGCTCGGCTCGCTGGTCGTCGGCCGCCTGGCCGGGGCCGCCACGGTGGTCGACGAAGTCCACGGCTTCAAGTACTTCGACGAGCGGGACCTGCTCGGCTTCGTCGACGGCACCGAGAACCCGACGGGGCCGCCCGCCGAGGCGGCCGTGATCGTCGACGCGGAGGAGGATCCCGCCTTCGCCGGTGGGACCTACGTCATCGTGCAGAGATACCGGCACGACATGGACGCGTGGAACGCGCTGACGGTCGAGGAGCAGGAGAGGGTGATCGGGCGGGAGAAGCTCTCCAACGTCGAGCTGGCTGACGACGTCAAGCCCTCCAACTCCCACGTCGCCGTCAACACCATCGTCGAGCCGGACGGCACCGAGCGTCAGATCGTGCGCGAGAACATGCCCTTCGGATCACTGGGCTCCGGCGAGTCCGGCACCTACTTCATCGGCTACGCCGCCACCCCCTCCGTCATCGAACTGATGCTGCAGCGCATGTTCGTCGGCGAGCCGCCGGGCAACCACGACCGCATCCTCGACTTCTCCACGGCCGAGACCGGCAACCTGTTCTTCGTCCCCACGGTGGACTTCCTCGACGACCCTCCTGCCCTGCCGAGTGGGGCTGGGGGCGCGTCGGCCGGCGAAGGCCGCGACGCGTCACTCGGGATCGGTGGGCTCAGCGGACGGCCAGGCGACGCCTCGAGCTGATGACGCCGGTCTCGAACCCGGCCAGGTGCAGTCCTCCCGCGAACCGGGCGTGCTCGATCTTCAGGCACCGGTTCATCACCACGGCCAGGCCGCCTTCGTGGGCGATCTCGGCGGCCTCGTCGCTCCACAGACCGAGTTGGGCCCAGAACGTGTGCGCACCTGCAGCGACCGCGTCACGGGCCACGCCGGGCAGGTCCTCCACGCGGCGGAAGGCGTCGACGAGGTCCGGTGGCTCCGGCAGGGCGTCGAGCGAGGGGTAGACGGGCCGGCCCAGGATCTCCGTCTCCTTCGGGTTCACGAACCACACGACGAAGTCGGTGCTCGAGCTGACCAGATACGTCGACACGAAGTGGCTCGGGCGGGCGCGGTTCGACGACGCACCGACGACCGCCACCGTCTTGGTGCGGCGGAGGATCGCCAGCCGCTCACCCGCCGAGGGAGGATGCCAGGGTCCGGTCACGACGCGGCCTTCGTCGCCGCCGCCAGGGCCTGGTCGAGATCCCACAGGATGTCGTCGACGTCCTCGAGGCCGACCGATATCCGCACCAGGTCGGGGGGAACGCCGGCCGCGGCGAGGGCGTCGTCGGACAGCTGCTGGTGGGTGGTCGACGCCGGGTGGATCACCAGCGTGCGCGTGTCGCCCACGTTGGCGAGGTGACTGCACAGCTCCACGGATTCGATGAAGGTGCGGCCGGCGTCGCGACCTCCGCGGACGCCGAAGGCGAAGACGGCGCCCGGACCGCGCGGCATGTACCGCTGGGCGAGCGCGTGGCTCGGCGACGAGGGCAGGCCGGCGTACGACACCCACGCCACGTCCGGATGCGCGGCGAGATGGTCGGCGACCACGCAGGCGTTGGTCACGTGGGCGTCCATGCGCAGCGCCAGCGTCTCGAGGCCCTGGAGCAGGAGGAAGGCATTGAACGGCGCGAGGCACGCACCGAAGTCGCGCAGCTGCTCGACCCGCACCTTGGTGCAGAAGCCGTACTCGGCGAAGTTCTCCCAGAACCGCAGGCCGCCGTAGCTCGCAACCGGTTCCGTCATGCCGGGGAACCGCCCGTTCGACCAGTCGAAGGTGCCGCGCTCCACGATGACTCCGCCGATCGATGTCCCGTGCCCACCGATGAACTTGGTCGCCGAGTGGACGACCACGTCGGCGCCGTGTTCGAAGGGCCGGCAGAGGTGGGGCGTCGCCAGCGTCGAATCGACGACGAGGGGAATGCCCTCGGCGTGAGCGGTCTCGCCGAGCGCGGCCAGATCGGCCACGATGCCCGACGGGTTGGCGATGATCTCGGTGTAGATCGCCTTGGTCTCGGGCCGGATCGCCCGCCCGAAGGCGTCCGGGTCGTCGGCCGGCACGAACGTCGTCTCGATGCCGAGACGGCGGAGAGAGACGTCGAGGAGCGTGTGCGTGCCGCCGTACAGCGCGGCGCTGGCCACGATGTGGTCGCCCGCACCCGCCAGGCTGGTGAAGGTCAACAGCTCGGCGGCCATCCCGCTGGACGTGGCGACGGCGCCGATCCCACCCTCGAGGCTCGCCATGCGTTCCTCGAAGGCGGCAATGGTGGGGTTGGCGATGCGGGTGTAGATGTTCCCGTACTTCTGGAGGGCGAAGAGGTCGGCGGCGTCGGCGGCGTCCTCGAACACGAAGCTCGTCGTCTGGTAGATCGGCACCGACCGCGCCCCCGTTGTCGGGTCGGGGCGCCCGCCGGCGTGCAGCGCGCGGGTGCGGAAGCCCCACTGACGGTCATCCACGGCGGTACCGATGGGGAACGTGGCCGCGATCCGGACGGGCTTCCGACTCCAGCATCACCCTCGATCCAGGTTCGACTGTCGAAGACCGGCAGGGCCAGCGTACGCAGCGCTTCGAAGTCCAGCCACGGGTGTCACCCCTGCAACCCGATGCGGATGTACTTCCCGACCTGCTCGCTCTCCACCAGGAAGGCGTCGTGGCCGTAGGGCGAGTTGACGACGTGCAGCTCGGGCTGGCCGGGTAGGAGGGTGTGCAGGTCCTGCTGTAGTCGCGGCGGGTAGAGACGGTCGCTGTCCACGGCGACGACGGTCGACCGGGCCCGGACTCGCGCCAGCGCGGCGGCGACGCCGCCCCTGCCCCGACCCACGTCGTGATGGTCCATGGCGCGGCTGAGGACGAGGTAGGTGTTGGCGTCGAACCGGCGCACCAACTTCTCGGCCTGGTGGTCGAGGTAGCTCTCGACCGCGTACCGGCCGTCCCGGAGCGGGTCCTCGCCGTCCTGGGGACGACGGCCGAACCGCCCGTGCAGCTCGATCTCGGACCGGTAGGTGATGTGGCCGATGCGCCGCGCCAGGCCCAGGCCGGCAGCAGGTCCCCGGCCCGGAGGGAGGTCGTAGTAGTCCCCGCTCCGGAAGTCCGGATCGAGACGGATCGCCAGCGCCTGGGTGGCGCACAGCGCGATCTGTTCGGCAGTGGCGGTGGCGCCGCAGGCGAGGATGATCATGCGTTCGACCCGCTCGGGGAACATCACCGCCCACTCGAGCGCCCGCATCCCACCCATGGACCCACCGATCACCGCGGCCCAGCGGCCGATGCCGACGACGTCCGCCAGCGCGGCCTCGACGGCGACCTGGTCGCGCGTGGTGATCGCCGGGAAGCGCGAGCCCCACGGTCGGCCGTCGGGGCCGTCCGAGGACGGTCCGGTCGTGCCCTGGCAGCCACCGAGGATGTTGGGGCACATGACCCACCAGCGGTCGGTGTCGATGGCCGCGCCCGGCCCGATCAGTGGGTTCCACCACCCGGGCGCCGGGTGCCCGGGTCCGGTCCCGCCCGCGGCGTGGCTGTCGCCGGTGAGGGCGTGCAGGACGAGCACGGCGTTGTCGCCGGACGGCGACGGCGTCCCCCACGTCTCGTACGCCACCGAGATCGGGCCGAGCGAGCCGCCCAGCTCGAGCTCTAGCGGCGTGGTGTCGAACAGCCGGACGAACGCGCGACGGCCGGCGGGGTCGCCCGGGCGCCAGGCGCAGCTCACCGGAAGCATCGCTCCACCATAAAGCTGACCGACCTCAATCTCGACTTGACAGCTTGACTTTCGAGGTTAGTGTTGCCCACGCTCCAGAGCGGCCCGAACCGGAGGTAAGGGGATGAGCAGCACTACTACGCCGGTGGACAACGGCGTCAACGTCGAGTTCCTGCTGACCGCCCGTCAGATGCTGACGGACCAGCCAGAGGGCGCCCAGTTCAAGTGGCGGGTGACCAACAAGTGGGTCAACGGGACCCACAGCCGCAGCACGGTCGAGGACTTCTTCGGCCTCGGGGCCGAGCAGGCGCACCGCGTCAAGTTCGAGTTCGACGGGGACCACCCCGAGTTGTTCTCGTCCGAGGACCAGGGGCCCACGCCGGTCGAGATGCTGCTGGTGAGCCTGGCCAGCTGCCTCACCGCAGGCGTGGCGGCGGTCGCGCAGAACCGGGAGATCCAGCTGAAGTCGGTGGCCGCCACCCTCGAGGGCGACATGGACGTCCGGGGCATCCTCGGCATCGACCCCGACGTACGCAACGGATACAGCAAGATCAAGGTCACCTACGACATCGACGCCGACGCCTCGCCCGAGGACATCAAGGCCCTGGTGGCCCAGTCGCAGAAGCGGTCCGCCGTCTATGACATCGTCACCAACCCGACGAACGTCGTCGTCGAGGTCGTCTGAGACCTCGACCCTGACGGGCGGGGGCGTTCGCCCTGGGCGCGGTCACCACCGTCGTCATCGGAGGCGGTCAGGCCGGGCTGGCCATGAGCCGCTGCCTCACCGAACGCTCCATCGATCACGTCGTGCTCGAGCGGGACGACGTAGCGAGCTCGTGGGCCGGGCGGTGGGACTCGCTCCGGCTGCTGACTCCCAACTGGCTGAGCCGTCTTCCTGGCCACTGCTACGAAGGCGACGACCCTGACGGCTTCATGACGATGCCGGAGGTGATCGCCTACCTCGCGAGCTACGCCGACAAGATCTCCGCTCCGGTCAGACCCCACACCGAGGTCACGTCCGTTCGCAGCGACGGTGACGGGTACCTCGTCACCACGTCCGACGGCGAGTGGCAGGCGCCGACCGTGGTCATCGCCAGCGGCCCTTACAACTGCCCCGACGTGCCCGAGGTGGCGGGGGCCCTGCCACCCCACGTCACGAGCATCACGCCCGGCGAGTACCGCAACCCCGACCAGCTCCCCGACGGCGGGGTGCTGGTCGTCGGTGCCGCCGCGACGGGCATTCAGCTGGCCGAGGAGATCAAGCGCTCCGGACGCCCGGTCACGCTCGCCGTGGGTGGCCACGTCCGGCTGCCCCGCATGTACCGCGGGAGGGACATCATGTGGTGGCTCGATGCCGCCGGTGTGCTGGACGAGCGCTACGACGAGGTCGACGACGTCGTGCGGGCCCGCCACGTCGCCTCCTTCCAGCTGGTGGGGTCGCCGAGCCGTGCGACCCTCGACCTCAACGCGCTGCAGCGCGGCGGCGTCCGCCTCGTCGGGCGCCTCGGCGGCATCACCCCCGACGGCACCGCCCAGTTCTCGGGATCCCTGCTCAACCAGTGCACCCTGGCCGACCTCAAGCTGACCCGGCTCCTCAAAACCCTCGACGAGTGGGCCAGCGGCCGCGGGCTCGACGGCGAGGCCGGCCCGCCCGAGCGGTTCGAGCCGACCGAGGTACCCGCCGATCCGCCCCTGCTCCTGCGCCTGCGCGCCGGCGGGATCGACACGGTGCTCTGGGCGACCGGCTTCCGACCCGAGTACCCGTGGCTCCACGTCCCCGTCCTCGACGCCAAGGGGCGGGTCCGCCACGACGGCGGCGTGACCGCGTCGCCCGGTCTGTACCTCATCGGCGCCAACTTCCTTCGCCGCCGGAAGTCGGGCTTCATCGACGGGGTCGGCCAGGACGCCCACGAGCTCGCCGCCCACCTGGCCGGCCACCTCGACCGGCTCACGATCGTCGGTTGACGCCTCGGGCCGGGCCCACCCGGGCCCGGAGTCGGCGCGTGATATGTGATATATGATTCGGCGTCAGCCGTTCCCGCCCCGGGCGGGGCGCCCCCGGTCGAACCACCGCGCGAAGGGACCTACCGATGAGGCGGAACGCCGGTCTCAGGTTGGGCTGAATGTTCCGAGCCGGCTCGGTCGCCCTCGTCACCGGCATCGGACCGGGCATGGGCCGCAGCATCGCTGTCGGGTTCGCGCAGCACGGGGTACAGGTCGCCTTGGCCGCACGGCGGCAGGACCGCCTCGACACCGTCGCCGAGGAGGTCCGCGCCCTGGGCGGGCGACCGGTCGCCATCCCCACCGACATCACCGATCCGGACGCGTGCACGCGTCTGGTCGACGCCTGCCTGGACGCCTTTGGCCGCCTGGACATCCTCGTGCAGAACGCGCACCACGAAGGCGACTGGGCCCGGGTCGCCGACGCCGATCCCGACTCGTGGCGCGAGATCTTCGAGATCAACTTCTTCGGGGCGCTCCACCTGGTCCAGCGCGTGCTGCCGCCGATGCGGGCCCAGGGCGACGGGCGGATCGTGCTCGTCAACAGCGGCGCATCGGTGCGCTTCCCGGTGACCATGGGCGCCTACGCCACCTCGAAGTCGGCCCTGGCGACGCTGACGCGGGTGCTGGCGCAGGAGGTCGGCGCCGATGGCATCCGTGTCAACGGCGTGTTCCTCGGCCCGGTGCAGGGCGAAAACCTCTTCCGATCCGGCCGCACCGCCGCCGAGCGCGCCGGCGCGTCGTTCCACGACTGGCTGGCAGCCAAGGCCGGTGAGCTACCCCTCGGGACCATCCCGACGCCCGACCAGTGCGCCGGGAGCGTCCTGTTCCTGGCCTCCGACCTGGCCGCCCCGGTGACGGGGCAGCACCTCGCCGTCAACGGGGGGCAGTGGTGCAGCTGAGCCCCTCCGAGACCGGCTCGCGACCCGTGTACCGCGTGATCCAGTGGGCCACCGGGTCGATCGGGCAGATCTCCATCCGCCACTTCGCCGCCAACCCCGGGTTCGAGCTCGTCGGCGTCTACGTCACGTCGGAGGCCAAGGCGGGCCGGGACGCCGGGGAGCTCGCCGGCGTTGAGCCGGTGGGAGTGCTCGCGAGCCATGACGTCGAGCGCCTGCTGGCGCTCGACGCCGACTGCGTGAACTACGCCCCGCTGTACGCCGACGTGGATGAGATGTGCCGCATCCTGCGGGCCGGCAAGAACCTGGTCACGCCGGCCGGCTTCATCTACCCGTTCGCCCTGGGCGGGGACGTGGTCGAGCGACTGGAGGCCGCGTGCCAGGACGGGGGCGTCTCCGTGTACGGCTCGGGCATCCACCCGGGCTTCGCCGGTGATCTCCTGCCGATCACCCTGGCCCGGCTGTGCACGTGGATCGATCACGTGACCGTCCAGGAGGTGGCCGATCTCCGCAACCACCCGTCGGCCAAGATGAACTTCGAGGGTCTCGGGTTCGGCCGCCCACCCGATGAAGCGGTGGCCGACCCCAGCCCCCTGATCCGCACGATGGAGCGCATCTTCCGGGAGTCGATGGCATTCATCGCCGACGGACTCGGTGTCCCCGTCGAGCGGTTCACGACCGAGTTCGACGTCGCCGTCGCCACGCGTGACCTCACCGTGCGCTCCGGCGCGATCGCACGCGGTACGGTCGCCGGCATGCGGCACCAGTGGCAGGCGTGGTCGTACGGGAGGCCGGTGATCACGTTCCAGTCGTTCTGGAAGATGGACGACGACATCGAGCCCGATTGGGGCTACGACAACGCCAAGTACACCTTGATCGTCGAGGGCGAGCCGTCCCTCAAGCTCAACCTCGAGCCCACCAAGCCCGGGCCCGGTGGCGACATCGGATACTGGGGCCGGGTGTGGACGGCGATGTCGGTGGTCAACGCCATCCCCGCGGTGTGCGCGGCGGCGCCGGGCGTACGGACCCACTTCGACCTGCCGCTGGTGCGGCCGCTCAACCTGGTCCGGCCGTGACCGGTGAGCCCGGCCGCCTGGAGGGCAAGGTCGCCATCGTGACCGGCGCCGGTTCGGGGATCGGCCGGGCGACCGCGCTCCGGTTCGGGTCGGAGGGCGCCGCCGTCGTCGTCAACGACATCGACGCCACCGCGGCCTCGACGACCGCCGAGGACGTGAGCCGTCGCGGCGGCATCGCCGTGGCCGACACGGGCGACGTGACCGACCCCGCCTACGTCGAGTCGCTCGTCGCCGTCGCAGTCGACACGCACGGGCGCCTCGACGTGATGCACAACAACGCCGCCTACGGCCGGCCGGGCACCGTCGCCCAGACGGACGACGCCCTCCTCGACGAGATGCTCAGCGTCAACGTGAGGAGCGTGCAGAACGGGATGCGCGCCGCGCTACGCATCATGGTTCCGCAGGGCTCGGGATCAATCATCAACACGGCGTCGACCGCCGCGCTGGCCCATGCCGCCGACCGTGCCGCCTACGGTGCGGGGAAGTCCGCGGTCGTGGCCCTGACCAGGAGCGCGGCCGTGGAGAACGGGCGGCACGGCATCCGGGTCAACGCCATCTGCCCGGGTCCCATCGAGACGCCGGCCTTCGTGCGGTTCGCCCCCGACCTCGCGTTCTACCGGGCCCAGTTGCCGATGGGCCGCCTGGGCCGGCCCGAGGAGATCGCGGCGGTGGCGGTGTTCCTCGCCTCGGACGAGGCGTCGTACGTGTCCGGCGTCGCGCTGCTCGTCGACGGCGCCATGAGCGCACAACTCCCCGCACCCGCGCTCCGGCGCGAGGACATCGGGAACTAGGAGAGGATCGCGGCATGGTGGACGACGCGTCACCCCGGGAGCTCTCGCTCGACGTCACCGACGGCGTCGGGGAGCCGGCGCGGATGGTGGGGACCTACTTCCCGCCGACGTCGGGGTCCACCGGCCCGGCCGCGCTGGTGTGCCTCCCCGGGGGCACCTACACCCGCCGGTACTTCGACCTCGAGGTCCCGGGCCGACCGGGGTACAGCTTCGCCCGTGACGCGGCCGGGCGGGGCTTCCCGGTCGTCTCCTTCGACATGCTGGGGACGGGGGAGAGCACCAGGCCCGACGGCGACGTCGACTTCGCCGTGCAGGCGAGGGCGGTGGCCGCCGTCGTCGCCCAGCTGCCCGATGCCCTCGATCTCGAAGGTCCCTTCGTCGGCATCGGGCACTCGATGGGTGGCTACGTCGCCGTGTTCCAGCAGGCTCTTCACCGCACCTACACCGCCCTCGCCATCCTGGGGACGACCAACCAGCACGTCGCGCCACTCGGGCTCTCCCCCGAGCTCGCCGCCGCGGCGGAGACACCCGAGGGTCGCGCCGCGCTCGTCGAGCAAACCGTCGCGACCATGCCGCGCTTCATCGAGGCGGAACGCACGCCGATGCTGCCGTGGTTCCACCTCGACGACGTGCCACCGGCCGTCGTCGAGGCCGACACGGCTTCCACGCTCACGGTGGTCCCCCGGCGCTGTGCCGCCACCAGCATGGTCCCGGGCGTGGCCGTCGAAGCGGCGGCGACGATCGACGTCCCCGTCCTCCTCGCCTACGGCGATGTCGACGTGTCCCCGCAGCCCCGGGCGGAGCCTGGCTTCTTCCCGGCCAGCCGCGACATCACGCTGTTCCTGCTCCGGGACAGCGGCCACTGCCACAACATGGCCGGCACCCGGCACGTGCTGTGGGACCGCCTGGCGCGGTGGGTCGCCGAGGTAACCACGTGAGGCTGTCACCGGCTGAAGCGCGGCGGGCGGGCCGCCGCCGCGCCCCGAGGACGCGGTGAGTCGCCGCCTGGACGTCGTGCAGTGGACGACGGGCAAGACCGGGAGCGCCGCCGTCCGGGGCATGGTCGGGCACCCCGTGCTGCGGCTCGTCGGGTGCTACGCGTACTCCCCTGACAAGGTCGGGCGTGACGTCGGCGAGATCTGCGGCCTCGACCCGCTCGGTCTCGTGGCGACCTCGGACATCGACGAGCTGCTCGCCCTGCGGCCCGACTGCGTGTCCTACATGCCCTACCGCCCGAACTTCGACCACCTCGTGCGGATCCTCGAATCGGGCGCCAACGTCGTGAGCACGATGTACATGCTCGCCGGCCGGGGCTACGGGGACGAGGCGACCGCCCGGCTGCGTGACGCCGCCCTCCGCGGCGGCTCGTCGCTCTACTCGAGCGGCATCTACCCCGGCCACGCGCCCATGGTGGCGCTGGCCGCGAGCGCCATGTGTCGCCGCATCGAGCGCATCTCGGTCCTCGAGTCGCTCGACATCAGCGGGTACGCCAACGAGCAGATGTTCCGTGCCCAGGGCTTCGACCTCGAGCCGGACGACCCGCAGGCCCCCGTCCTGGTGGAGGCGTCGTGCGGCTCGTTCAAGGACCAGATCGGCGTGATGGCCCGGGCCCTCGCCCTGCCGCTCGACGCAGTCGAGTTCCATGCCGAGTTCGCCACCGCCAACGTGACCACCGACTTCGGGTTCATGACCGTCCGCAAGGGACACATCGCCGGGTTCCGAGGCGTCATCTCGGGAGCGGCCGGCGGCCGGTCCGTCGTCGAATGCCGGTTCGTCTGGAAGCTCGGCGAGGACATGACCCCCGACTGGCCCGTCACGCACGGCTACGTGATCGAGATCGAGGGCGACCCGAGCGTGCGGTGCGCGCTCGAGGCGCCCGAAGGCCACTTCGACGGGGCGATGACCACCGCCATGCCGGTCGTCAACGCCATCCCGGCGGTGTGCGCCGCTCCTCCGGGAATCGTCAACCAGACGGGGCTGCCGTTCGTGTG
>Ga0306920_100006292_pt1 | contig 15466 bp, 16 predicted proteins | sample flu12Cox44000170_FD_204666 | JGI IMG/M metagenome (GOLD analysis project Ga0306920, IMG submission 204666) | Lab enrichment of tropical soil microbial communities from Luquillo Experimental Forest, Puerto Rico - flux4day.12C.oxic.44.000.170 (v2)... | ecosystem: Environmental > Terrestrial >... | reverse complement strand
CACCGTCTCGCGCGGACCAAAGCCCGCAAGATCCTGGCCGGCGAAATGCACGCTGCCCTGCCGGGGCAAAAGTCCCGACACTGCGCGCAGCAGCGTGGTTTTGCCGGCCCCGTTGGGCCCGAGCAGCGCGACAACCTCGCCCGCGTGCACCTTGAGGTTGACACCTGCGAGCACGCGGATCTTGCCGTATCCGCTTGCGAGGCCCGTGACAATGAGCAGCGGATCAGCCGCCGAGATAGGCATTGACCACCTCCCGATGCGAGCGGATTTCGCGAGGCGTCCCGGCAGCGAGTGTCTTGCCGAGATTGAGCACGGTGACCTGGTCGCAGATGTCGAAGATCAGGTCTGGATGATGTTCGACCAGCAGCACGCCGGTGCCGGCGCGCGCGATCGCCAGTAACAGCGTCGCGAGCCGCGCGATCTCCTCGGCCGAAAGACCGGCCGCCGGCTCGTCGAGCAAAAGAAACTTTGGCCGTAGCATCAATGCGCGAGCGATCTCGATGAAGCGAAGCTCGGCATGTTGCAGCCGATCGGCCCGAACCACCGCAAGTCGCTCGAGCCCGACGGAGGCGAGCGCCAGCATGGCGGTGGTGCGCAACATCGTCTCGTCGCGTCGATGCCGTGGCAGCGACAGCAGCGATTCGACGAACGTGCCACATCCGTCGATGGTCCCACCGATCATCACGTTCTCGAGCACCGTGGCGCAGCCAACGATGCGCGGCGTCTGGAACGTTCGCGCGATCCGCCTATGGGCGCGCGCCTCGCGCGCAAGCGGCGCCAACGCCGCACCGTTCAACCTCACGGCGCCGCGTTGCGGTACATAGTAGCCTGAGATGACGTTGAGTGTCGTAGTCTTGCCGCTGCCATTGGGGCCGATCAAGCCGTGCACCTGGCCGGGCCTTATTTCGAGATCGAGTCCATCGATCGCACGCACGCCGCCAAAGCTCAGCGCCACCTGTTCGAGCGTGAGCGGGCCGGCTTCAGACGCAGCATCGAGCAATCGCCCGACCAGATCGGGCCGCGGGACGATGGCGCGGTCGCTTTCGAGTGGGCGGCGGTTCTCAAAATCCAGCATCTCGGCAATTCCACCGGGGATTGCCAGCACGATGATGAGGAGCAACACTGCATAGAGAAATGTCGACCATGCGACCAGCGGTGCTGCAAACTCCGGCAGCACGGTGAGTAGGACGGTGCCGAGCAGCGGCCCCAGAATGGAGCTGCGCCCGCCGATCAGGATGGCGATGAAGAACAGCACCGAAAGATCAAGCGTGAACGCATCTGGAGTGATGTAGGATTGCAAGGAGGCGAACAGCCCGCCGGCAATGGCGGCGACGGCGCCGGCGAACAAGAACACGGTTCCGAGGAGCTTTGGCTTTGCAATGCCGCTCGCTTCGGCCGCAACCTCCGCATCGCGGATTGCGGTCAGCGCGCGGCCGAAGCGGCTTGCGGCAATATTCGCGGTCATCCAGGTGCAGATCGCGGCAAGGCCAAAACAGAAATAATAAAAACCCCATTGCGAGGCGAACGGCTCGGGCAGGACCGGCCCGGGCACGCCAACGCCGCCGCCGGTGACGCTCTGCCAGGCGAGCGCCACTTGTGTGACGATCGTCGCGAAGCCGAGCGTGGTGATGGCAAAATAGAAGGTGCGCAGGCGCAGCGCAGGAAGGCCGACAATCAGGCCGAAGATCGCGCCGAGCACAGCCGCGATCGCAAGAGCTAGATAGGGCGGAAGCGCCACCATGACATTGCCGGCGGCGAGCACGCTCGTGGTATAGGCCCCCAATGTGAGCAAGGCCACCCAGCCGATCGCGATCTGTCCCGCGAACCCGACGACGAGATTGAGCCCGGAGACCAGCACCCAATAGACGCAGGCGCGGGTCGCGATCACGCCCCAATAGCCGCCACCGAACAGCGGCAAGGTGACCCCGAATACGAGCAGCGCCAGTAACGGCACCGCTGCGCCAAATGCGCTCGCAGGCGCGGGCACGTCCGCGCGGTTCGGGCCCAATGGTGTCACTGGTCGTGAGATTTTCCTATCCATCAGACGCGGCGCTGCATACTCGGGCCGACAAGGCCATTGGGCCGCGCCAGCAGGACGATGATGAACACAGTGAACACCGCGACGGAGGCGAAGATACCGCCCACGAGAAAATTCGCCGATTGCTGAAACAATCCGAGCAGCAGCCCTGCGACTACGGCGCCGCGATTGTTGCCCATGCCGCCGAGCGCGACCGGGACGAAGCCGTAAAAGGTCAGCATTGGTGCATTGGCAAAGAAGGCGAGCAGCGTTTCGCCGCCCGCAAAGCCCGCCAACGCACCGATCACGCCCGCGAGCGCAAAGCTCGTCATGCGCAGGCGCCGCTCGGGCAGGCCAAGCGCACGCGCGGCGTAATTGTCCTCGGCGATGGCGACAAAGGCGTGGCCGATCAGGGTGTAGTGATAAAGCAGCTCGAGACCGGCGATGACAGAAGCGCAGGCCAACATCGGCAACCAGTACTGCTGATCGAATTCGACGCGAGGCATGTCGAACAGTCGCGGAAACGGTAGCGGCTCCGTGCTCCACTCGATCGCGGTGAACTGCTGGATCATCAGCGCCAGCGCGAGCGTCGACAGCACATAAAGGTGCTGATCCAGGCTCCTCAGCACCGGGCGCACCGCGACAATCTCGGTGACGATGCCAATTAGTGCGCCGCCGACAAGCACAAGCAAAAAGCCAGGCACAAGGGGCATCCCCATGCGGGCGATGAACAGTGAGCCCAAAACGCCGCCGAGCATCCCGAGCGTGCCCGCCGTGAACGAGAACACGCGCGAAGCAGAGAACATCACATTATAGGTGACGGCGATCAGCGCGTAGATGCAGCCCATCGCCGTGCCGGATAGGACGATCGACGTGATCATCGGCTTTAGGAGCTGTAGCCGGGAGCGATCTTGAAGGCGCCGTTCTTGAGCGAATTGGCCTCGACCATCACCACTTCCTCGTCCGGATAGCCGTCGTGGCGATCGGGCGTAAACGAGATGTCGCCGTAGACACCGGGAAATTGCCTGAGGTTGTTGAGATAGCCGACGACCTGCGGGGCCTCGCTGCCAACATTCTTCATGGCTTCCGCGATCATGTAGGGCGAGTCGTAGCCCATCGCGATCCACCACAAAAGCGTATCGCCCATCTCGATCTTGGCGCTCTTTAAGCGGTCGAGGAAGGCGTTGGTGCGATCGGAGAGCTTGCCGTCCGCGGTGTAGCAGACCGGGCGGAAATTGTTGGGGTAGACCTTGGCCCAGTAGTCGGGCTTCTCCAGCAGCGCCTGGGTCTGGCTTAAGACACAGCAATGTCATGGACGGGGCGGCGGCTGGTTCGCTCGCGATGGTGCAGTGCGTGACTACCCTATCGCGCGGTGGCGCGGCAGCAAGCCTTCCTCTCAAATCGACAGAGAGAGTGAGAGTGGATCAGTGCGCCTGATTGCGGGGCCTCGCGCGGCATCCACTAGTCAAGGGCCGGGCGCACCAGAAGCGGACAATACCGCTATGATCTGCGACCGCAAGCGAATCGCATTGGCGCGCTCCGCCGATTTCAGTTCCTGACCCAGGCTGCGATGGGCGACAGAGCTGGCGATTTCTGTCGGCCTCGCTAGTTTGGAGCGATATCCGGGCCGAGTGACTTTGTCGAACAAAGCCAGCGCCATCATGGCCCTACCTCTCAAACGGTGTCTCCAATGCCATCATCACAAACAATCGCGGCGACGCTAATCCCCTGTCAGCGCCATCTCTTCGATATCCCGGATGATGTTTCCTTCTTCAATTGCGCGTATATGTCGCCGCTGCCCAAAGCGTCGGTCGCCGCAGGCCGGCGCGGACTTGCTCGCAAGGCGCGGCCGTGGATGATCACGTCCGAGGAGTTCTTCGATGCCAGCGAGGCCGTTCGCGCGCGCTTTGCAGGCCTGATCAATGCCGCACCAAACGATGTCGCCTTTGCGCCGGCAGTATCCTATGGCATCGCACAGGCGGCGGCGAACATCACGCTTGAGCGCACCCAGACAATCGTGATGCTTGCCGAGCAGTTTCCTTCGAACGTCTATCCGTGGATGGCACTTGCCGAGCGCACCGGCGCGCAAGTCATCGCCGTGGCACGCCCCAGCGATGACGATTGGACGGCAGCTCTGCTCGCAGCGATCAACACCGCGACGGGCGTGGTGGCGGTGCCGCATTGTCATTGGACGGACGGTGGCCTCATCGATCTTGAAGCGGTTGGCACCGCCTGCCGACGCGTCGGCGCAGTCCTTTGTGTCGATGGGACCCAATCGGTTGGCGCGCTGCCGTTTGACGTTGGTCGCATCGACCCGGACTATCTTGCAGTCGCGACCTACAAATGGCTGCTTGGGCCTTACAGTTTCGGCTTTCTGTACGTCGCACCGCGCCGGCAGGACGGAAGGCCGATCGAACACAACTGGATTGCGCGCCGTGGTTCGCAAGACTTTGCCGACCTCGTCAACTACCGGCGTGAATTCCAACAAGGTGCGCGGCGTTTTGATGTCGGCGAGCGCAGCAATTTTGCTCTGATGCCGGTGGCGGACGCCTCGCTCGAGCTGATCGCCGATTGGACAGTGCCGCGCATCCTGGCGACACTCGCCCGCCGCACAGCGGCCATTGCGGCACGCGCCCGCGCTGAGTTCGGCATCGACAGCGTACCAACCGAGCGGCGAGCCGGGCACTATCTCGGGCTGCGCTTGCGTGGTAAAGTTCTGGCCGATCTGCCGGCGCGGCTCGCAGCCGAGCGCGTCTATGTCTCGGTACGCGGCGCTGCCATGCGCGTGACGCCGCATGTGTGGACAACCGACGCCGATGTGGAGCGGCTGTTTGCGGTGTTGCGCGCCGTCGTGGTGTGATACCGGCTTTGGGAGGCGACGGAGAACGCAAGGCGTCGTCGCGAGCGGAATGAACGCAGCAGTAAACCGCGGCCAATCAGGGCGACACCCAATCGGATCGGTGTTACTTGAACGGGATCGCGTACATCAAGCCACCACAAAGCTCAGGCCGTCATAGAAATTAACGGGGCCTTGTCGCAACCCAAGCGTGACGCCGCGCAAGAAAGTCTCGGTCGAGTTGCGGTAGAGCACGTCGATCTCGCCGGATTGCAGCACGGTAAAGTAGTTTTGCGCGGTCAGCGCGACATAGCTCACCTTGGTGGGATTGCCGAGCACGCCGGCGGCGAGTGCCCGGCAGTAATCGATGTCAACGCCCTTGAAAATTGCCCTGCGCGTCCAACATCGAGAATGCGGCAAAGCCGGTGCTTACGCTGCATACCAAGCGTGCCGCGCTGCTTGGCTGGGTCCAACGTCGCGGCCTATGCGGTCGCAACCAGCAAGCCAGTTGCGAGAACGACAATCCTCATCATCCCACTCTCCCCTCATGGATTGATGTTTCGTATCGCGTTGTCGACGGCTGTGCCGAGCCGGTCGACGATCATGTCGATTTCGTCAGGTGTGGCGATATAGGGCGGCGCCAACAGCACGTGGTCGCCACTTTGGCCATCCATCGTTCCGCCCGACGGATAGCAGGCAAGGCCATTCTCGAATGCGGCCTGCTTGATCAACTGATGCAGCTTGAGGCTGCGGTCGAACGGCTTTCGTGTTGCGCGATCTTCCACCAGCTCGATCGCCTGAAACAGGCCGCGGCCTCTGATGTCGCCGACATGGCGGTGATTGCCGAAGCGTTCGATCAATCTTTGCTCGAGCTGCTTGCCACGCTCGTTGACCCGCACGAGCAGCTGTTCGTCGCGGATGATGTGCTGCACTTCGAGCGCAGCGGCACAGGCGAGCGGATGCGCAAGATAAGTATGCCCATGTTGGAACGCGCCCGAGCCATCACGGATGGTATCGACGATGTTTCCACGCGCGAGCATCGCGCCGATCGGCTGGTAGCCGCCGCCGAGCCCTTTTGCGATCGCCTGAATATCCGGCGAGACGTCCTCCTGCTCCCAGGCATGCAGTGTGCCGGTGCGGCCCATTCCGCACATGACTTCGTCGAGGATCAAAAGCGCGCCGTGGCGATCGCAGATCTCGCGCACGGCTCGGAAATAGCCCTGCGGGGCGGTCACGCATCCGGCGGTGGCGCCGACCACGGGCTCGGCGATGAAGGCCGCGACCGTGTTGGGGCCGAGCCGCTGAAATTCGGCCTCGAGTTCGGTGGCAAGGCGCGCGACGAAGGCCGCATCCGATTCGCTTTCGCGCTTCTCGCGATAGCAAAACGCGGGGGTGACATGGCTGAACGCCGACGACAACAGCGGCGCGTAGGGGGCGCGGCGCCAGGCGTTGCCGCCGGCGGCGAGCGCGCCAAGCGTATTGCCGTGATAGCTCTGCCGGCGCGCGATGAAGTGACGGCGCTCCGGCTCGCCGCGCTCGACAAAGTATTGCCGCGCAATCTTGAGCGAAGCCTCGATCGCCTCCGACCCGCCACTGACGAAATAGCTGTAGGTCAATCCGCCGGGCTCTTGTCCCGTAAGCTGATCGGCCAGCGCCTCCGCTGGTTCCGAGGAAAAGAAAGCGGTATGTGCGAAGGCGAGCTTCGCTAGTTGCCGGGAGATCGCCTCCAGCACGCGCGGATGCTGATGGCCGAGGCAGGACACTGCCGCGCCGCCAGATGCATCGAGGACGCGATGGCCGTTGTCGGCGATCAGCCAGACGCCATCGCCGCCAACCGCTTTCGGAGGCGATGCGTGCAGGCTCCGATGCAGGATGCGACTCGTACGCGCAGACATATGTTAGCCTCTCCCGTCAACATATTGCGAGGTCGCGGCAAGCCGCGCTTCGGTCTCTCCAAGCCTTTTTCTTGCGGCTACGCCGCCGAGCCAGAACGTCACCGCGGCGAGCAACTGCGCGGTCGCGATCGCACCGGTGAGACCCGGGAAGAAGCCCGGCGATGCAGCGGCTTCATACAGCAGCAGATGATCGGCGCCTTCGGCGATCGGCGCGCTCGCGCAATCGGCGATCGCAATCAGCGCGGCGCCGGAGCGGCCTGCGGCATCGGCCGACAGCACGCTCGCACGCGAATAGGGTGCAAAGCCGATCACCACCACCGCTTCGTTGGCGGCGAAGGCGCCGAGATCGAGATCTTCGGGCCCCGAGCCGCCGACCAGCTGCACGGTGTCGGCGCGAAACAGCCGCAGCTCGTAATTGAGCAACGCCGCAACGCTGCGGCAGCTGCGAAATCCGGCGATCCAGATTTTTCGGGCGCAATGCAGGGTTTTTGCCGCACTTGCGATCGAGTCCGCCGAAATGCAGGCGACACCCGCGGCCTCGGCTTTGAGCTTGGTGGAGATCAGCGCGACGTCGGACGACGGTCTGTGACGGCGCAGAAGGGCGCGATCGGAAAAGGGCGAGGCCTGCGACGGCCGCCGCGCCTCCGTCAGCGCAGCGCGCAGATCGTCCCATCCGGCATAGCCGAGCGCCTTGGCAAGCCGCGTGAAGGTGGCGGGATCGGCGCCAGCAGCGGCCGCAAGATCGCGCATCGAGCGCGTCGTGGCGTCATAGTCGTTAGCGGCGACGAAGCGGCCGACCTCCTGCAGTCGGGCCGGCAGCGACGGCAGCGCACTGTAGAGCTCGCAAAGGGGCGAGGATCTTACGGCTTGCGATTTCAGCGGCTGGGCGGCGGCCATGAAACATTTGTTGCACAATTTGCCCATCAATGCAACATATGAAGTAATATCAAGGAACGACATTGCGCTGACCGCTTCGAGGGGTCTTGCCTTGACGACAGCCTCGCCCGACCTCTCGCCTCGGAAACCGCCCGGTCTGTCGCTAGGACAACCGGATTTGGCGGGGCATCCTCTAGCAGATCCTGGTGGTCGCGATCGCCATCGCAATCGTCACCTGGCTCTGGTCGAACACGGTTCACAATCTCTCAGTGCGTCGGATCGCTACGGGCTTTGCCTTTCTCGGCCGCAAAGCGGGCATGCCGATCGCCGACAATCGCGCGTTAGTCGGAGGCTGGAGACGCAGGCCGCGCCGCGAGTGAGGCTTTAGCGCGGGGCATTGCGGTGGCAATCCCGTGTTTGCCGTGCCGACCATGAGGCCCGGGACGGTGTGGCGCCCGCATCCCAAAGCTGATTGTCAGGTCGATCGGTTGTAGTCTCCTGCTTGCGAGCGAATGGGGGCCAGAGGGCGTCCGCAGCAATGTCGTCAGCCCCGGCATGGTGATCACGCCCATGAGCCAGTCCTTTTACGACCCCCAAGGGGTCACCGAGCGTCGCGCCGCACTGACGCTGCTGCGGCGCATCGGCATGCCGCAGGACATTGCGGACGCCGTCACATTTTTGGCGAGCGATCGCTCGGCTTATGTCAATGGCAACGAGATCACCGTCGATGGCGGTTATGTGCGGACCATCATGAACCTGGTGCCGCGGCCGGGTCATGATTGAAGTGGAGCGCGACATCGTGGGGCGGCTCTTTTCCACCTTCGCGCTTCGAGCACGGCAAAGGCGTGCGCCGTGCGCAGCGTCGATTCACCTATTATAGGTGGGTACCGACGGCCTCGCCCACAATTTTTTGATATTTTTAGTCGAACAGACTCGACACTGATTCTTCCGCCGCGGTGCGGCTGATCGCCTCCGCGATCAGGGAGGCAACGGAGAGCGTGCGGATGTTGGTGGCGCCGCGTACCGCTTTGGTCGGCTGGATGGTGTCGGTGATGACCAACTCCTTCAGCCGCGAGGAGTTGATGCGGGTCACCGCGCCGCCGGAGAGCACGCCGTGGGTGATATAGGCGTAGACCTCGTTGGCACCGTGCGCGATCAGCGCATCGGCGGCATTCACCAGCGTGCCGCCGGAGTCGACGATGTCGTCGACCAAAATGCAGGTATGGCCCGCGACCTCGCCGATCACATTCATGACCTCGGACTCGCCCGGCCGCTCGCGGCGCTTGTCGACGATCGCCAAGGGCGTGTTGATGCGCTTAGCCAGTCCGCGGGCGCGCGCCACGCCGCCGACGTCGGGCGACACAACCATCACATCGGTGAGGTCGAAACGCTCCTTGATGTCGCGTACCATCAAGGGCGAGGCGAAGAGGTTGTCGGTCGGGATATCGAAAAAGCCCTGGATCTGGCCGGCATGCAGGTCGAGCGTCATGACGCGATCGACGCCGGCATTGGTGATCAGGTTGGCCACGAGTTTGGCCGAGATCGGCGTGCGGGAGCCGGATTTGCGATCCTGCCGCGCATAGCCGAAATAGGGGATAACAGCTGTGATGCGGCGCGCCGAGGAGCGCCGCAGGGCATCCGTGATAATCAGAAGCTCCATCAGATGGTCGTTCGCCGGATAGGACGTCGATTGCAGCACGAAAGCGTCCGAGCCGCGCACATTCTCCTGAATCTCGACGAAAATCTCCATGTCGGCAAAGCGCCGGACCACGGTCTTGGTCAGCGGCAGTCCGAGCTGGTCGGCGATGGCCTTCGCCAGCACCGGATTGGAATTGCCGGCAACGAGCTTGATGGCGCCGTTCTTGGCCGACATCGAGGCTTCTCCCCGGGCGTTGCTGGAGACCTTGGTCAGCATATCGGGTTTTCCGTGGAACCGGCTAATCGGGCTCGCTCAATGAGCGAGGGAATATCAGGGGGAACGCGCCGCTGGCAACCCGCGGACGGCGATTTCCTGGGCAAAAATGCCGTTCCTTGCCGGGTTTGGCTAATGGCTGCCATCGCCGAGGGCGGCAAGGGTCGAGGTTGAGCGCCCACTCGGCGGGATGCTTGCGACCGCCGGTCCCCTGCTTGCAGGCGATGGCGCGGGCTCGGATGTGCCATTGATCATGTTGGCGAGGCCGGAGAAGCCTGTTTGCGCAATCTTGCGCAAGACATTGTCGTCGGCGGCAGCCCAAGCGTCGCGGCCGGCCTTGCCGGTCGGCTCCTGGCCGGACAGGCGAAGCGCGCGTTGCTGGTCGCGGTCGTAGACGTCCCACACCCAGCTGATCACGGTCTTGCCGTGACGAACCTGGGCCGCGAGATAGCTGCGCACCCGATAGGCGGCCGCGCTTTCACGCGAGACGATCGAGAGATTGCGCAGCTTGCTCTCGCTGTCGAGCACGCTGACCATGCGGTCGAAAGCATGCGGCGGAGGGCCGTTGATCGATTCGAACGCGATCGTGGGCGCTTCGGCCGCCATCGCAAAGGCGCCGGATGGGGTGCCGCTCGAGGCGCAGCCGCCAAGCGCGGCCGCCGTTGCGATAAGCAGCGCGACAGGGCCGGCCCGGATTCCGGTCCGGCGCGGCGGGTTGATTGACGCGTCCCTCATTGGGGTCCGCGTTATCGCTAAATCGCAGGAGCGTCTAGAGCAGGGACGACACAGGTCGAAAGCGAAATGAGGCTGCGTCGCCCAGAATTTGCCGGGTTCGCAGCGATCAGGCTTCCAGCGCGATGGCGTGGACATGCCGGCCGTAGTCGCTCTCATTGCGATGCACCGAGCGCCGGTAGCTGTAAAAGCGCTCGTCGGAATAGGTGTCGACGTCGAGATCGTCGATCATCAACACGCCGGCATTTTCCAGCCGCAACCGAATGAAGCCGGCGAGGTCGAACATGGCGTGGCCGTTGCGCAGCGCCGGCAGGAAGAACGATGCATGGTCGGCACCGGCATCGAGAAAGCATTCGATGAACTCGCGACCGACCTCGTAGCTCTGCTGGCGGATCATGGGGCCGATCGCCACCACCATGCGGCCGCGCTCGGCGCCGAGCTTCTCCATCGCAGCAATGGTCGATTCCAGGATGCCCTTCAGCGCGCCCCTCCAACCCGCATGCGCCGCACCGATGACGCGCGCGCTGGGATCTACAAATAGCACCGGCCCGCAATCGGCTGTAGTGACGCCGATCGCAAGCCGTTCGGTCGCGGTGACGATTGCATCCGCCATCGGGCGTGCAGGGCCCTGCCATGGGCCGGTCGCGACGATTGCATCCGCCGAGTGGGTCTGATGCGCGCTGATCAGGTTCTCGGGCGATACGCCGAGCGCAACCGCCATGCGCCGGCGGTTTTCCCGGATGCGGGCAGCATCGTCGTTCGAACCGAGCCCGCCATTGAGACCGGCATAGATGCCGTCGGACACGCCGCCCTCGCGCGTGAAAAAGGCATGACGCACGCCGGGAATCGCCGCAAGCAAGGGGGAGGCAAGCATCAGGACGCTCCGAGCTGTGTCTGTTTGTTCAGGCCCGGCAGCGTCATCAGGTCCGGCTGCGAGACGCCCAGCACCTTGAACATCGAGCCCATGCCGCCGCGGCCGCCGCCGGTCAGCCGCTTCAGCGCAGCCGAAATGTCCGAGGACACCTCGGGCGATGCCTTGGCCATCAGCGTCGCCGCGCGGGTTTCGATGCCGAGGCGTTGCAAAAAATCGCCCTGCGTCGCCGGGCCGTGCACGCGCGCACCGATATCCTCCGCAGCGCGCGCCAGCGCCTGGAAGTCGACATGGGCGGTGAGGTCCGCCTGTCCTGGTGCCTTCAAGGGATCGGTGAAGCTATGACGGGCGATGGCCTGAAAGGTATCGCCCGCGTCGCTACGCAAGTGGCCGTAGTCGATGATCAGCGCGGCGCCGTCCTGGTCGCGCAGGCGGGTTGCGATCTTCATCATCTCGGCATCTGGCCGCCACTCGAACACCGCGCCGAGCGGTGCGGCGTGCAACAGCGGCGGCAGCAGCACCTCGAAGCGCGGAGTCGGCTCTGGCGCCGCGCCAAACACCAGCCTGCCATTGGCGTCGAGCTCGACCACACGCTCATGCCAGCCGGTCTCGCGCTTCACCACTTGGTGAATCGGCAGCACGTCGAAATACTCGTTGGCAAAGATGATGCTCGGGCCGTCAGGCACCTCGTCGATGGTGGCGTGCCAGGCGATGTTGCGGATCCCCGACAGCGTTTGCCGCTGCTTGTCGCGCAGCACTGGATTGATCTCGATCAGATGCACGCCGATCGTCTGATAAAGCGGCGGCAGTACCCGCAGCGCACGCAGCGCATCCGCCATCATGGTGCCGCGGCCGGGGCCGAGCTCGATCAGCCGAAACGCCGAGGGCGAGCCGATTGACTTCCACACCGATGCCGCCCACAGGCCGAGCAACTCGCCGAACATCTGGCTGACCTCGGGCGCGGTCGTGAAATCGCCCTCACGCCCGAGCGGATCGCGCGAGACGTAGTAGCCGTGCTCGGGATGCATCAGGCACAATGCCATGTAACGCCACACCGGCATCGGGCCGGACGACTTGATCAGCTTCTTGATCTCCGACTGCAGCGGCGAAAATTCGGTCACAGCCTTCCTTGGAAAAAAATCAATTTCGGACTTTAGCCTGATCCGGCGATTTGCCTCGCCACGCCAAGAAAATAATGATTGCGCCGGCAATTACCATCGGCACCGACAGCAGCATGCCCATGGTCAGCCCGCCCCAGAGGAAACCGAGCTGCGGGTCGGGCTCGCGGAAATGCTCGCCGGTGATGCGTGCCAGGCCATACATCGTAATGAAACTGCCGAGGATCAACCCGCGCCGCTTCAGCGCGCCGAAGCGGATCATCACGGCAAGTATACTAAACAGCAGGAGGCCCTCGAGGCCGGCCTCATAGAGCTGACTCGGATGCCGCGGCACCGCTCCGCCATTGGGGAAGACCATGGCCCAGGGCAGCTCTGGGTCTGCGGGCCGGCCCCACAATTCGCTGTTGACGAAATTGGCGAGCCGCCCAAGAAACAGGCCGATCGGTCCGACCGCGGTGGTGATGTCGCCAAGCGACAGAATCGAGATATGGTTCCTGCGCGCAAACCACATCACCGCGACGACACAACCGAGGAAACCACCGTGAAACGACATGCCGCCTTTCCACAGTTGGAAAATTTCGGCCGGACGCTCGATGTAGAACGGCAGGTTGTAGAGTAGCGCATAGCCGGCGCGGCCGCCGACGATGATGCCGATCGTGACCCAAAGGATGAAGTCGTCAAGCTGGTTGACCGAGATCGGCGCCGGTCCGCCCCACAGCCTTTCATTCTTCAGCAGCGAGCGGGCGTAGAGCCAGCCGAGTACGATGCCGCCGATATAGGCCAGCGCATACCAGCGGATCGCGATCGGCCCGATCGAGATCGCGATCGGGTCGAACACGGGAAATTTCAAGAGGAGCAGAGGCATCAAGCTAGCGTCACGAGAGGTTGCGCCGGTAGAGCGCGAGCAGCCGCTCCCAATGCCGCTCCGCGGCATCGCGGTCGTAGACCGGGCGCTTGGGGAAGGCAAAGCCGTGGTGGGTGCCGGGATAGATCTCGACTTCGTTGCCGGTTCTCTTGATGGCTGCGCGCACCTTCTCGATGATCTGCGGCGGCGCGTAGATGTCGGTCTCGGCGCACGGCCTGCGCGGTCGCAAGCTGCGTGCCGTAGATCGAGGCGGCGGCCCTGACGCGATCGGCAAAATGCGTCGCGGCGTTGATCGCATAACGGCCGCTCATACAGTAGCCGACGGTGCCAACGATGCGCGTGTTGGCGGCTGTGTCGCCTTCGGCGTAGCCGAGCAACGCCTCGGTATCTTCCATGACAAGTGGAATGTTGATCGCGTTCATCAGCGCCACCATCCGCTTGCGTTCCGGTGATTCCGGATCGGGATTGATCGGCCCAAGCTCCATCACACCGGCGCGGTAGTAGAGGTTCGGCAGCATCACGTAATAGCCGGATGTGCCGAGCCGGCGCGCCATGTCGCGCAGCTCCTCGCGGATCGCCGGCGCGTCCATATAGAAGATGATCACTGGGAACGGACCGCCCCGCTCGGGATGGGTGATGAAGGTGGTGATCTCGCCGTCCCTGGTCTTGATATCAACTTGGCTGTCGATCATGGGCATCCCTTGTTCTTTGATTCTGCCTGTCCTTTCACGTTGAATAGGATTGCAAGTCAACCGGAACATCACAAGTCGATGCGACGCCTTGGCCCTTGAACCAAGCCGTTGGGATTGCCATTGTCTAACACAGTTCCCGCAGACGGAGATGTCGCCATGACCCAAGCGAGCAACCGGTTTTTCGACGAGATCGGACGGCTGATGAACGATGCCGCGGGCGCGGCGCAGGGCGTCAAGCGCGAAGTCGATGCGTTATGGCGCAATCAGGCCGAAAAGATCTTGCGCGACCTCGACATCGTCAAGCGCGAGGAGTTCGAGGCGGTGAAGGACATGGCGCGCCTGGCGCGCGAGGAAAACGAGGCGCTGAAGACGCGGATCACGGTGCTGGAAGCAAGGCTCGGGATCGCGCCCAATTCGCCCAACAGCGGCGGCCTCAAGAGCGATGGGTGAGCGGCGCGGTTCACCGGACGGGTGGGCGGGATCCTTCGGTCATCGCCTTTTCGGATCCCGGAAAATTCGTTGAAGCCGAACCAGCCACCTACGCCTCGATTTGAAGCGCGGGAAGCCGGCCTTGCCACCCTTGGCCTTGATGCGACGAAAGAAGGCTGGCTTCGTCGACTTTCTTCAGCGACCAGCGGGGTAGAGTAACCGGCAATGCACCGTATCCTTGTGGATCAAAGGCTCGTATTGTCGTCAACGATTTGGTCTGGTCGACGCGCGTCACGGACTTATGCGATTTGCTCCAGGCTTGGCTGCGCTCTTCGAGAGCTGCGTTGTACAACAGCCGCTGACCTTCCAGGATTGCTTCGAGCCGACGATACTGCTGACGCTTGGGCCGCAGCCCCTACTGGTAAGTCAGGAACACGCAAATGGGCCCTACGCCGCCGCCCCAGAACATATCGTGAACATTAGCGGGCGTATAGGGAATAGTCAAATTCAAACTGAGACACTACCCTTCCTTGTCATTTGTGCCCTTTGGGGCTAAAAGCCGCCCGGATCCGCGCCCCCACGCACCCCTGGAGGCTTGTCGCGGATTAGCGAAACGGGCCGCGATCGCGGCCTTTAGCTTTTAAAACAAGGACTTATGACAATGGCGACGACCGTCGAGGAATTGAAGGCGAACGCACGTCCGTCCCGCGGCAAGGGGGCCGCACGGGCAGAGCGTCGCGCCGGGAGAGTGCCCGGAGTGATCTATGGTAACAACGAGCCCCCGCTGCCGATTTCGGTGGACCACCGTGAGTTGCGCCAGCGGATCCTGGCGGGGCGGTTCCTCACCACGATTTACGACATCGACCTCGAGGGCAAGAAACACCGGGTGATCCCGCGCGACTTCCACCTCGATCCGGTGAGGGATTTTCCGGTCCATGTCGATTTCATGCGGCTCGGGGAAGGCGCCACAATTCGCATCAGCGTGCCGCTGCACGTGATCAAGGCGGAATCGGCGCCCGGAGTGAAGCGCGGCGGCACCGTCAACATCGTCACGCACACGATCGACCTGGAATGCTCGGTCGACAACATCCCGCAATTCATCGACGCCGATGCCAGCGGACTTGAGATCGGCTACTCGCTGCATTTATCCGACGTCAAGCTGCCGGCCGGCGTGAAGTCGCTGACGCGGGAGGATGCAACGCTCGTGACTATCGTGCCACCAT
>Ga0306920_100006291_pt1 | contig 15467 bp, 14 predicted proteins | sample flu12Cox44000170_FD_204666 | JGI IMG/M metagenome (GOLD analysis project Ga0306920, IMG submission 204666) | Lab enrichment of tropical soil microbial communities from Luquillo Experimental Forest, Puerto Rico - flux4day.12C.oxic.44.000.170 (v2)... | ecosystem: Environmental > Terrestrial >... | reverse complement strand
CGGCATTAGTTTGGATGCAGATCTTGATATGCTAAACAAGCAACCCGGAATCGAGCCGGATCCCCCGGCCTTATCTTACGCAATCAAAAACATCGTCTATAACGGTCGCATTACCGTGCCGGTACTGACGTTGCACACCATCGGCGATGAATTTGCCAACGTGCAACACGTCCAAGCCTACGCGGCAGCTGTCGGTGAGGCACGTGGCAGCGACCTGTTACGGGATCTGTTTGTCCATCGGGCGGGACACGTGAACTTTACGTCTGCTGAGGTTATTATCGGTCTTGAGGCGCTCGTACGCCGGTTGGACACGGGAGCTTGGCGAAATATTGAACCAAGACAGCTCAACGCCGCGGCTTTGGATCTCGGACCAAGGTTCAATAGGCTATTGCCACCCACCCGAGTGTCCGCGTCCGCGGCATTTATCAAGTACCAACCAGCACCGTTTCCGCGCCCGTTCGACCGCGGTGGTTAAGCGATTACCGATTTCCCCAAGGCCTCGTTTTGATCAGCGACACCGAAACGGTCGATAACGGTACGTCCACCGATCTGACGATCTGCGCCAAGCGTCTGGCATTTCCTGGATGCGGCCTTCGCCCTGCCCGAATCGCCTTGAGCGTCGATCGTGGCAGCCCCGTGCGCTCCATAAGCTCGCGCAGCGGCATGGCTTTGAGCTTGGGCAGAACCGTCGCCCACTCGTCGTGTCGCGGATCAACGTACTCGGTGTACACGTCGCTCGGACTTGTAATCACTTTTCAGTCGCGTCCTTCGACCAGTACTTCCTGTCCGACGTCGAGATCTTGCTATCGCACCGGCCAAATCTGGGTAAGGCTAAATGATCCGAAATCTGGCTACCTTGTCGCGCTCCGCTCTTTTCGGCAAAACAAAAAAATTACTGAGTGCAGGCGCCTGCTGCATCCCATTGCTACGTAGAGACACGACCTATTTGCCTTGGATGAGCTCTCGCGGTACCGGTGCAACCCTATACGAGGCGTCGCCAAAATACCACCCGAGGCACGCGTTGAGGAGTCACCCACTCTACCCATAAAAATATTTTCTCTCCGCTGCAATCCAACTGCCGCGCTTCAGCGTTAAGCCAAAAACGCGGAAAGGAGGAACCGGCATGACTCGGGTTGTGACTGCTGTTCTATGGACGGTCTGCCTCCCAATAGTGGGAGCGACAAGCGCCGCCGCCCACCCTCTCGGCAACTTCACGATCAATCATCTCGCGCAAATACGGACGACTGTGACGGAGCTTCGCGTACACTACGTGCTCGATATCGCCGAGATCCCATCATTTCAAATCATGCATGCAGCAGGCGCGTGGGCGCCTTCGCGAATGCGTGCGTGGGCGCACGAAGAGAGCGCGCTCGTTACTGCCGGCCTTGAAATAAGCGCAAATGGAATCGCGCTCCCGCTCCGCCTCGAGCGCAACTCGGCGCTGACACGCGCCGGTGCGGGCGGTCTGCCGATTCTCTATTGGACCGGGGACTACGCCGCGCCGCTGCCGTTGAAGGCTGCGGTTTCCGTGCGCGATTCGGTCTATGCCGACCGCCGCATCGGATGGAAAGACATTATCTTGCCGGGTCTGAGCGATCCGACAAGCGCACTGCGCTCGTATCCGAGCGCGCTGATCGGTTCGCCTCGGCGTAACGACTCCGCGACCTTCGACGTCGTAGACGGCCACGTCGCGGACGTCCGCGTAGGCCGCGATGAAGATGCTGCATTGGGTGCAGGCTCGATTGTGCGATCGTCTGTCCTGTCCGACCTCCTCGCAAACAACGCGCAGACGCCCCTTTGGGTAATGTTCACAGTGCTTGCAGCCTTCGCACTCGGTGCGCTTCACGCGCTGGAGCCCGGGCACGGCAAGGCGCTGCTCGCGTTTACGCTCGTCGGGGCGCGCGCGACCACCACACAAGCTCTGATCCTCGCGGCCGCGTTGACCTTCGCGCATACGATAGCGGTCATCTTGCTCGGCGTACTCTTATGTTTTGCCTCCGGCTTTGCGACGGAGATTCTCTTCACGTGGATTACGCTGGTCTCCGCCGTCGCCGTTGTGCTGATCGGGACGCGAAGCCTGCGCAGCGCCGTGACGCATGCGCTCGCACATCGCTACCGCGACGACCACCATCATGGGCACGGCCATGCTGACGCGCACGCCATCGCCGGGTCCGCGCCGCTGCAATTTCGCGCTGCCGTCATTGCCGCGATGAGCGGCGGGATCGCGCCCTGCCCGGCGGCGATCGTCGTGCTCCTTACAGCGCTGCATCTGAACCGCGCCGGATACGGCCTGGCGCTGATCGTCGTCTTCAGCCTCGGCTTGGCCAGCGTGCTGACCGGGCTCGGCTTCGCTGTCGTTCACGGCGCAGCGTGGCTAGGCCGGCATTCGAGGTTCGCGCGCATCGCAGGGACCGCTCCCTTCGTCACGGCTGCGGTCATGTCGACAATCGGCGCGTTGATGCTCGCACAGGGCCTGACAGCTCAAGGCATCGCGATCTCGACCCCAGCAGCGGTTGCGTCCGTGCTCGCCACCATCGCGATCGTCGCGCTCTTCCCTGCATTCTTCACAATGCGGTCCGCGCACCGCACGCTCATCGTAAAGGAGACAACATGAGACTGCTTCGTTCGGTTGGAACGATGGCGGCGGTCTTTCTGCTCGCGTTCTCGAGCTCGCTCTATTCCTTTAAAGCGGCACGAGGATCCGACCATCAAGACTCGCCGACGGTCGTGGCCAACCCACTCGCCGACATCACCGACGTCTACGCGTTCCCCGATCCGCACGACGCGTCGCGCGTCGCGCTGGCGATGGACGTTCGTCCCCTCATTCCACGCGGAATGACCGGCGGCATCGCCCTCGATCCAAACGTGCTCTATCAGTTCAAGATCGCCACGAACGGTGTCGCTTCGAACTCGTTCAAGGAAGACGCGGTCATTCAGTTCACCGCCGACTCACCCGGAGCATCGCAACACGTAACGCTCTACGGTCCGGCCGCGCCAAATGAGGTCGGCACGACGAACACGCTGGTCGCAAAGACCGGGACGTTCCCCTTCGACAAAGTAACGACCCTTGGCAATAACATCAAAGTCTTTGTAGGACCCCGGCGGGATCCGTTCTTCTTCGATCTTGCACAGTTCTTCAAGATCATCCCGGACCGTAACTATCAAAACCACCCGCACACGCCGCCCGCGACCGCGACGTCGTTCCGGTTCGCCTCCGCCTCGCAACCGATAGTCCTTAACGGCGTCAGCTACGGCACGGCCGGCTCGAACGACTGCGTCATCGCCAAGCCGCACGATTACCTTGCACCGTACGACGTGCTCTCGATCGTCATCGAGATGCCCAAGGCGATGCTCGCGCCGCCCGGCGGATCACCCGGCGTAATCGGGCTTTGGACCACCTCCGCAACGCCCGACGGCCATTCGGAATAGGAGCATAGTCATGAACAAGCGTTACATCCTCGCCCTCGTCGCCATCGCCTTTGCCGGCGCGGTCGTCGGCGGCTGCACGTCCAACTCGGTCGTAGGTCCGATCGGTCCTACGACGCCGCCCTCGGCGAAATCGTACAAACAGATCGAGTTGCTCTCGCGACCGGCGGTCAAAGAGGCCTTCGAGATGTTCGAAGACCATAATACGACGAATCGTTCGGAACCCTACGCGGATCCCGTCCTCAAGAGTCAGATCAAATCGTTCGCGCACGCGTTTCGTAGCACGACGTGGGCCGACACGCTGCAAGCGGTGCTCTACCCCAACGTCATGAAGGTCGATCTCTCGCAGAGTACGACCAAAGCGGCTTATCTCGGCTACGAAACCGGCGGCGCCACCGGCAGCAAGTTCGGCGGACGCGCGCTCGACGACGACATCATCGACATCTCGCTCGGCGCGATCTTCGGAAATACGCTCTCCGCGCTGGGCCTCATACCCGACGACCACAAAGAAGCGCCCTGTCTCACCACGGATAACGTCGCGTACGACAAATCGAATACACAGACGTTTCCGTATATCCAGGCTCCGCTCTAACGTGAGCGGACGCGCAGCGATCGCCGTGCTTGTGGCGGGTACCGCCATTGGGGCGGCGTGGCCGTGGTTCGCCGCGCATCGTGCGGCGGCAAGTGCCGCGTCCGCCCCGATCTGGGACGACTATCGCCGGCGCAACGCAACCGTTGCATTCTACGAAGCACAAGCACGCCGCGACCCCGCCGACCAGATTACGCTGCGCATGCTCGCTGCCGAATACTTGCAACGATTTCGCGAATCCGGCGACCTCAACGACGTCACGCGCGCGCTCGCTGCCGCGACCCGTTCGGCGCGTTTGCAGCGGCAAGGCAACGTCGCGGCGCTCGGAGTGATTGCGTCATGCGAGCTGGCTTTCCATCGCTTTGGCACGGCGCTCGCGGCCGAGCGCGCCGCGGTCGAGGCGACGCCGTTCGACGACAATGCTCGCGCGCAAACGGCCTCGATTCTTATGGAGCTCGGGCGTTACGAGGAAGCCGCGCAGATCGTTACGCATCCCAAAGAGCGTGAATCGAATCCGACGTGGATGTCAATTCGCGCGCGCTACGACGAGTTGACGGGCAACCTCAGCGACGCACGCGTGCAGATGGCCGAAGCGACGGCTCTTATCGATCGCATGCTGAGCGTACCAGCCTACACGCGCTCGTGGTACCATCAGCGCAACGGCCAGCTTGCGTTCGAGGACGGCGACGACGCACTGGCACGTGCGGAGCTAGATGAAGCGCTGCGCATTTTTCCGGATAACGCGCAATCGCTGCTTCTGCAGGCGAAACTTTACCGCGCTCGCCGGGAGTGGAGGCGCGCCCTCGCCGCGGCGCGACGTAGCGCCGAGCTCTATCCGCTGCCCCAGGCGCTCGGCTATGAAGCCGACGCGCAGCGCGCGCTCGGTGACGTGACTGGTGCCCGCCAAACCGACGCGCTCATCGTCGCGGAGCAGCGGCTCTTCAATGCGCAGGGAATCAACGACCGACTCCTCGCCATGTACTACGCCGAACATCGTGAGCATCTCAGCGACGCGCTGCGCGCCGCCCGCTCCGATCTCGCCAAGCGCGGCGACGAGATCTATGCCGATGATACCATGGCCTGGGTACTCGCGGCGTTGCAACGCTGGGACGAGGCGCGGCACTACGCGCAACGCGCAATGCGCTACGGAACGCAGGATGCTGAGCTGCGATATCATGCCGGGATAATCGCACTGCATACCGGGCATCCAGAGGAGGCTCGCCGGCGACTAGCAGCCGCGCTCGCAATCGATCCGCATTTCCATCCTTTTTATGCCGACGATGCGCGCGCACGTCTATAGTCTCTACGGCGCGTTGATTGCGATCAATCTGGGGGCGTGGGCGCTCGCGCTGTTCGCCTTTTGGTCGCATCCGGTGTTGCTCGGAACGGCGCTGCTCGCCTTTACCTTCGGTTTGCGCCACGCCGTCGATGCCGACCATATCTGCGCGATCGACAACGTGACGCGCAAGCTGATGCAGGACCGACAACGACCGATAGGCGTCGGATTCTTCTTCTCGCTCGGTCACTCCACCGTCGTCATCGCGCTTTCGCTTGCGATTGCCGTCGGTGCGACCGTTGTGAAGGACCGACTTCCGGCGCTGCAGCACATCGGGGCGCTCGTCGGCACGACCGTTTCTGCGACGTTTTTGTTGCTCGTTGCCGCGATCAATCTCATCGTGCTTACCGAGATCTTCGGCGCCTTCACAAAAGCGCGCCGCGGCGAACCTCTCGAGGATCACGACCTCGCCGCGATGCTCGATCAGCGGGGTCTGCTCGGGCGCTGTTTTCGCCCACTGCTGCGAATGGTCGACCGCAGCTGGAAGATGTATCCGATCGGGCTGCTCTTCGGGCTCGGTTTCGATACCGCTTCCGAGGTCGCGCTCCTCGGCATCGCGGCCGTCGAAGCGGGGAAGGGCCTTCCGGTCTTCGCGATCCTGCTTTTTCCATTGCTCTTTACTGGCGGAATGTCGCTGATCGACACCATCGACGGCATTGTCATGGTCGGCGCTTACGGCTGGGCGCTTGTGAAGCCCATGCGCAAGCTCTACTACAACCTGACCATCACGCTGATCTCGGTGCTCGTCGCAGTGATCGTCGGCGTGGTCGAAGCGACGAGCGTCGTCGCCGATCACCTTCGGCTCAACGGCGTGATCTGGGATGCGATCAGAGCGGTCAACGAAAACTTCGGAACGCTCGGGTTCGTCATCATTGGGCTTTTCGTCGCGAGCTGGCTCGTCTCAATCGGTATTTATAAGCTTTCACTGCGCGCGGAAGGGTAGCCCGTGCGACTCCCGTGCGCCGCACACCCACCCCCAACACGTGCGCGCGCGTAACGCAACTTGCCACCCCTCGCGCGGGTGCCGATCCCTCGCGCGACTCTCGCACCGGATACCGACGGCCAGGGTTCGAATCGTGCAACCCGTTCCCCCCAAAAGAGTGACCGGCGCACGCGACTCGCTTGGGCAAAGACTCCCTCGAAAATTCAAAAAATCAATCTGCTCTTGGCGCGGGGCAAGCCTCGGGAAGTGACGTCATCCGCGAACCGAGGGCACGGTCACGCGGGGATAGGGCTACCACATATCCTTAAGTCAATACGTTTGGCTTTCGTACGCGCCCATATCGCAGCCGGTGGTCTCGCTTCCGCCAGGACGCCGCTTGCCGCGCTGGTCGGTCTTCAGAAGGTTCCCAAAGAAGTCACGGCATCCGGCGACATTGCCGGCGTCAAGCGCTGGACTGCCTATCTGCAGCGCCATTGTTTGCGTAGGACCTCCGTTCTTGTGCAGCGCGCTGAGCTTGGGATTCTTGTTGTTGAGATCCCCCTTACTGGTAAAATTGCATGTACTGTCGCTGCTCAGGTTGTAGCCGTAGGAGCTGATCGTGCCGGCACAGTTCCCGCCGTTCGCGCTGTTCGCGACAATGCTATCTTGGATGAGAACCGAGCTGCCCGCGTTGCTGAGCGCCCCGCCGCCGCCGATGTTCTCGGGGTTATTCCCAAAAGTCGAATTGCTGATCTTCACGGTCCCCCCATTGCTGTAGATGGCTCCTCCGCTCGTCGTTGCAGAGTTCGCGCTAAAGGTACTGTTCGTAACGTTGAGGGTATCCGCATAGTTGTAAATCCCTCCGCCGTAGCCCGTGTTGTTTCCTTGTGACTGATTGTTGGTGAGCGTGCTATTCGTGATCGTCAGTGTGCCGCCGTTGCAGATGGCGCCACCGGCGGTGATATTGTTATTAGCATAGTTGCTGTCAAACGTCGAGGTCCTGATCGTCATCGGGCCACGGTTGTCGATGGCGCCGCAGCTCGCGCTATGTCCGAAGAAATAGGGGCTGTTGCCAAAGAAGCTGGTGTTGCTGATGGACGCCATCCCGGTGCTGAGGATAGCGCCGCCGCTGAGCGCCGTATTCAAGTAGAAAATGCTGTTGCGGACAATAAGCGTGCCGGCACTGTCGACGCCACCGCCGCCCGAATAGCCGACACCTTTTTCGATAGTGAGATTCGATAGCGTAAGACTGATGCCGGCGCCGACCGTAAAGACATTGAGGCTGTTTGTGCCGTCGACGATTGTGGTCGCCGGCCTGGCGCCGTTTAACGTCAGGTTATACGGGATGCTTAAATTTTCTTGGTAGGTGGCCGCGGCGATCTGAATGGTGTCGCCGGACGCCGCAAGGGAGATCGCATGTCCGATGGTGGCGCAGGCCGTGGATTTCGTCTTGCAGTTATTGCCGTCGTCGCCGTGAACCCCATCGACATACCATGTTGCTCCGGGGACCTCTGCCCGCGAACCTGATTGCAAGCTCTTCGGCGCGATGACAATCTGCCGATTCGCTTGCATCTGCGGCATCGCTCCGGGCGTGCCGGTCAGCGGCTGCGATCCGCCGCAGCCGGCAAGCACCGCGACTGCTAGGACGGCACTGATCGCGAAACGGCTCATTGTCAAAATTTTCATCTGCCTTGCTCCTTTCGCAGGTAACGGTAAGGCGCGAAGCTCTACGGGTCGCGCTCAGGTTCGATCTCCGCCCTCAAGCCTCGATCTCGTAAGCCGCCTCGGCCCACGGCGCCAGGGGCATTGGCTGATGCATCAATCGCATCGCTTTTTCTCCTTTCCGGATGAGGTTTCGTCGGCGGTTAGCTCTCGCATGGTGAGTTCAACTCACTTGTTTTCGGTGAAAGCAAGCGACCGAAAGCAGCATCCCGTAACGCCAGCCGCTCGCGCCGGCAGCGTCTGGAGGCCCCCAGCCGGCAGTGCCGCGTGGTACAGCGCGGTGGCGATCAATGCGGCTAAGGCAAAGCGCTAGGCCGAGGCGATCGGAGCCTCGCAAAACGAGGCTCCCTCGCTCGGCGCAACGGTTTTCTTTTCGACCTTGGGCTGAGGACATTGCTCCTAGAAGCGTATGTAAGAAGAGTTCAAGGTCATTAGATGAAGGCGGTGTGCAAGTCGAACGCGCATCGCTGATAAGCGCGTCAACGGTACTTGGTTGCTTTGAATTTGGACCTTCTGAGATCGTGCTATCGGCAGCTTATCATACGGGCTCGCGTTCAGCCCAACGTGGGGTCCATCGCAACCCCCACCACACGGAGTTAAGAGAAACGCGTGAATGTTGCCATTGCTTAGCACGCCGGTACCAGTAATTTCTCCACGATTGTTGATGCCCAGCGCAGACTGCAAATACAGGTCCGACTTACCCTGAATCTGCGTGTTGAGATCGATGACCTTTCCGTTTTCCCAGAGAACAGCCCAGCGCTTTCACCGCTAGCAATCGAGGAGATGTATGACAAGCTCGGCGAGCGCCTATCGCCGCAGTCTGTCCTGCACGTCCACAGGCTGACCAAGAGCGCCTTCCGATGGGCGGTGAAAAAGAAGGTGCTGTTGCGCTCGCCGTTTGAAGACGTCGAAGCGCCGAACGTTCCTAAGCGTGAAATGCGCGCCTTAAGCCCCGAGGAAGCTCGTCAGCTGCTCGCGGCGGTGCAGGGTACCCGCGCCCATGCCTGGTTTCTTTTTGCGCTGTTGACGGGAGCGCGTCAAGGCGAGATCGCCGCGCTGTAGTGGGAGGATGTCGACCTCGAGCGCAAGAGCGTGACGATCCGATCGTCCTACTCGGAGCGGTTCGGAACGCCCGTGCTCAAATGCACCAAGAGCGGGCGAACGCGGACGTTCGCGCTTAGCCCGCGTTGCTTGGAGCTGCTGCGGACGCAACGCCCGGCAATCGTCGCCGAGAGACTGCATGCACCGCCGGGGGTCTACAGCACCGAGCACAATCTCGTCTTCCCAGATCCGACTGGACGGCCGACGCGCTTGCATGCCTTTCGCGACGCCTTTACCCGAGGCGCCCGGCGCGCTGGCCTCCGGAATGCGAGCTTCCATACCCTGCGCCACACGAGCGCGACGTGGATGCTCGCGCAGGGCGCGGGCATGCATTCGGTTCAAGCCGTGCTCGGCCACTCGGTTCCGTCAACGACTCTGAACTACTACGGACATGTTGTCAAGGATCTCGAAGCGCGCGCGGTCGCCACGCTCGACGCGACGCTCGAAGATGGGTTCGCCGAGCGAAAGAGAGCGTAGCCGAAATTTTCACGGAGGAATTGGATGGCTTCCAAATGGCTACCATCGCGAAGCGAGCCTACGTGAGACGCGCATACAGGTGCGCCGGAAAGCCTTGATATATATCGGTTTTGTACAATCATGGGAGCGTACGGGTCTGGTGGCTCGCACGGTCTTCAAAATCGCTGAGGCCGTCGCAAGACGGCTGGTAGGTTCGATTCCTACACGCTCCCGCCAGACGTTCCTTATTTTATGGCGGTTTTCGCTCGCGGAAACGGCGACGGTTGCAAAACGGTTGCAGAGGACCTACGCGGGCTTCGAGGTCGGGACGCTTTGGACTCGCTCGACGGCTTCGGCTTGCGCACCCTGCAGCTCGTGGCTGTAGACCGCTAACGTCGTGCTCGGCGTCGAGTGCCGCAGAATCGCTGCAACGGTCGTAACATCGACGCCGGCGCGCACTAACCAGGAGCCTGTCGAGTGCCGAATGCCGTGCTGGTTGCGCAGCGACAGGCTCGCGCGCCTCGCGATTTTGTGTACCGCATCGTAGATCGCACCTCGTGAATACATACCGCCACCTGCCGGAGCGAACACGAACCCTTCGTCATCGTAAAAACGCCCTGCGGCCAGCCTGTCTTTAGCTCGCGTTACTGCTCGGCGGTAAGGAGCTCCCACTTTCCAGATATTCCTTTGAGCGCGTGACGGCCACGGCTCTTGAAGCGAAGGCCCGATCCGACGACGAGGTCGCGAACCGTACTCGAGACCAAAACCTCGTTCGACTGCGCTAGGGCTTGTACCCGAGCGGCAATGTGCACAGCAATCCCGCCGACGTCGTCGCCGATGATCTCGCACTCGCCGGAGTGGAGCCCTGCCCTCAATTCTAAACCGTACTCTTGTACGCCGTCGACCACCGCCATGGCGCAGCGTACCGCTCTCGCCGGGCCATCGAATGTCGCCAGAAAGCCATCGCCGGTTGTCTTAACCTCCCGCCCGCGAAATCGAGCGATCTCCCTGCGCACGAGTGCGTGATGTTTGTCGAGCAGTTCGCGCCACTGTTGATCTCCGATGTCGCTCGCTTTCTCCGTGGACTTGACAATGTCGGTAAAGAGCACAGTCGCGAGAAGACGCTCCGGCTCAGGCTTGGTGCGCATCCCGGTTAGAAACTCTTCGACTTCGCCGACGATGGCGTCGGAGTCGCCAGCAAACCATAAATGGTCGCTGCCCGCGAGCTCCAAGAATCGTGCGCCCGGAATCCGCTCGGCAAGGTAGCGCCCCTCGGCGATGTTGGCGTCCCGATCGCCGGTGCGATGCATGACCAGAGTCGGAACGTGAACGGTAGGCAGAACGCTGCGGATATCAACGTGGGTGTTCATACGTGCCAGCATCACCGCCGCGCTTGGACTAGCGCTACGCCGCAGATACGTCGCGAACCACTGGGCAAACTCGGGATCACCCGCTCGGCTGGGCGCGACCGTCTCGATATCCACCGTTCCACCCCAACCGCTTTCGAGCGAATGGATCCAGGCTTCGCGCTGCTCGAGCGTTGGCGCCCACGGATAGTCCGGCGTCCACAATCGTTTTGCGAAGCCGCCGAAGACGATGAGCGCAATCGTTCTTTGCGGATAGGTCGCCGCGAACAGAATGGTCAAACTAGCGCCTTCGCTGACGCCGAATAGTGCGGCTCGCTCCGAGCCCGCCGCATCGAGTACGGCACGCACGTCGTCCATGCGCGATTCGAGTCCCGGAAGCTCGGCGCCAGAAACGCGGTCGGAGAGCCCGGTTCCGCGTTTATCGAAGAGGATCAGCCGGCTGAATGATGAGAGCTTGCGGTAAAAGTCCGCCAGCCGCGGCTCTTCCCAGGAGTACTCGACATTCGAAACCCATCCCGAAACGAGGACCAGATCGAGCGGGCCGTCGCCGACGACCTGGTACGCAATGTTGACATCCCCGCTCTTTGCATACCGGGTTACCGGAGAATCAGCCATGGCAAGCCACCAAGGCTTAATCAGTTACGACGCAGCCACAAGAGCCACCGCTTTCGCGGGAGGCGCCACTGGAGTCGCGTGCGCCCGTCATCCCGTTGGGGGAACGTGTTGCGCTGGCCGCAGCCGTTGCGTTAACACGATGCCGAACTTTTGCCGTGTCCATCTCTCCGAGAACTGAGTCACGCCTAGTTAACGCAACCCCGCAAGGTCGAAGCCCGCGGGTTACTCAGCGATCCTGCGCATCAGCTGAAGCAATGCGATGCAATAGCTGTTAATCTCGCGCTCAGCTAAGCCACGGTACCGCCTTCGGCATTGCGGAGGCCTCGCGTGTGCGCGCCCATGTTGGGTGGCCGGGCCTACGGCGCAGGAGAGGTCGCGCACGACGACCACCGCCTTGGGGGAACGGGTTGCACGATAGAGCGTGGCTATGAGTTATCCGCGCGCTGTTAACGCAACACCGCGGTGGATTGGAGCTAAGCATCGGACTCGTCCGACGGTCGTGGTCGCTTGCCGATCGCCCTGTGCGTCGGGTCAAGCAATGCGATGTAATTGCGGTTATCTCGCGCGCAGCGAAGCCACGGTGCCCGTTTTCGGCATTGCGGAGGCCTCGCGTGTGCGCGCCCATGTTGGGTGGCCGGGCCTACGGCGCAGGAGAGGTCGCGCGCAAGAGTCGACCGCTTAGGGGGAACGCGTCGCCGGATCTTTGCGCGCGAGGTCCTCTACGAGAAATGAGTCGTGCGCTGTTAACGCAACGCCGCAGGGTGGCATATTGCGGCGACAGTCGAGTGGATGAGCGTTCGACTAATTCGAGATCGAATATACGCAACAGCCGGCGAAGCACGGTGTTGTCGATCGCGCCCCTCGCACGAAGCTCCACGAGTTCGGTTTGCTCTGCTTCGACAATTTCGCGTTGCGCTTGCCGAAAGATAGCCGTCTTCCGCATTCCGCCTGCCGAGTCGGCCGCGAAGTCGGCCGCCCTCGCTTCGAGACCGCCCCAATACGCTTCGGCAGCTTTGCCTTCGGCGATTAGCGCAACATCAAGGGGATCAGTGCGATCGAGCAGTGCGAGGCCTCGCGCACAGCACCCGCGCCGCCAAGCCCAAACGAATCGAGGACGGCCAGCTGACCTTTGATCTTGGCTTCGAGGAGCTCCCGCGCGATCGCGAGGCGATGCTTAGTGTTTGGCAGCAACGCTTGAGCTCGTCGGAGCTGGGCATCGTCCATGCCGTTGATCGAAGCGGTCAAGATAGATGCGTCGTGATCCAGCTGAATAAAAGCGGCCTTGGCGTCGTGCAGCCCGCGCAGGGCCTCAAGCGTGACAAAGCCCGTCTGCGCAATAACAACAAGCCGTTTGATTCTGTTCGTTGCCTTGGCAAAGCGCCCCTGACGCCGCTCACCCTTCTGACGTCGGAAAAGAACATTCACCAATTGAATACGGGTAGACGATCTCGACTCGGCGCGAGATCACCTCAGTCAGACGCCGGCAGAGTGTCTCTGCCGGCGTCTGATTGACCAAGCGGCCAATATTAGTTTGCCAAAAGCTCGGAGAGCGCGTACTTACGCAGCCGATTGCGGCGCATCGCGCGGCGGCCGAGCAGGAGCCTTGCTAACTTACGCTCCCCGAAACGCTCGGAGAGGCCTTCTTCATCTTCATCCTCGTCGTCGTCTAACTCCGCGCCGCGTCCACGCAATAGCTCGGCGAGGAGCAACTTGCGAAGCCGGTTGCGACGCATGCCTCGGCGTCCTAACACGAGTTTGCCGAGCGTTCCCAACGCCTCTCCTTCGTCGCCATCGTCGGAGTCCTCGTCGGCCTCTTCACCGCGTCCGCGCAGCAACTCAGCGACGAGCAGCTTGCGAAGCCGGTTGCGACGCGTGCCTCGGCGTCCTAACACGAGTTTGCCGAGTGTTCCTAACCCCTCGCCGTCATCGTCATCGTCGGAGTCCTCGTCGGCCTCTTCACCACGTCCGCGCAGCAGCGCGGCGACGAGCAGCTTGCGAAGCCGATTGCGGCGGAAGGCGCGTCTGCCGACGAGCATACGCAACAGCTTGCGATCGCCTCCATCCTCCTCGACGTCTTCGCTCTCATCTTCGTCTTCCACACCGGCACCGCCAAGGAGTTCCCATAGCAGGAGCCGTCGTAGACGCGTGCGACGCCTGGCACCACCTAAAAGGACGGCGGCGATCGCTCGATTTTCGGTGCCTGGGCCCTCTTCTTGTTCGCCCAAGCTCTCCTTAATTTCGTCCAACGTTGCCATTAACTGTCTCCCTATTCTCTTACGTCACGACGCCGCAGCACGGCGCCGCAAAAAATAGCGGCGCACAAGACGCCGCAGAACTAACTTTTGGAGAAGGTTCCGCCGCGCGCGCGCGAAGCGTCGCATCGCTTGTCGCCCCGCGAGCGCAATGACGAGCGCTCGCAGTAGCGCCGCTCGATCTACCGAGTCCATGCTCCCGTTTTGGCCGTCACTATCCTCGAATACCATCGTGACGCCCGAATCGAACGCTTCGCTTAGCGCTGCATCAAGCTCCTCGAACTCATCCTCGCCGACAATACTGCGCAGGCTCTCTTCGGAGATTGCGGTGCGACCCGAACCATCGGTCATTTCTATTCCCACCACATCGCCCGTCGCCGCGTCTCTCGTGATGATCAGCTGCTCGGTCTTACTGGGCACCGCCGTTTCGCTTGGTGCTCCCGAACTCGTTCCTGGCGAGCTGGAGCTCTCTGATCCTCGAGGCGGCGCCTGCATCGTCTTGTTCATAAGTCGCGCTCCGTAAAAAAAGATCGTCTGAGGGCTGCATAGTGTATCACAACAAATGCAGACTTCTTGTGAAAGTTTGCTGAGCGCCGACTGTGTTTCTTGAGCGTCCACGCGGAGGTTGACTAAGCGTCCATAATCTGGGACGCGCTTTGCGCGTCGCTGCGCTCGCTTTGATGTAGTTCGGGCTAGCAGACAGAGCCTTGTTTCCGCTACGTCGCGTCGTGAATGTGCGAGCCACGTTTGACCGCGAGAGCCTGTCGCCTGCGACTGATCCTTCGCTGGGATGAACTGCACGGCTTAGCCCGCTGAGTTTGTTTGCGGCGTTGCCTCAACGACGGTTCGTAGCGGAAGCGTCGAGCGTCGACAAAGGACCGCGCCGAAGACTTTTTTGGGTCGCGTCGCCGAGAAATTAGTCGTGCGAAAGGATCAGCACACGCCGAAGGGCGGCAGATTGCACGCATTGCGCGCCCGCGCGCGTGTTGGGGGTGGGGTGCGCGGTGCGCGAGAGTCGCGCGCCGCTCCTTCATCGCGCCGAGGGGTGGTGCGCTACGCACGCACGCGCGTGTCGGGGGTGGGGGTGTCCGGCGCGACAGTCGCGCGAGGGATCGGCACCTGCGCGAGGGGTGGCGCGTTGCGTGAGGGTGCGCTCCGAGATCGCGGCTTGGCGGCGGCGCTGGAACCGAGCCGGGTTGCGCTGAACTAAGCCGCTGATACGTTCACGGGGCAGCAAGCAAGGCAAACGACGAGCTCCTTAAGAGCAAATCGGCCGCCGCCGAACTCCATGGCTAAAAAGAAACAAAAGAAACCTAAACTGATTCCGCGTCTAGGGCCCGCGATCAACTTGCGCAAGGCTGGCGCGCATGCTGACAAGAAGCGCAAGGCACTTGAGCGGTTCGGGGGTAAAGAGCGTGAACTTGAAGAGCTCAAAGCGCTCGGTCGCTGGGCCTACGACGAAGACGAGTGACGCGTTTCTCTGAGCGTTTCGCTCGAAATTGGAAGCAAATGATGGAATTGATCTGTCTCGGCCTTTTGCTCTTCGAATAGTCGCGTGCTCTCAGGTTGCTACTCTGAATACGGTCCCAGCCGGCCCAAGCGTCGCAGCATCTTCGAAGCAGGCCACTTCGAGCGGTTACCGGACTATATTTAGCTTCAATGGGCGGATGGCGGCGATCCC
>Ga0306920_100006290_pt1 | contig 15467 bp, 15 predicted proteins | sample flu12Cox44000170_FD_204666 | JGI IMG/M metagenome (GOLD analysis project Ga0306920, IMG submission 204666) | Lab enrichment of tropical soil microbial communities from Luquillo Experimental Forest, Puerto Rico - flux4day.12C.oxic.44.000.170 (v2)... | ecosystem: Environmental > Terrestrial >... | reverse complement strand
TTTCGGATCGCGATCACCCCGGATGGCAAGACCGTCTACGTGGTCAACATGGTCTCCGGCACGGTCACCCCGATCACCGCGGCCACCAACACCGTCGGCACGCCGATCCCGGTCGGCCGCCTCCCCTGGGCGATCGCGATCACCCCGGACGGCAAGACCGTCTACGTGGTCAACCGGAACTCCGGCACGGTCACCCCGATCACCGCGGCCACCAACACCGTCGGCACGCCGATCCCGGTCGGCCGCCGTCCCTACGCGATCGCGATCACCCCAGACGGCTCGACCGCCTACGTCGCCAACTATGGCTCGAACACGGTAACCCCGATCACCACGGCCACCAACCGGCCCGGCATGCCGATCCCGGTCGGCCGCGGTCCCTCGGCCATCGCGATCACGCCGGACGGCAAGACCGCCTATGTCGCCGACTCGGGCACCTTCCTCTACACCGGCAAGGGCCCGGACGGAGTGTTCGTCACCCCGATCAGCACGGCCACCAACCGGCCGGGCAGGCCGATCCGGGTCGGCGACTCGCCCTTCGCGATCGCGGTCACGTCGGACGGCAAGACCGCCTACGTCGCCAACTTGGACTCGGAAACACTGACCCCGATCAGCACGGCCACCAACACCCCTGGCAAGCCCATCAACGTCGCACCAGGACCCGACACGGGGCCCTTGCCGATCGCGATCACGCCGGACGGCAAGACCGCCTACGTGACCCAATCAACCACCATCACCCCGATCAGCATCGCCACCAACCGGCCCGGCAAGCGGATCCGGGTCGGCGACTCCCCCTTCGCGATCGCGATCACGCCGGACGGCACGACCGCCTACGTCGCCAACGTGAACTCGGGCACGGTTACCCCGATCAACACGACCACCAATACCGCCGGCAAGCCGATCAAGGCCGGGGCAGGTCCCATCGACCTCGCGATCACCCCATGACCGGGTTGTTGAGCGCCGCGTGGAATGCCATGAACCAGACTCCAGGCGCGACTCGCGCCAGAACCGGCCGTAGAACCCTCGCCGCACGACCCTGGGCCTTCAGCCTGCTGGCCGCGCTCCTCGCCCAGTTCGGCATCGGAATGTACGTGAACCTTTTCACCAAGATCCCGCTGAACCATCCCGGGCACGGCGTGCACAACTACCTCACCGGCTCCTACGAAAGCGTGGCCTGGGCCGAAACCTCCCAGCATGCCCCCCTGATCCTCGCCACCCCCGCCGGGCTCGGCCTGCTCCTGGTGGCCAGCTCCACATGGCTAGCCGCCCTGGCAATCCGCAGGCGCAGGCCGGCGGTCACCTGGGCTGCCGTCCCGGGGGGCTGTGCATCATAGGCGCGGCCTTCAACGGCGCCAGTTTCCTGGACTACAACAAGAACGTCAATTCCTATCTGATGGCGCTGCTCTTCGCCGCCGCCGTGCTCTGCTACGTCGTGATCCTGGCACTGCCGCCAGCACAAAGGGACCAAACCCAGTACTTTGCGGCCTCGCCGGACACGCAGAAAGCCAATTCCGCACCCGGCGGCGGTTCAACGATGTGATCACTTTGTGCGACCGGGTGAAGGAGGTCTGCCCGGGCCAGCGCGGCTGATGGTTACCGGTGCCGCCGGCGCCGGTGTCGGTGTCGGGTCATGGCGGGCAGACGACCTTGGCGGTGACCGGGGTGACCTGTCCGGCGGTGACCTTGGCGGTGGCGACGCCTGGCTGGCAGCCGGAAAGGCCCGTGGTGACGGTGTAGCGGCCGTCGGGCAGCCCGCCCGTGGCGAACGTGCCGTTCACAGCGGTGGTGCCGGTCCCGGTGGCCGGGCCGGTCCAGGTGATCGTGGCGTTCGCGGCGCCGGAGTCCACGAGGATGCCGCCCTGGCCGATGCCGGGGGCGTTGATGATGGCCGGCGCGGACGAGGCCGAGCCGACTGCCCAGGGGTGGCCGGCCGGGTCAGCGCCGATGGCGGTCAGCTGCGGCGGGTTCTGGGTGGGGGTGACCTGTGGGGTGCCCGCGGTGGTGCTGAGCTGCCAGACGCCGGTCCCGCCGGCGGCCAGCACCGCCGATCCCGCGGCAACCACGCCGCTCAGCTCGGTGCCCCCGCCGGACGGTACCGTGGTCCAGGCCGAGCCGTTCCACAGCGCGGCGTAGGAGGACGTGCACGACCCGCCCTCGCCGCACGAGAATGACCCGTCGCCGACCGCCCACAAGCCAGCGGCGGTGTGGGCCAGGCCGGCGATGGACACGCCCCCTGGCAGGGCTGGTAGGGAGGTCCAGGCCGACCCGTTGAACTGCTCCACCTTGTTACCACCGGCAACCCAAAGGCTGGCGGAGGTCACGGTGACCGCATCGAGTGCGCCGATACTGGGGACCTGCACCCGCGCCCAGGCGCTGCCGTTCCAGTGCAGCACCAGCGACGCCTCCGGGTAGCCGCCGTCGCCGCCAGCGGCCCACACGTCGTTGGTGGCACGGGCCGCGACCGCGGCCAGCTCATTGCCCTGTGATGGCCCAGCCGGGTCGGGGGTCGACACGCGCCGCCAGGTGCTGCCGTTCCAGTGGTAGGCCAGCGTCTGGCTGGCCAGCGACGACGGATCGCTGACCGTGCCAACCGCCCAGCCGTCGCCCGCCGCGACCTCAGCGACGCCGTTAAGCTGGGCGGCCTGCAAAGAGTACACTGACGCCAGCGGCACCGTCGTCGCTGTCCACCCACTGCCGCTCCAATGCTCCGCGTACGGCCTGGTCAGCAGCGCGGTGGGGGGCTCGCCTGGGTTATAGCCGCCGACCGCGAGCACGTCGGATGACGACGATGCCGCGACACCGAAGAGATCTGCCAGGGTGCCCGCCGGGGCGCTGGTGGTGGTTCCCCACGCCACCGTGGTGGAAGCGGCAGCGGCGGCGCTGGCAGCCAGCCCGGCCGAGCACACCGCCCCCGCCACCAGGGCGGCCCGCCACGCTCGCTTCAGGCTCATGCCGGGCACCTCGCATCGTCAGAGCGCATGCGATCCTCCTGTCGCGGGATGTGAGCGGCAGAGCGAGCCATCGCGGCCGGCGGTACCCAGCGCCCGGCTGCCGCCGGCGGAACCAACGGCGGGCAGCCCGGCGGCTGACCGCCAAGCGCCTGGCTCAATCCGCACAACCTTTATTCGGCGCCGGAGGGCCGTCCGTGTTGCCCCCGTTGCGCGCCGGTGCGCGGCTTATCTGGCTGGCCTGCGGCTGGCCGCCGGTGGACATGGCCGGCTGCCACCGGCGAGGCCGTGAGCTTTCAGGCAGGTCACGACCACGAGCGCCCGGCAGGTGAGCCATCCGCAAGGACGTGATCGGCAGCGGGCCGCCCGCGGCCCGTCCGGCAAAGCCCCGGGCGAGATCGAGCGTGCGCTGGTCGGCGGGCAGGCACTGCCGCGCAACAGCCTTCAATACCTCCAGCTCGGCCTCGTCGTGCGCCGGCCCGATGTGCTCCATGCCCGCCCACCCGCGCCGGAGGAGTACACGACCTGCACCATCGTCGCCCCTGACGCCGTCTCCACCGTCCGCGCGTACGGCACCAGGCCACTTACGGCCCGGATTAGTGCACAGATCCGTTCACAAGCCAAGAACCCACAGGTCAGAGGCATGAGGCGGCCGAAAGTCCATGATCGTGAGCCAAGTCAGGTTGCTGGGGCCAGCCCTGGCAATCCCCCTGACCGCCCGGCGCGAGTTCCGAGGTTGCGGAGGCAGGATGGTTGCCTGCCAGGAGGGTCACTGCGGATGGTGGGTGAAGCTGAGGGTCTGCTGTGCGGCTTTCTCGACGGCGATCACGAAGCACACGCGGTCGGGCCCGCGGCTGGGAAATGGCGCGTTCGTGTACTTGAACGAGATCGGATCCATGTAGCGGCAGTCTTCGTCGGGGCGTACTTCCACCACCCGTCCCTGGATCGCGGCCATCCGGTACGGGTTGGCCATGTCGGTGACCGACAAGGCGACGCGGGGATCGCGGCGCATGTCCTTGGCCTTCCAGATCGCGTCGGAGGTGCACACCAGGACGTGGTCGCCCTCCAGCCCGACCCACACCACCCAGTTGCGCGGTGAGCCGTCGGCACGGAGGGTCGATAGGTGCACGTAGTTGGCGGCGTCGAGAAGCTCCCGGACATTACCGGGGATCGGAATCGCCATTGCCGTCAGCTCCTATAACAGGTTCATTGGCGAGATCGGGACGGCGACGCTTGAATGACGCGCGGGCGGGTACCGCCGCGGTGCCCTGGGCCCGTTATGACCATCGTGTCACCGGCGGGGGCCTCACCGCACCGGCAGCTGAAGCCAGGGAACCGACCGCCATCTCCTCAGGCTCCTCACATAGTTCACCCGGGACAGCGGGACGAGCGGTGCCGCCGACGCCTGCGCGAGAGGGCCGGCCAGCGCCTGTCAACAGCAGGCGCCGCTGGGCGTTGTGCTGTCAGAACTTCGGCGCCGCGGGTCCCGTTCCTTGTGGCGTCGGCGGGCTGGCTTACCGTTTTGACCGGCAAGATCCCCTGCTGCCTGGGGCGGCGCCCTGCGCCACCGGTCCGGCTCAGGCTGCCGCTGGTGCTGGTGACGCCGTTTCCTGCGGCCGGTTCCACGCGGCATAGAGGGCCGTCCGCAGCCGGGCGATCTCGGCGAGGTCCTCGCCCACTGCCCGTACAACTGCCAGGCGATCGCCGCGAGCGATGCTGCGTCACCGTGCGCTTGGGCGCCGGTCAATTCCGCTGCCAGGGTGAGCATCGCCTCTTGCGTCAGCATCGCGCACTCCTTCACCTGTCAAGACCTCGCCGCCGGGGCGGCGCGGCCGCGAGGTTCTCGCCGGACGGCCCGGGTGGGAGGCCCTCCCGGGCCGGGTTGCCGCTGCCGACGGTTGTGTGGCTGGATCTGGCAGGCGGACCCGCCGCGGTGCTTGGCGAGATCGCTTGCCTCCCCCCGGCGTTCAGGCGGCTGGCGAACCGTGGCCCTCGGCGGGCTGCCTTGAGGGCCGCGTCGTTTCCTGGGGGCCGGATCTTCTCGTACCTCGCCTGGCCGGGCCCGCCGTCGTGGTAGGGAAAGACTCCGCCTGGCACCTGCCTACACGGGATGTCATGCGGGTTTCGGCAGCTCATCTCGCGTCCCTTCCGGCCACGTCGCCGGCTGAGGGCTGCTGTGGCCCCGCGGCCGGAGCCGCACGGGCCATGCCCCTTCCGGCCGCGTAGCCGGAAAGCAGCCCGCGCAGCTGCCGGCGTCCCCGGTGCAGGCGGGACATCACGGTGCCGATCGGCGTGCCCATGATGCCGGCGATGTCCGTGTAGGCGAAGCCCTCGACGTCGGCCAGGTAGACCGCGATCCGGAATTCCTCCGGCAGCGCCTGCAGGGCCTCCTTCACGCCGGAATCAGGCAGCTGCTCCAGCGCCTCCGCCTCCGCCGACTTCAGCCCGGTCGAGGTGTGCGAGCCGGCCCGGGCGAGCTGCCAGTCGTCGATCTCCTCCGTGCCGGAGCGCTGCGGCTCCCGCTGCCGCTTGCGGTAGCTGTTGATGAAGGTGTTGGTGAGGATCCGGAACAGCCACGCCTTGAGGTTGGTGCCCTGCTGGAACTGGTGAAACGATGCGTAGGCCTTCGCGAAGGTTTCCTGCACGAGGTCTTCGGCGTCGGCCGGGTTGCGGGTCATCCGCACCGCGGCGGCATACAACTGGTCCAGGTAGGGCAGCACGTCCCGCTCAAACCGGGCGCTGCGCTGGCCGCGGGTCTCGGGGACCGGGCCCGTCCCCTCCGATATCGCCGGGGACGGCCGGGCGCTGGCCGGTGCCTGCCGCGGCCCTACTGCCTCCTCTGGCCGCGATGCGTGCCGCTGCGCTAGCCCGGTCATCGAGGCTGGGATGGGGACCACTGTCAACAGACCTCCCCGGGCCATCTGGTGGCGGGCCGCCGGTGGCGCGGGATGCCGTGGGCGGGCTTTATCTGGCTGTGTCACCGAACCGGCCACGACCGTATGCCCGCTACCGGCCGGGCCATGGGAGCGCGTGCGCGGGCAGGCGCTGGTCGACGGTGCCGGCGCAGACGGTCCCGTCCGCGACCGGGGCGGCCGCGAGGGTGGCGCGCCGACGGCGATCCTCGCCGGTTTCTGGCCGGTGGTGGCCTTGTGCGCGCACAGGGTGCCGTCCCCCGGCGGCGATGCAGGCGACGCCGTTGGCCACCACCGGTGGCACGCGGCCGGCCCGCCGGTCTGCGGCCATTACCGGCGCTGCCCGCCACCGCGGGCGCCACGCCGCGCGGCAGCAGCGGCCAGCGAGTCGCCCAGGGTCCATAGCGAAACGCCGATTAGGACGAGGTCTTTGAGCAGGAACTGGCCGGGCAGCACCGACAGCACCGGGAACCCGGACGCGGCGAGCACCCCGGGCGTGGTGAACAGGAAGCTCAGCGTGCTGGCGAACAGCAGCACGGCCATGGCGCTGCCCACAGCCGAGAGCCGCGGCCACAGCGGCCGGGCGGCGATCAGCACCGCGGCGATGATCTCGGCGGTGCCCAGCACGGCGGCGAAGGCGCGCACGCTGACCAGGCCGTAAATCCAGCTGAAGACCGGGCTGTGCGCGATCAGCGGCTGGATGGCGGCCGCCTCGTAGGTGGTGTACTTCAGCGCGCCGATCCAGGCGATCACGGCGACCAGACCGTACCGGGCCAGGTGCCGGCCGGCGGTGGCCAGCGGGTGTTCGGCCGTCATGGTCGCGGGGGGGTGGGTGATCTTGAGCATGGCCCATTCCTTTCGTGTGACCCTGTCACCGGTTATTCGCCGCCGGGCAGGCTGCTGGCGTGGCCGGGGCGGCTGGGTGTTTGCTACTAATTGGCTAAGCGTTCGCTGAAGGCCCCGCACGAGGGCGGGGGCGGTTGTGAGCCGCTGGCGCGGCAGCGGTGGCTTACCGGCGCGGGCCTGGCCAGAGGGTGATCCGGCTGGGCGGTGCTGATGGCTGCCGCACGGCTACCGCCCTCCAGGGCCAGCGCCGAACCCAGGTGGAGGGCCGGCAAGAACCCGGTGAACCACAGAACGATCTTTCCGGCCAACTGCGGCGGCCCCGCCGGCCACCAGGCTGCCGTCCCCGCAACGCCGGCACCGTGGGGCCTGACATGGGGTGTGGCGCGAGTTCAGCCGGCCTGACGGTGATCACCGCGGGTATCTGCGCACGCGGCGTGCGGCACCCGCTCTCCGCCGCCAGATGATCAGCGCGGCCCCAGCCAGCACCGCAGTAAGCCCCAGCCCGGGCCCGCCCCAGGCCAGCGCCCCGGCCGCGGCCAGGCCCGCCACCAGCAGCGGCCCGCCGCAGCACGCCACCGGGACCAGCAGCAGCCACAAGCCGCCGGGCCGCGCGCTCCCCGTTCTGCCCGGTCATGCGGGCGCGGCGGTGCCGAAGAACCGGGCGGTGTGCCGGCGGGCCAGTTCCGCCGCGTCATCCAGGTTGATCACGAACGTGCCAGGGCGGCCGGCGGTCCAGCGCCGCGCGGTCGCGGGGCTGGTGAAGTGCCGCACATAGTGGCAGAAGCTGGCCATCACGTGGTCGTCCCAGGGCTGGTCCGGGCACAGGAACGACAGCACGGCATCCGGGTGGGAGGCGCCGGTCACGGAACCGTCCCGGCCGATGTCATAGGTGATGATCTCGCCGGTGACCGGGTCGGCGGTAGCGACCTCCAGGTCGCCGATGATACGGGCCAGGAACAGCGGATCCCACGCGCACCAGGCGGACAGCTCGGTCCCGGCACGGCGGATGCGGTGCGGCGGCATCCCGGCCAGGGCCAGGCCCCAGAACCCGGTCACCTGGCCGTGGTCGTCCCAGAACACCGCGGGCCATGACCGCAGGATCGACGCGGCCTGAGGTTCGGTCATCTCGGCCGCGTCTGCCGCGGCGGGGACGCTGAGGGGGTGGCCGGCCGACAGCAGCCGGAACACGGCCACGGCGAGGCGCTGCCCCTGGTCTTCCAGCCGGCCGGTGGCGGAGGCGATCGCGGCGTCCAGCGCATCGACAAAGACGGGCGCGGTTTCTGCGGTCATCGGAATGGCTCCTTCCCTCGGGCTGGCCCCGGGCCGTTCGCCCGCGTTCCTGGCGGGCCGGTCTGGCTGCTACGCTAAACATTCCAGGAAGCTGGAATGTCAAGGGAGCGCGGGATGAGGATCGGCGAGGCGGCCGGCCGGGCCGACGTCACGGCCAAGACGGTCCGGTTCTGGGAAGACCAGCACCTGCTCCCGCCCCCCGCCCGGACGCCGGCCGGCTACCGCGACTACGGCCCGGGCATAGTGGAGCGGCTGGCGTTCATCCGGCACGCCCAGGCCGCCGGGCTCACCCTCGACGCCATCCGCCAGGTCCTCGACATCCGCGACGGCGGCCAGCCGCCCTGCGTCCACGTCACCGGCCTGATCGCCCAGCGGCTGGGCGAGGTGGATGCCCGGCTGGCCGAGCTGACCCGCACCCGCGACCAGCTGGTGATCCTGGCCGCGCGCGGCGCGGCCCAGGACCCGGCCGACTGCCAGGGCTACTGCTCCATCATCGCTGGCTGACGCGCGCCGGCACGCTTGCCTTGACCTTCCAGCAGAAAGGAAGGTTTAGCCTGTGCCAAAGCCCCGGGGTGAGGAGCTGGTCGATGGAGCTGACCCTGCTGACGGTCCCCGCCTGCCCGAACGCCGCCGCGTTCGAGAAGCGGCTCGCGGCCGCGCTGGCCGGCCACCCCGACGCCGTCGTGCATCGCCGCGAGATCGCCGACGAGCGGGAGGCAGCAGCGGCGGGGATGCACGGGTCGCCGACGCTGCTCATCGACGGCGTGGACCCGTTCGCCGCCCCGGGACAGCCGCCCAGCCTGTCCTGCCGGCTCTACCGGGACGCTACCGGCCCCACCGCGCGGGCGCCTTCGGTGAAAGCGCTGCGACAGGTGCTGGCAGCGCCCGGCAACGCATGAGCCGGTAACCGGGCAGGCGGCGGCGACCGCCTCCGGCCTGCCTGTCTCGCACCACGACCCGGAAAGGCAGGCCCCCGATGAGCCAGATACCCGGCCCGAGGGCCAGCCAGGGCCGTTCCGCCGCTGGCGGCGCTGGGCACCTTCGCCGAAATCGGCCGCGCCCCGCTGCGGGCCGAGCTCGAACGCGTACCCGCGGCCCTAGGCGCAGAACCCCGTTACCGTCCTTGCCGAGCTGGCCGGGCAGAACGCGATCGCCTTCGACAGCAGCGGCGGGATCCGGGCCGCTTACCCCCGTTCGCCGTCGCCGGCCCCGCTTCATTTCACATGGGCCGGCGGCCCGGGCGCCTGCGCGATGTGCGTCATCGCCGCGCCCGGCATGCCTGCCATGACGGACCGCACCGCTCGATCAGATCCGCGACGTCGCCGCTGGGGTGCGAGTTCGCGTCACAACCGTTTCGGGGCCGCCGGGGGCGCGCGCAGATCACCTGCGCCGTCCGGGGTTGCGGCATCACACGCCAGCGAGCGTGCTGTAAGGCGGCTTTGCGCGCGGGCCTGCTCTACGCGGTCAGCTACCGAGGGTTGGCTGCAGTGCGAAGCCTGCCAGGGGGATCCGTTCCAAGTCAGGATCGCCGTCGCGGCACAGGCCTTCGTAATTGAAGCCGAACAGGGCGAGCAGGGCAGCTTCGCCGAGCTCCAGCGGGTGGAACGGGAAGGGATAGGGCTTGCCGCTGCTAGCTGCAACTGGCTGCTGCCCGGACCAGTAGGGCTGTTCGAAGGCCAGCCGGCCGCCGATATCCTCAGCGATCCCGGTCAGCGGGGACACGCTGAGCGCACGCACCAAGGCGCCATCGGCGGACCAGATGGCGTAGGCGAACCAGTCCACCACGCTATGCATCGCGTGCAGATACAGCCTGAGCCCACCAGCCTCGCGCCGGAACCGCAGATCCAGCTGGGATGGCCGATCCAGGGCGGCTTCACTGGTGCACACCACGGTGAGCCCGGCAAAGCAGCCGGCGTAGATGCGGTCATCATCCGGGTTTGCCTGATCCAACAGCGTGCCGTCGGCGAGGTCACGGAGTTGATGGCCTGGATACAGCCGCCGGACCAGCGTCCTGGTTGCCTGCCGGTTCAGGACGGGCGCGGACTGCAGGACAGGCCGGATCTCACCATCGGCATACACCAGCAGCCAGTCCTTGGCGCCCATCTGCTCTCTCCCGAAATCGCTCCGCCGCGCCCACGCTAACGGCAGGGACCGACAGCCGGAGCCCGGACCGGACACCGGAAGCATTGAAGCAACCTCGCCCTGGTCAGCCCGGGCCGGGTGCGCAGCGTGTAGACCAGCTCGTCGGCTGCCCGGCCAAGGTGGCTGCGGCGTCAGCACGGTCGTCCTCCTCCTCCCTGTCCTGCGGCGAGACTTGGCGCGCAGCTGGCCGGGATGAGGTCGGCCATCACTGTCTCCTGCCTGCTGGCTCGCGCGGAAGGCCTGCCGGACCCGGGCCACCTCGCGCCGTTCGTTCTGCCGCTGTTTGCCGAGCATCGTCAGCGTGATGTTTCGAGCTGCGACGCGTTGGTACCGTCATGTCGTCGTAGCAGCAGCCCTGCGCGTGAAGGGGCGGGCGCCGAGGTGTCCACGTGTTTCGCGTTCTGCTCCCGGCAGGGCAGACTAGGGCTGTGACCAGTGAGCAGCTGGAGATGATCTCCGCCGATCCGCAGGTGATGCACGGCCAGGCCGTGATCGTCGGGACCCGGGTGCCGGTCAGCGTGATCTTGGACTGCCTGGCGGCTGGGATGACCGCCGAGCAAATCACTACCGAGTACCCGACGGTCACCGCCGCCGGTGTCCGCGCAGCCGCCGCGTACGGGGCGGCTTTGGCACGGGAGGAACTTCTTCCGATCCCGCCGTCGCGGTGAAGTTCGAGGTCGACGAGAACCTGCCCGCCTCAGCCGCCGCCATCCTCGCCAGCGCGGGCCATGATGTCGACACCGTTCCCGCCGAAGGTCTCACCAGCGCTCCGGACCCGGATGTCGTCTCTGCCGCCACCGGAGCTGGCCGGATCCTGATCTCCCTGGACCTCGGGCTAGGTGACATCCGCGCCTATCCGCCCGGCAGCCTCGCGGGCATCGTGGTGCTGCGCGTGCCCGATCAGTCCGCCGCTACCGTCACCAAGACGATCAGCGACCTGGCCAGCCTCACCGAACTCACCGGTCTGGCCGGCTCGGTCGCGGTCTTGCAGCGCGGGCTGCTGCGTATCCGCCATCCCTGACCAGGAGCCCAGCCTGTCACCAGGCCCGCGATGTCCTTTGCTGCCATGATGACTGGTGGGCAATAAGCCACTGCGAGGTGCGTCCAGGTGCTGGGCGAGAACCCCTTAACACCCAGCATGCGCCGCCGCTTACGCAGAGTCACCAGCGGCGGCGCCGCATGACCCGCCTGGTGCCATGCGATGACCAGATAAGTTGGCCTACAGCAGAGCACACTGCCCTTGACCTGGCCTGCGTCGTCCCAGTTGGCTACAGCGTCGGGCCGTGGATTCATGGTAAGGAGAAGGTCTACGGTTCGATTCCGTAAGGGGGCTCTGCACGTCAGGGACTAAAAATCGAACAAACCCTGGACGGTCGGCTGGTCGAAGAGTGGGGACTATTGGTCGCAACCGGCAATGCGCAGGATCCTTTGGTCAGGCCCGTTCCACGTTGCCTGAATACCTCCCGGCGGGCTACCCAGCGCACCAGGTTGAGCCGCCTTGCGTGATGGAAAACGTCACAGAGACGCTCACCGAGCCGCCTTCGGCAGGCCCGGCGAACGGAGTGGGACAGCGGCGCCCAGACAGGCGCAGATACGCATGATCGGCGCGGCTCGCGACGCTCGGTCATGCATGTGAGCGAGCGCGTGCCCAGGTGGACACAGCCCGGTCGTTGCGCCACAATTGTGGTCATGAGCATTGAACCGTTGCGATCGGTCCGCGATCACCTCTCAGAGTTCGTCGACCGCGTCCAGAACGAGCACGAGCGCATCGTGCTGACCCGCAACGGCCATGCGGCGGCAGTCTTGATCAGCCCGGAAGACCTTGCCCAACTGGAAGAGACCATCGACGTCTTGAGCGACCCCGCCGCGCTCGCCGACATCCGCGAAGCAGATGAGGCCTACGCCCGCGGCGATGTCGTCCGCGGCGTGGAGGCGACCCGTCAGCTGCGCCGCCGGTGAACCCTGAGGACCCAGGCGAATACGAGCTTGTCCTGACCCCGCCCGCGCGCCGGCCCCTGACAGGCAAGCTGCCCAAGCCGGTGGCCACGGCAGTGATCGAGTTCCTGACCACATCACTGATCCGCCAGCCATACCGGATGGGCAAGCCGCTCCGAGACGACCTGGCTGGAGTCTGGTCCGCGCGGCGGGGCACTTACCGGGTCCTGTACCGGATCCGCGACGACCTCCACGAGGTGATCATCCTTCGGGTCGAACACCGACGGGACGCCTACCGGCCCCTGTAGCCATGGCTACGGCCCAACTACCAGGCGTCCGGATTGCCACATAGGACGCGCCGGGCCCGGCGTGATCCAGCCAGCGTCGGCGTCCGTTTACTGACCACTGCAGACGGCGCGTGGGCCCCCGTATGGAACCCCAGACCAGCCAGACGGCACCGGAGTCCAACGATCGGGCATCCCGCTGCAGTGAGTGACAGCGACGGTCAGGGAGAACGCGCGCCGAGCCGCCTGATAGGGGGGCGATCTGATGGTCAGTGTGCTCGTCTGTCCTGCGCCCGAATGATTGTTCGGCATCGCTCCGGCGAGCCTTGCGATCCCGTGGACCGGTGTGTTTTGGCCTGTGGGGGCCGGTGTTGGGCGGGTGGGGATTGACCGCGCGGTTGCGGCCTGGTGGGCTGAGGGCATGGCAGGGCCGGGGCCCTTGGTGGGCCGGGAGGGTGAGCTGTCTCGCCTGGTGGGGGCGCTAGGCAGGGATGCCCGGCTGGTGCTTGTAGTGGGTGATGCGGGGGTGGGCAAGACCCGGCTGGTGGCCGAGGGTATGGCCCGGGCCGCGGCGGCGGGGATGGTGATGGTACGGGGAGAGTGCCTGCCGATGGCGGGCACACTGCCGCTGTTGCCGATCGCCTCGGCGTTGGGTCAGCTGGCCAGGATGGACGGCGGCCGCCTGATGGCGGCGGCGCTGAGCGCGGCGCCGGGGTTCGTCCGGGCCGAGGCGGGGCGGCTGGTGCCGCAGCTGGGGGCCGGCGGCGGGCCGGGCCCCGATGAGCGGGGCGGAGGGTGGCAGCGGGGGCGGTTGTTCGCTGCGGTGGCGCAGCTGTTCAGTGCGGTGGCGGAGGGGTCTGCGGCCGCGGTCGGGCTGGTGGTCGAGGATGTGCACTGGGCGGACGGCGAGACCCTGGATTGCCTGACCTTCTTGGGCCAGGCCGGGCGGCCGGACGCGGTGCGGGTGGTGGTGACCTGCCGCAGCGACGAGGCGCCGTTGGCGCCGCACGTGGCCGGGTGGCTGGCGCAGGTGCGTGGTGCGGCGGGGGCGGAGGAGATCACCGTGGGCCCGCTGTCGCGGGCGGGGGTGGAACGGCAGGCTGCCGCGCTGGCCGGCGGCCCGGTGCCGCCGGGGATGGCGGATGAGCTGTTCGCGCGGGCGGAGGGGAACCCGTTTTTCACCGAGCAGCTGATGGCGGCGGCTCTGGCCGAGGGCGCGGTGGGGGGCGGGTGGGCGGTACCAGCGGCGCTGCCGGGACGGCTGGCCGGGCTGCTGGCAGCGCGGGCGGGCCGGTGCGCGGGGGAGGCCCGGGCGGTGCTGGACGCGCTGGCGGTCGCGGGCCGGCCGCTGGGTGAGGACCTGCTGGGGGACATCACCGCGCTGGAGACCAAGGTGGTGCGGCGAGGGCTGCGGGAACTGGCAGCGGCTCGGCTGCTCGCCGACGACACCACCCCCGACGGGGCACACCGGCTGCGGCATGCGCTGCTGGCCGAGGCGGTCGCCGCTGGCCTGCTGCCCGGCGAACGGGCCGGGCTGCACGAGCGCACCGCCCGGGCGCTGGCGGCGGCCGGCGGCGAGGCGCTGGCCGGGGAGGCGGCGGGGCACTGGCAGGCCGCGGGCCGCCCCGCCGAGGAACTGCCGGCGCGGGTGGCAGCGGCCAGCGCCGCGGAGCGGGTGTTCGGCTACGCCGAGGCGGCCGGGCACTGGCTGCGGGCGATCGAGTTGTGCCAGGCCGCGGCGGATGCCACCGGTGCAGCCGGGATTGCGGTGCCGCACATGTATGTGCGGGCCATCGACGCGCTGGAGCTGTCTGGTGAGGGCATGCGCGCTGGGCGGGTCGCTGAGGAGGCCTACGACCGGTTCGCTGGTGACCCGGATCCGGCCACCGCGGCGGTCATCTGCCGCCGCGCCGCGCGGTTCCGGGCGATCGAGGCGCCGGCGGAGGGGCTGCCGCTGATCAAGCAGGCGCTGCAGTTGTTCGGGCAGGCTCCGCCGTCGGCCGAGCAGGCCGAGGCCTGGTTCGACTACGCCACATGGTTCCTGCGGATCGCGAAGGGACGGATGGAAGACCATCGCCACGCGCTGCACCAGGCGCTGGAGATCGCCGAAGCAGCCGGCGCCACCCCGGTGATCCCCCGCGTCCTGGTCCTCCTCGCACGCGACGCGCTGCTTCTCGGGCACGTTGAGCAAGGGCTTGCCTTCTTGCGGCGGGGGCAAACGCTCGCCCAGGCGGCCGGGTACGGCCCAGCCCTGGTGTTCCTGGCCGTCGGCGCCAGCGACGCGCAGCTGAAACTGGCCCAGTTCCACGATGCCGCCGACGTGGCGGTGCGCGGCCGGGAGATGGCCGACCAGGCCGGCCTGGCTGGCTCGTGGGGGGCGACCCTCTTGGCCGCCAACGCCGCCGAGGCGCTGCTGGCCCTGGGGCGCACCGTCCAGGCGGCGGCCCTGATCGACCCGCTGACGCCCGGGCCGCCCGATCAGGACCACTGGGTGGTGCACGAGATGCGCGCCGAGATCGACCTGCTGCGCGGCGACAACGAAGCGGCGGAACGGCGGCGGCAGCTCCTTAGCGCCATCACCGCCCACCTCAGCAGCGAGGAGCATGCCCGCGACGCCGCGCAGTGGGCCGCCGAGTTTGCCCTGTGGGCCGGGCGGCCCGGCGACGCCCTGGCCGAGGTCCAGCAACTTCTCCGCCGGTATACCGCCCCAGATCTGACGATCTTGTGCGGGCGGCTGCTGGCGGCGGGCATGCGCGCGTGCGCCGACCTGGCGGGGCAGGCGAGGGCGCGCCGCGACCCGGTGGCCGCCGAGGGCGCTCTGGCCGCCGCGGAGGGCCTGGCCGGATGGGTGGAGCGGATGGGCGGTGCCCCGTTCGCCGACCATCCGTTCGTGGCGACGATCCCGGCCGAGCGGGCCACCTGGGACGCCGAGCGGGCCCGGGCCGCCGGGGACACCGACCCCGCGGCCTGGGCGGCGGCGGCGAAAACCTGGGACGGCCTGGGCTGCCCGCACCGGGCCGCCTACGCCTGGTGGCGGCAAGCCCAAGCACTCCTGGACGCCGGGCAGCCGCCCACCATAGCGGCCGCCGCGCTACGGGCCGCCGCGGCCGCCG
>Ga0306920_100006289_pt1 | contig 15473 bp, 16 predicted proteins | sample flu12Cox44000170_FD_204666 | JGI IMG/M metagenome (GOLD analysis project Ga0306920, IMG submission 204666) | Lab enrichment of tropical soil microbial communities from Luquillo Experimental Forest, Puerto Rico - flux4day.12C.oxic.44.000.170 (v2)... | ecosystem: Environmental > Terrestrial >... | reverse complement strand
CTGCTCTTTACGACGTGGATGTGGCATCCACGTCGTTCCGCGAACGTTCCGAAGTAACCCGAGTTTCCGGCGTGTCGCGTGCCAGGATGCTGGTATGGGCGTGAATGCGGAGCTTTTAAGGGTGCTGGGGCCGGAGCTGGAGCTGCTGCTGCCGGAGCTGGATGAGAAGGCGCGGCGGCTGACGCTGGGGGCGGTGGCGCGGGCGGCCGGGGATGGCGGGGTCACCGCGGTGGCCAAGATGACCGGGGCGTCCTGGCAGACGGTCGCGAATGGTGCCGCGGAGCTGGAATCGGGGCAGGTCGCGCCGGAAGGCCGGGTCCGCCGGCCGGGCGCGGGCCGCAAGAAGCTGGCCGAGGCCGACCCGGGGCTGGTGCCGGCGCTGCTGGCCCTGGTGCGGGACTCGGCCCGGGGGGATCCGGAGTCGCCGCTGTTGTGGACGACCAAGAGCGCGGTGAACCTGGCCGGGGAGCTGACCCGGCAGGGGCACGCGTGCAGCCCGCAGACCGTGTGGCGGCTGCTGCGCGAGCAGGGGTTCTCCACCCAGGCCAACGCCAAGGTGAGCGAGGGGCGCCGGCACCCGGACCGGGACGCCCAGTTCCGGTACATCGCCGGCCAGGCCCGGGAGCACCTGGCCGCCGGGCAGCCGGTGATCAGCGTGGACGCCAAGAAGAAGGAGCAGGTCGGCGAGTACGCCCAGGGCGGGCGGGAATGGCGGCCCAAGGGCGACCCGGTCCGGGTCCGCGACCACTGCTTCGCGGACCGGGAGTCCGGGCACGCGATCCCGTACGGGATCTACGACGTGGCCGCGAACGCCGGGTTCGTGAACGTGGGCACCGGCCACAACACCGCGGCGCTGGCGGTGGAGTCGGTCCGCCGGTGGTGGAACCTGGCCGGCCAGGACGCCTACCCGCAGGCCACGCGGCTGCTGGTCACCTGCGACGCCGGCGGGTCCAACGGCTGGCGCAACCGGGCCTGGAAGGCCGGCCTGGCCCAGCTGGCGACCGAGACCGGGCTGGAGATCACCTGCTGCCATTTCCCGCCCGGGACCAGTAAGTGGAACCAGATCGAGCACCGGCTGTTCTCCCAGATCACCCTGGCCTGGCGCGGCCGCCCGCTGACCAGCTACGACGTCATCCTCAGCACCATCGCCGCGGTCACCACCAGAACCGGGCTGACCGTCACCGCGGTGCTCGACCAGAACCCCTGCCCCAAGGGCACCATCATCAGCGACGAGCAGATCCAGGACATCGAAGACCGCCACTTAACACGCCACGAGTTCCACGGCGAGTGGAACTACGCCGTCGGGCCCGTCCCCCGGCCCGCCCCGGCGCCCGGGCCAGCCGTACCCCCGGCCCCGGCCGGGCTGTGCGGCCCGGCCGTCCTGAACCATCCCGCGCTGACCGGCCTGGACCCCGCGGACCTGGACGCCCTGGCCGCCGCGCTCGAGGCCCCGTTCCGCGGCCACCGCGAGCAGCGCCGGTACGCCCGCGCCGGCCGTCCCCGCACCCGGACCGGGCGGGCCGGCGGCTGGAACCGCAAGCTCGGCACCGCCGGCCACCTCATCGCGACCCGGCTCCGCGCCCACCTGAACCTGCCCGTCAAGGTCGTCGGCGCCCTGCTCGGCATCGACGCCACCACCGTCAGCCACGCAACCAGCCGTACCGCCAGCATCCTCGCCGGCCTGCCCCCCGGCCAGCAGCCGCCCGCCGCCCCGCCCCCCGCGATCCGCCTGTACACCCTCGACGACCTGCGTGGATACGCCGCCCGTCACGGCATCACCATCCCGGCCCCGCCTGCAGCCCGCACACCCCCCGCAGATAGCACGATACGACCCCCGGACACACCGCAAACTCACCTAAATTTGGAATGATTACGGGACGACCTGGATGTGGCATCCACGCCTTATAACTGGGACGTCCGACCCGCTGAACTCGTACCACCAGTCACGAAAGTTCATCCGGACCACACGGGCGTAGGGTTGAGACCGGCGCCGATGCCGCCATGATCAACTTGAGCCGAACGCGCCGAGTCGGAACGACACGAACGCGGCATCCACGCCATGTGAGCCATGCCGGTGGGCGCAGCACTCGCGCGCGGCGCGGGAAATCCTGCGGTCTGAGGTTTGTGCCCCGCTTCCCATGGGAGTCAGGGACATTAGCCGAACGAGCTGGCATCACCCCACCGCGGCGGCTCCGAGCAACAGCTTCGGGCACCCTGATCAGCCAGATCGCATCCCCGTCGGCCGGCGGAGCCCGGCCACCAGCCCGCGGAGCCCGGCCACCAGCCCGCGGAGCCCGGCCACCAGCCCGCGGAGCCCGGCCACCAGCCCGCGGAGCCCGGCCACCAGCCCGCGGAGCCCGGCCACCAGCCCGCGGCCGCCGCCCCGGGGCCCCGCTTCATATGCCAAGCACGCCGCTTGACATCTCAATCGCGCTTGGTATAGTTTGCAAAGGAGTTCATGAGGAGGCAAACACCATGGCCAGCACCCCCACGCGGGACCTGCCGGAAGAGTTCCTGGCTGCGACGCGCAAGAGCCAGGAAGCCATGATCCGCGCGATCAAGGTCTGGGTCGAGACGGTCAGGACCGTCACCCCGAAGCTGCCGTCCGCCTACGCGGACCGGCTCCCCAAGCTGCCGTCGGTCACCGTGCCGTTCGCGGACCGGCTGCCCAAGCCGGAAGACGTCGTGGCCAGCGGCTATGACTTCGCCGAGCACCTGCTCGCCATCCAGCGCAAGTTCGCCGAGGACCTGCTGCAGGCTACCGAGCCGCTGATCCCGGCCAACGCCAAGCGCGCCTGGCAGGACGCGACCAGGACCGACGCCGCCCAGGCGGCCGGGAAGACGGTGGCGGCCGCGAAGACCGCGGTGACCGAGACCGCGCAGGCGGCCGGGAAGGCAGTCGCCGAGACCATGCCTAAGCCCGCGGCGCCGACCGCCCCGAAGCCCGTCGCCCCGAAGCCCGTCGCCCCGAAGCCCGTCGCCCCGAAGCCCGCAGCCGCCAAGAGCACGCCGAAGCCGGCCGCTGCCCGGCGCGCGCCGAAGAGCGACGGCACCACCGACCCGGCTGCAAAGTAAACCGAGCACCTCTGCTTGACATACCAAGCGATGCTTGGTAAAGTTTGCAGCAGAAGCCAACAGGGAGGCAAAGAAGATGCCCAGCACCAGCACCAGCACCCAGCAGGAACTGCAGGACCAGTTCCTGTCCATGGTCCGCAAGGGCCAGGAGATCGCCCTCGACGTGATCAAGTCCATGGTGGATACCATTCAGACGATCACCCCGAACATCCCCTCGTTCGACGTCCCGTTCGCCGACCGGCTGCCCAAGCCGCAGGACGTCGTGGCCGGCGGTTACGACTTCGCCGAGAAGCTGCTCAGCAGCCAGCGCCAGTTCGCCGACGAGGTGGTCAAGGCCACCGCCCCGCTGCTGCCCGGCAAGAGCGAGAGCAAGTAAGGCACAGGAGGCAAAGATCATGGCTAGCAACCCCACGCAGGACCTGCAGAACGAGATCCTGAACACGGTCCGCAAGAGCCAGGAGACCGTCATCGACGCGATCAAGACCTGGGTCGAGACCATCCAGTCCCTTACCCCCAAGGTCCCCGCGGTCGACCTGCCGTTCGCCGACAAGCTGCCCAAGCCGGAGGAGGTCGTGGCGAGCGCCTACGACTTCGCCGAGCAGCTCCTGGCCAGCCAGCGCAAGTTCGCCGAGGAGGTCCTCAGGGCGACCGGCTCGCTGAGGCCGGGCACCGAGGACAGCACCAAGTAAGCCCACGCACGTGAATACGCGGCAGCCCCGGGACACTCCCGGGGCTGCCGCGTACTATACCTAGCAAGCAAGCCAGAGGAGGCGCCATGACAGACCCGTGGGAAGCGCAGCGGGAGGCACTCGGCGCCTTCATCCGTGAGCAGCGCAAGCGCGCCAACCTGTCTCTCCGCCAGCTCGCGGAGCTGACCAGCCTGTCCAACCCCTACCTCAGCCAGGTCGAGCGCGGCCTGCACCAGCCGTCGGTCCGCGTGCTCAAGGCGATCTCCGGCGCGCTCAACGTTTCCGCGGAAACGCTGCTGGCCCAGGCCGGCCTGATCGACGCGATCGCCGGCGAGGCCGGCGAGGCCACCGAGGCCGACGGGCAGGAGAAGCCCCAGATCCCCGGCACCGAGGACGCCATCCGCGCCGATCCGCGCCTCGGCGACGAGCAGAAGGCCGCGCTGATCGCCGTCTACCGCAGCATGCTCGGCCCGGCACCCGCCGTCACGAAGGACTAGCTGCCGCCGACACCACGTGCCGCAGCAGCAGCGCCGTGGTTACCGGGCCGACCCCGCCCGGCACCGGGCTGAGCGCCCCCGCCACGTCCGCGACCGCCGGATCGACGTCCCCGGCCAGCCCGCCGTCCCCCGTGGCGTTCGTCCCCACATCGATTACGACCGCCCCAGGCGAAACGAAAGACGGCCCGATCAGCCCCGCCCGCCCCGCCGCCACCACGAGCACCTCGGCTGTCGACGTCACCGAGGCCAGGTCCACGGTCCGCGAGTGGCAGACGGTCACGGTCGCGTCCCGGGCGAGCAGCAACTGCGCCACCGGCTTGCCCACCACCGCCGAACGTCCCACTACCACCGCACGACGCCCGCTCAGCGCCACCTCATAATGATCGAACAGCGCCAGCACCGCCTCGGCGGTGGCCGGCGCGAAGGTCGGCAGCCCGGTCATCAGGCGCCCCAGCGACACCGGATTCGCCCCGTCCACGTCCTTGGCCGGATCGACGTCCCCGGCCAGATCGGCCAGGCGCGCCCCGCCGGGCAGCGGCGTCTGCAGCACGATGCCATGGATCAGCGGGTTCTCGCTCAGCGCGATCAGCGCTACGCGGATGCCCTCCACGGTGGCGTCCTGCGACTCGGGCCGGTCCGGCCTGGCCGGGACCAGGTCGGTGATGTCGCAGGCCACGCCCGCCTGGCCCGCCGCCCGCGCCAGCGTCCGCACGTACCAGGCGCTGGCCTCGTCGTCGGTCGCGGTGACCACGGCCAGCCGCGGCGACCGCCCCGCCGCGGTGAGCTCGGCCGCCCGCGCCGCCGTCTCGGCCCGGATCGACGCGGCCAGCTCCCGGCCGGACAAGACCAAGCTCACCATGCTGACCTCATTGGGCTGACCTCATTGGGCTGACCTCATTGGGCTGACCTCATTGGGCGATCTCCGCCCGGACCGCCGCGATGATCGCGTCGGCCCGTTCGGTCACCGTGTCGGCCAGCGCCGCCGCGGCCGCGAGCTCCTGCGCCAACACCAGGTCCCTGATCCCGGTCAGGTTGACCTCGATCATCAGCCGCGCGGTGACCGCGGCCGCCCGGGCCGCCACGGCCGCGGCGGCCACGTCGGCGATCATGGTGTGGTTCCCGGCCGGCCACAGGTCCCCGGCCAGGCCGACCAGGCGGAGGGCGGTCCGCACGACGTCGGCGGGAGGGCGTGCGGCCCCGGCCAGGGCCGAGGATATTTCGGCCGAACGGATGGCTTTTTCCCGCTCCGTCGCCCGCGGGAGCCGGTATGCACCGGCCACCGCGCCGAAGGCGTCCGCGTCGGCTTCGGCCAGCGCCAGCGCGTCCTCGCGGAGCGCGTCGGCCTCGGTGACGATCCGGTTCATCAGCTCGGCGTCGTACCTGGGCCCGTCGCTGTACCGGGCGACCATGCCGAGCAGGGCCGCGGCCTGCGCGGCTTGCAGGGCGGCGGTGGCGCCGCCGCCGGGGGCGGGAACGCGTGCGGCCAGCTGGTCCAGGAAGGCCGCGATGGTGTCGTCGCGCATGCCGCGAGGTTACCCCGCCCTGCCCGAGCCCTTACAGTTGGATCATGCGCGGCTATACGCAGGACAAAGAGGCTTACCTCAAGCGGCTGCGGCGGATCGAGGGCCAGGTACGGGGACTGCAGCGGATGGTGGAGTCCGACACGTACTGCATCGACGTCCTCACCCAGGTGTCCGCCGTGACCCGGGCGCTGCAGGCGGTCGCCCTGGGGCTGGTCGAGGACCACCTCGGCCACTGCGTCACCCAGGCCATCGAGGCCGGCGGCCCCGAAGCCGACGCCAAGGTCAAGGAGGCCTCCGAAGCCATCGCCCGCCTTGTCCGCTCGTAGCCCCGGGGACTGGCGACGCTGGGTCGTCTACCAGGTCTATCCGCGCAGCTTCGCCGACTCCGACGGCGACGGCGTGGGCGACCTGCGCGGCATCGTCGGCCACGTCGACTACCTGCACCGCCTCGGCGTGGACGTGGTCTGGCTGTCCCCGGTCTACCGCTCGCCGATGGACGACAACGGCTACGACATCAGCGACTACCAGGACGTCGACCCGCTGTTCGGCACGCTGGCCGACCTGGACGAGCTGATCGCGCAGCTGCACGCCCGCGGCATGAAGCTGGTCATGGACCTGGTGGTCAACCACACCTCCGACGAGCACCCCTGGTTCATCCAGTCCCGCTCGAGCCGGGACAACCCCAAGCGGGACTGGTACTGGTGGCGGGACACGCCCACCAACTGGGAGTCCCACTTCTCCGGCTCCACCTGGACCCTCGACGAGACGACCGGGCAGTACTACCTGCACATCTTCTCCGCCAAGCAGCCCGACCTGAACTGGGAGAACCCCGAGGTCCGGCGGGCCGTCTACGCCATGATGCGCTGGTGGCTGGACCGCGGCGTGGACGGCTTCCGGATGGACGTCATCAACATGATCAGCAAGGACGCGTCCCTGCCGGACGCCCCGCCCGGCCCCGGCGCCCGCTACGTCACCGGCGACCAGTTCTTCACCTGCGGCCCGCGTAACCACGAGTTCCTCCAGGAGATGTACCGGGAGGTGTTCGCCGGCCGGGACGCGCACGTGCTCACCGTCGGCGAGATGCCCGGCGTCACGATCCCCGAGGCGGTGCTGTTCACCGACCCGGCCCGGCACGAGCTGGACATGGTCTTCCAGTTCCAGCACGTCGACCTGGACCACGGCGCGCACAAGTTCGACCTGCGCCCGCTGCACCTGCCCGACCTGAAGGCCGCGATGGCGGACTGGCAGCGGGGTCTGGCCGAACGCGGCTGGAATTCCCTCTACTTCGGCAATCATGACCAGCCCCGTTCGGTATCCAGGTTCGGCGACGACGGCCCGCACCGGGTCGCCTCGGCCAAGACCCTGGCCACCGTCCTGCACCTGCACCGCGGGACCCCGTACGTGTACCAGGGCGACGAGCTCGCCATGGCCAACGCGCCGTTCACCGCGATCACCGACTTCCGCGACATCCAGACGCTCCGGTTCTACGCCGAGGCGGCCGAGCGGCCCGAAAGGGGCGGCGCCGACCTGCCCGCGCTGCTGGCCGCGATGGCCAGGATGAGCCGCGACCAGGGCCGCACCCCGGTCCAGTGGGACGCCTCCCCGGGCGCCGGCTTCACCACCGGCACCCCCTGGCTGGCCGTCAACCCGGACCACGCGACGGTCAACGCCGCCGCCCAGGTCGGCGACCCCGGCTCGGTCTTCGAGCACTACCGCCGGCTCATCGCCCTGCGCCACGAGGACCCGGTCGTCACCGACGGCGACTTCGAGCTGCTCCTGGAGGACCACCCCGCGATCTGGGCCTTCCTCCGCCGCACCCCCGACGCGGATCTCCTGGTCACGGCCAACTTCTCCGCCGAGGTGACGGGCGTGCGGCTGCCGCTCGACGCTGACTGGGCCGGTGCCTCCGTGGTGCTGACCAGCCTGTCCGACGACCCGCAGCAGCCGCCGCCCGACCTCAAGCTCCGCCCCTGGGAGTCGGTCGTCTGGCGCCGGAGCTAGCGCCGCAGCAGATAGGTTGCTGCTGCGCTCCGCCGTGCTGCCGTGACTGGTGGTATGTGGCCGCGGCCCGTTCATACGGCGTGGATGTCCCAGCCATGTCCCTCGTACGACGTGGATGTGGCATCCACGTCGTATGACCCGGCACGGGGGTGGTGCCGGGGTGACTGATGTCCGTTTTCGCATCCTCGCAGGCCGTCCTCGACATGGCACCGGCCCGGTTCGCCGGATCGCCCGGCGTTTCCGCGGAGACGCCGCTCCTCCGCAAGCCATTGACGCAACCGAATGGTTGCTATAGAGTAGCAACCAGTCAGTTGCTACTGAGTGGATTGTCCATCCGGGCCGAACCGGTTCGTCGGACTGGTGACGGGAGTCAGAACCGCTGACCCGTTCACTCAGAGGAGGTTTCGCGATGAGTCTTCCCGACGTCGTGTCCCGCGAGCAGTGGCTCGAGGCCCGGCGCCGCCTGCTGGCGCGCGAGAAGGAGTTCACTCGCTCCCACGACGCGCTCAACGCCGACCGGCGCAGGCTGCCCATGGTCAAGGTGAACAAGGAGTACGTCTTCGACGGCCCGGACGGTCCGGTCACGCTAGCGCAGCTGTTCGGCGACAAGCGGCAGCTGATCGTCCAGCACGTGATGTTCGGCCCGGACTGGGACAAGCCCTGCCCGGGCTGCTCGGCCGCCATCGACGAGCTCTCCCCGGGCGTGCTGAAGCACGTCGCCTCCCGGGAGACCGCGTTCGTGCTCGCCTCCCGCGCCCCGTACGACAAGATCGCCGCGGCGGCGAAGGAGCGCGGCTGGTTCGCCCCGTGGTACTCCACTCACGACAGCGACTTCAACTACGACTACCAGGTCAGCCTGGACGCCGACCGCGGCCAGGCCGAGTACAACTACCGGGCCGAACCGGGCCTGCTCGGCGGTGACCGCTCCGCCGAGATGGCCGGCTACAGCTGCTTCCTGCGCGAGGGGGAGGAGATCTTCCACACCTACTCGGCCTTCGCCCGGGGCACCGAGTACGTCGGCAACGCCTACACCTACCTCGACATGACGGCCCTCGGCCGCCAGGAGGACTGGGAGGAGCCCAAGGGCCGGGTAACCCCGGTCCGCGGCGGCGATCCGACGTTCACCAGCTGACGTAACCGAAATTCGCGAGATACCCGGGCCGGGTCTATTCAATACCCATGCGGGGTTTATCAAATACCCGGTCCGGGTTCCGAAATGGCGCATTCAGCCCCGCAATTCGACCATTTTCTTGCCCGATCCGCACGTCGTCTTTTACCGTCGTAACACTTCCGCAAAGGGGGCACCGAATGAGCGAGAGCCTCGCGGTCGGCCGCGCTCCGGCGGCGGCCCGCGGCCCGGCCCGGGCCGCCGGCGGCACGGCCGCGCTCGACCCGCGCCGCAAGCTCCAGCTGGCCCTCGGCGTCATCTGGGTGCTGGACGGCATCCTGCAGTACCAGCCGTCCATGTTCACCACGAGCTTCCCCGGCATGCTGGCCGAGAGCGCGCGGGGCAATCCCGCCGTGGTGGCCACCCCGATCACCTGGTCGGCGAACCTCATCGACCACCACGTGGCCGTGCTGAACGCCGTCTTCGCCACCGTCCAGCTGGCCCTGGGCCTCGGCATCGCCTGGCGCCCCACGGTCAGGCTCGCGCTCGCCGCGTCGGTCGCGTGGTCCCTGGCCGTCTGGTGGCTCGGGGAGGGCTTCGGCGGCATCCTGGCCGGAACCGCCAGCCCGGTCAACGGCGCCCCCGGGCCGGTCGTCCTCTACGCGGTCCTCGCCGTCCTGCTGTGGCCCGCCGACCGCGATCCCTCGGCGCCCTTCGTGGCCGGCCGCGCGGTGGGCCGTCGCGTCGCGCGGGCGACCTGGCTCGTGCTCTGGGGGAGCCTGGCCGCCTTCGCCCTGCTGCCCGCGTCCCGCGCCCCCGGCGCCATCAGCGACACGCTCTCCGACGGAGCCGTCGGCGCCCCCGCCTGGCTCGCCTGGATCGACACCCACGCCGCCAGCGCCCTGAACGACCGAGGCCTGCCCGCCTCGATCGTGCTCGCGGTCCTGCTCACCGCGGTGGCCGCCGCGGTTTACCTGCCCCCGCCCGTCGTCCGCGCCGCCCTCGTGCTGGCCCTCGTCCTAGCCGCCGCGCTATGGCTGGCCCAGGGCATGGGCGAGCTGTTCACCGGCATGGCCACCGACCCCGAATCCGGTCCGCTGCTGGCCCTGCTGGCCCTGGCCTTCTGGCCCGCCGCCCCGGTCCGGCCCGCGGCACAGGCCGGGGAGGCCTGACATGGGCGGCCCCGCCTGGCTCACCGGCATCTTCGCCGCGGCCATGCTCGCCGTCGCCGTCTACTGCACCGGCCGCCTGATCGCCGCCCGCCGCTGGCGCCGCCCGACCGAACTCGACACCGACGGCGCCCACGTGGTCATGGGCCTGGCCATGGCCGGCACGCTCGTCTCCGGCCTGCGCACCCTGCCCGCCACGATGTGGGAAGCGGTCTTCGCGGCCGGCGCAGCCTGGTTCGGCTGGCGGATGCTCCAGGCCCGCCGCGGCGCGCAGCCAACCCCCTGGCGCTCCTCCCACCCCCTGCCGCACCTGGTCGAGTGCGCCGCCATGGTCTTCATGTTCCTGATCCTGCCCGCCTCGGCCGCCGCCCGCGGAATCAGCATGACGGCGACCGAGTCCCGCTTCTCGTTCCTGACCCTGCCGCTGGCCCTGTTCCTGTTCGGCTACGCCGTCTGGCTCGGCGACCGCGTGACCCTCCACGCGCCCGTCCTCGCCCTCGCGGCCGGCGGCGGCAGCTCCACCCCCCACCCCGCCCGCCGCCACCTGGCCCCACGCTGCGCCGCGATCTGCAAGATCACCATGGGCATCACCATGGGCTACACCCTGATCCTGATGCTCTGACCCTCGGCGAGAATACGTTCATGCCACCGCCTGCCGCGGTAGAAGGCCACTGCGATCCGCGGTTCGCGTCCCTGCTGGACGCCTTCCGCGCCAACTTCGCCGAACGCGGCGAACTCGGCGCGGCGGTCTGCGTCATCGTCGGCGGCCATGTCGTCGCGGACCTCTACGGCGGCTGGGCCGATCAGGACGAGCGCCGCCGCTGGCAACCGGACACGCTGGTGAACGTGTTCTCGGTGGGCAAGGGCCTGGTCGCGGCCTGCACGGCCCGGCTGGCCGGGCAGGGCACGCTGAACCTCGACGCGGCGGTCGCCACCTACTGGCCGGAGTTCGCCGCCGCGGGCAAGGACGCGATCACGGTCCGCCAGCTGCTCGCCCACCAGGCCGGCCTGCCCGCGGTCCGCCGTCGGCTACCCCCGGGCAGCATGCTGGACTGGCCGGCCATGACCACCGCGCTGGCCGGACAGGAACCCTGGTGGGAGCCGGGCGCCGCCCACGGCTACCACGTCAACACCTTCGGCTTCCTGACCGGCGAGGTGATCCGCCGCCTCACCGGCTGCACCGTAGGAACCTTCCTGCGTGAGCAGATCGCGGGCCCGCTCGGCGCCGACGTGCACATCGGGTTGCCCGAAGCCGAGCACACCAGGGTCGCCACGTTCGCCTGGCCCGGCCCGCCTCCCGCCGAGGAGGAACCGGACGGCCTGGACCGCGCCCAGTTGATGGAGCACAACACGTATTACAACCCGAGCGGCCTGTCCGGCGCCGGCGTGGTCAACTCACCCGCGTGGCGGGCCGCGGAAATCCCGTCCACCAACGCGCACGGCACCGCCCGCGGCGTCGCCCGCGTCTACGCCGCGCTGATCAGCGGAACGGGCCCGGCCGTCGCCGATCCCGGCGCCCTGGCCGAAGCCACCACCGAACAGGCGTACGGCGAGGACCTGGTCCTGCACCGGCCGTCCCGCTTCGGCCTCGGCTTCCAGCTCACCCAGCCCGAACGCCCGATCGGCCCGGGCCAGGCGACGTTCGGCCATTTCGGCGCCGGCGGTTCGCTCGGCTTCGCCGACCCCGAGAGTGGCGTCGCCTTCGGCTACGTGATGAACCAGATGGGCCCGCGCTGGCAGAACCCCCGCACCCGAGCTCTGGTGGACGCCGTATACACGTGCCTGTTATGTATCTGCGCGCACCCTCGGTCCCTCTGGCAAGGCATACACCGTTCCCGGCAGGGGCCGGGACACAAACCAATTGGGGGGACTTCATGATCGAAGTCACGGCGTTCGGCGGCCAGAACTGGCTCATCACCCCGGCCGCGCGAGCGGTCAACGAACCGGCGCCCGCGACCATCAGCGGCCAGAAGTGGCTGCTGGTGCTGTCGGGTGTCGGCATCGTCAACATGAAGGGCAAGACCTCGGACGACTGGCTGCACGACGAGGTGCACATCCTGCCGGACATGCGCGGCCCGCTGGACTTCGCCATCAACCGCTGGGGCATTCCGCGTCCGGCAGGCACCGAAGGGCGGCAGTACCTCGTCGGTTTCCAGCTCGACCAGTGGTCGCCGTTCGCCGCCCTCAACGCGGTCTTCGACCAGAACGAGTCGGTGAACGCCGGGTTCGCCGTCGATTCCTGGCGGCCCTCGCCGTTCGCCTCGGGAACCGACTCCTTCTCCGGGCAGCTCGACAGCAACATCTTCACCGGCATCATCGCGGACACCGCGGTGCGGGACTCCGACGCGATTCTGTACCGCGTGGGCTACAACATCACCCTCGAAGGCCGCATCGTCTTCACCCAATTCCCCGTCATCCCGTAACCGGATGCCCATCGCGGTAACGTTCCCGGAACGCTTACCGCCTACCGTGGTTCTCATGGGAGGGGTAAGGCCCGCACGCCGCCTCCGGGCGCACCGGGCGGCGGCGTGCGGGCTGACGGTTCAACCGGGCCAGGTATACGCCGAACGGATGCTGGCCGCGTTCGCTGCTCGCAGCGCCGGCAGCATGGCTGGGACATCCACGCCTTATCATCCTGGGGCGGGACGCGCCGGTCCGAACATCTGCCTCAGTCCGGCGCGGAGGGCGGCGGCGTCGGTGTCGACACCGAGCAGGTCAACCGCCGGGAGCAGCCCGGTGAGCTCGCGGTTCCCGGTGAAGATGCCGGTGATGCGGCCCCGCCCGCCCGTTCGGCCGATCACTGACTCGATCGCCGACACCACCTCGGGGGCCAGCACCGATTTCTGGCCGAGTGAGAGGGTCAGGTCGTAGGGACCGAGGAAGATGCCGTCCACGCCGTCCACCCCGAGGATGTCGTCGAGGTGGTCCAGGCCCGCGCGGGTTTCGACCATCGGCAGCAGCAGCGGCTGGTCGCGCGGGCCGAGCAGGGCGGCGCGGGCCAGGCCCTGGCTGCGCCGGCCGCGGGGCGGGAAGCAGGCGGCCTGCACCAGCCGCCCGGCCTGGGCGGCGGACTCGACGGCGGGCACGATCACGCCGTCGACCCCGGCGTCCAGCACCCGGGCCAGCTGCGCCTCGTCGTGCGACGCGAGACGGACGAGCACGGGCACCGGGCTGACCCGCGCCAGCGGGGCGACGTCGGTGAGCTCGAGATCGCCGTGCTGGACGTCGAGCCCGACCCATTCCGCGCCGCAGCCCGCCGCCACCTCGAGGCCGAACGGGCTCAGGAACGTCAGCCACAGCCCGCGCCGGCCGGCCCGTGGCCGGCCGCCCGCGCGCAACTCCGCCGCGAAGCCGGTCATGCGGAGCCAGGCGCTGCGGGCATGTCCTCAGAGTAGTGGTTGACCACCCGCTCCACCCCTGGGTTGATTTCCCGGACTCCACTCCCAGGCCGATGTCACGCCGCCCGCCGGTCCGTAGCGTTCAGCTCATGAGTACCGCCACCAAGAGCCAGCCGGCCGACAGCCTGCGGGTGTCCGACGCCGACCGCGACCGTGCCATCGCCGAGCTGAGCGAGCACTTCCAGGCCGGCCGCCTCACCGCCGACGAACTCGACGACCGCACCGGCCGCGCCCTCCAGGCCCGCACCGCCGCCGACCTGGCCGCCCTGTTCACCGACCTGCCCCGACGGCAGGTCCCCGTGACCAGCGCCGTCCCGCCCAGCCCCGTACGGTCCCGGCCGGCCGGCGTGCCGGTGCTGCCGATCGCCATCCTCGCCGTGATCGCGCTGGCCAGCATCCTCAGCGGCCACCCCGGGCTGATCGTCCTGGTGCCGGTGGTAGCGCTGATCATCGTCCGCCGCCTGGCCGGCGGCTACGGCCGCCGGGGCTGATCCCGACGTCAGCCGGCCCGCAGTCCGGCGGTGCCAGGGTGACTGGTGCCCGTTTTCGCGTCCTCGCGGCGGACGCGTGCCCGGCCAGGCTGTGGGGTGACGGCCGTTCCGCCGCCACCCCACCGCTCGCGAGACCGCGGAGAGCTCGCAGGGTCACAGGTGGAACGTCACCACCGGGCTGTTCTCCCACGAGGTCCACGCCGAGACGACGCCGTTGTCGCTGGTGACCTGGAAGCCCACCGCGTGGTACATCTCCTCGTTGTCGTCGCCCCAGGCGTCAGCGTCCGGCAGGACCTTCAGGACGGACTTGTACGCCGTGGCGGCGCTGTCGAACCTGATGTTGTAGATGGTCGTGCCGTAGTAGTCATCAGCGCTGGTCCAGTCCTGCTCGAGGGTCTGGTCCTGGATCTCGATGGACCGCCCGGCGTCGCAGTACACCTTGGTCTCGTACTTGATCACCTTCTGGCCGCTGCTGTTCATGTGGTCGTACACCGGCTTCAGCGGCGTGACGGTGCATCCGCTGGCGGTGGTAGAGGCGCTCGCGCTGCCTGCCACGGCCAGCGGCATCGCCACGGCGGCGACACCGGTCATCAGGGCGAGCACAGCCTTACGGGGAAACAACATGGGAATCTCCATCCAATCTGCGGACCGGCGCCTGTCGCCAGCCTCAACGCATCTACGCGTCCACCCCGCCAACCGGTTCTCGGCGCCGCGGCAAGGAGCGTGTGGTTCGCCGAACGCGCCACGACCGTGTATCAGGACCGCCCCGGCCCCCCTCTGTCCGGGAAAGGTCATCACGGGGGGACGTCGATGCGGATCTTGCTCATTGCCAGCGCCTACAACAGCATGACGCAGCGGGTGCACGCCGAACTCGCCGACCGCGGGCACGAGGTGTCGGTCGAGCTGGCCCTGGGGGACGAGGTGATGCGGGACGGGGTGCACCGTTATGACCCGGACCTGATCATCGCCCCGATGCTGACCAGGGCGATTCCCGAGGACATCTGGTCGGCCTGGCCGTGCTTCATCGTCCACCCGGGCCCGATGGGCGACCGCGGGCCGTCCTCGCTGGACTGGGCGATCATGGGCGGCGCCGGGCGCTGGGGGGTCACCGTGCTGCAGGCGAACGCGGAGATGGACGCCGGCGACATCTGGGCCAGCACCCCGTTCACGATGCCCGCCGAATCGAAGAGCTCTATCTATCGGACCGAGGTCGCGGACGCCGCAGTCGAGGCCGTGCTGCTGGCCGTCACCCGGTTCACGGCCGGCCGCTACCGGCCCGAGCCGCTGGATTACCGCCGGGCGGATGTCACCGGGCAGCTGCGCCCGCCGTGCCGCCAGGCCAGCCGCGGGATCGACTTGCTGGCCGAACCCGCCAAGACGGTCCTGGCCAAGCTGCGCGCGGCCGACTCCAGCCCGGGCGTGCTGGACGTGCTCGGCGACGCGGAGTACTACCTGTTCGGCGGGCACCCCGAGGACGAGTTGCGCGGTCGGCCCGGGACGATCCTGGCCCACCGCGACGGCG
>Ga0306920_100006288_pt1 | contig 15474 bp, 13 predicted proteins | sample flu12Cox44000170_FD_204666 | JGI IMG/M metagenome (GOLD analysis project Ga0306920, IMG submission 204666) | Lab enrichment of tropical soil microbial communities from Luquillo Experimental Forest, Puerto Rico - flux4day.12C.oxic.44.000.170 (v2)... | ecosystem: Environmental > Terrestrial >... | reverse complement strand
ACCTCTAGCTCTCCTTCGCCATTTCGCGCAGCTTGAATTTCTGGATCTTGCCGGTCGAGGTCTTCGGCAGCTCCGTAAACACGATGTGGCGCGGGCATTTGTAGCTCGCAAGATTGTTCCGGCACCAGGCGATGAGATCGTCGGCCGTGACCTTCTCTCCTGCTTTGATCTCAACAAACGCGCAGGGCGTCTCGCCCCATTTTTCGTCGGGCTTTGCCACGACGGCGGCCCCGGCGACGGCGGGATGCTTGTAAAGCGCATCCTCGACCTCGATAGAGGAAATATTCTCGCCGCCGGAAATGATGATGTCCTTGGAGCGGTCCTTGAGCTGGATGTAGCCGTCGGGATGCATCACACCGAGATCGCCGGAGTGAAACCAGCCACCGGCAAAGGCCTCCTCGGTCGCCTTGTTGTTTTTCAGATAGCCTTTCATGACGATATTGCCGCGAAACATCACCTCGCCCATGCTCTCGCCATCGCGGGGAACGCTCGCCATGGTCTGCGGGTCGCGCACGTCGAGCGCTTCGAGCGGCACATAGCGCACGCCCTGGCGCGCCTTGCGCGCGGCCTGCTCGGCGGGCGAGAGCACATCCCAGGCAATCTGCCATTCGTTGACAGTCGCGGGACCATAGGTCTCGGTGAGCCCATAGAGATGGGTAACGTTGAAGCCCGCCGCTTTCATCGCCGCCAGCACGGCTTCGGGCGGCGGCGCCGCTGCGGTGAAGAACTCGACCGCGTGGGGAAGCGGCCGCTTTTCCGCGGCCGGCGCGTTGAGCAGCGTCGCCATGACGATGGGTGCGCCGCAGAGGTGCGTCACCTGGTGGTCGGCGATGGCATCGTACATCGCCCGCGCGCGCACCTGGCGCAGGCACACATGGGTGCCGGCAACGACCGATATGGTCCAGGGAAAGCACCAGCCATTGCAATGAAACATCGGCAGCGTCCAGAGATAGACGCAGTGCTTGCGCATGCTACCCGTGAGCACATTGCCGATGGCAAGGAGATAGGCCCCGCGGTGATGGTAGACCACGCCTTTGGGATCGCCGGTCGTGCCCGAAGTGTAGTTGAGCGAGATGGAATCCCATTCGTCCCGGGGCGGCTCCCAGGCAAATGCGTCATCGCCCTGCGCGAGGAATGCTTCGTATTCGATCGAGCCGATGCGCTCGCCATCCCCCGAATATTCCGGATCGTCGTAATCAATCACCAGCGGCTTGGCTTTGGCGAGCGCGAGCGCATCCTTCGCGAGCCTGGAGAATTCACGGTCGACGATGAACACCTGGGCTTCGCCATGATCGAGCTGAAACGCGATGACGGGAGCATCGAGCCTGGTATTGATGGTGTTGAGCACCACCCCGCACATGGGCACGCCATAGTGGCATTCCAGCATGGCCGGCGTGTTGGCAAGCAGAGCCGAGACGGTTTGATTGCGCGCAATGCCGCGTCGCGCAAGCGCGGAAGCAAGCCGGCGCGCACGCGCGTAGAACTGCGCATAGCTGCGGCGCAAACTGCCGTGGATGATCGCGGTCTGATCGGGGAAGACGGATGCCGCGCGCTCCAGGAACGAGAGCGGCGTGAGCGGCGCAAAATTCGCCGGATTGCGACCGAGGCCGGTGTCGTAGGGTGTCATGGCCCAAGCGTAGCGCGGCCGGTTATGATTTTGTAGCCCGCATTGAGCTCAGCGAAATGCGGGAGCGGGTATTCCGGGATGTCGCTCCGCTTCATCCGGGCTACGGAGCGCGCAGCATTTCCGTCAAGCCGCTGCGGATGAGCTCGACCGAGATAAAGAACATCAGCACATAGGCGATGCGGAAGAAGAGCTCGGTTGAAATTCTTCGCACCAGCCAGATGCCGGTGTAATTGGCCATCACGGCGATCGGGAGAAGAATTGCGCCGACCAGGAGATTTTCCTGCGTCAACTGGCCGAGCGCGCCATAGGCCGGTGTCTTGAGAAGATTGCTGCTGGCGAACAGCACGCTGAAGGTTCCGACATAGGTGAGCTTGTCAAGGCGTTGCGGCAGGAGATGCATCTGCCACACCGGTCCGCCGGCATTCGCCAGCATGGTGGTGAAGCCGCCGATTGTTCCGAACACGATGCCGGTGAGCAGGCCCGGCTGCGGCACAAAGCGCTCGAAGCGGCTGCCGAGCCAGTGCCGCAACACGAAGAGGCCCGCGATAACCCCAATGGCGAGTCGCACATGGGCGGTCGAGAGCGAAGCCGCAAACAGTCCCGCGGTCGCAATCCCCCCGGCCATGCTCGGAACCAGGATCTTGAGGTTCCAGGCGCTCCACGTGCGCCGGAAGGTCCACACCGTGAGCGCGTCCTGGGCGAGCACGGTCGGCAGGATGATGGCCGCAGCCTTGAGCGGCGGCACGTAGAGCGACATCAGCGGCAGCGAGACGAGGCCGAGCCCGAGGAAACCGCCCTTCGAGAGGCCTTGCAGAACGACCGCAAGAACGGCGAGCAAATAAAACAGCGGGTCGGTAATCACGGGTCAGGAGGCGCGAGTGGCGATCAGGAAATAGCGAACAGCAGGTGCCCGGCTCATTCGCTTTGAAAGAGCGGGGGGCGCGATTGAGGAAGATCAAAGCGTACGGCTTCCCCGCGCGCCAGTGTTTTGCGGCATGCGGCCGCACGCGCTAGTCTCGTGCGACTTGTCCCGCCCGGCCGCCTCTTGCGATGGAGCAGCGCCATGGATGCCCGCACCAGCCGTTATTCCGAAGCCTATGCCCGTTGGCAGCGCGATCCCGTTGGATTCTGGGGCGAGGCGGCGCAAGCCATTGATTGGATCGAGCCCCCCAAGCGGGTGTTCGACCCCGGTGCGGGCGTCTACGGGCGCTGGTTCGTGGACGGCGTCTGCAACACCTGCTGGAACGCGGTCGACCGCCACGTGATGAGCGGTCGCGGCGAGCAGACGGCCATCATCTACGATTCTCCGCTCGCGGGGCAAAAGCGCGCGCTCACCTATCACCGGCTGCAAACCGAGACCCAGGTGCTCGCCGCGATCCTGCGCAATTTGGGCGTCGAGAAGGGGGATCGGGTCGTCCTCTATATGCCGATGGTGCCCGAGGCGGTGATCGGGATGCTGGCCTGCGCGCGCATCGGTGCGGTCCATTCCGTCGTGTTCGGAGGCTTTGCGGCAAAGGAGCTCGCAACGCGCATCGAGGACGCACAGCCGAAGGTGATCTTATCCGCAAGCTGCGGGCTCGAGCCCGGCCGCATCGTCAAATACAAGCCGCTCCTTGACGAGGCGATTGCGCTTGCGCAGCACAAGCCAAGCGCCTGCCTCATTCTGCAGCGCCCGCAGGCGCAAGCGAGCATGGTTGGCGGGCGCGACCATGACTGGGCAAAGCTGCGCGACGAGGCCGTCGTGTTCGCGCGCTCGGTGTACGACTGCACGCCGCTTGCCGCCACCGATCCGCTCTACATTCTCTATACGTCGGGAACGACGGGACGGCCGAAAGGGGTAGTGCGCGACAACGGCGGCCACATGGTCGCGCTCAAATGGTCGATGCAGAATTTCTATGGCGTCGAGCCGGGCGAGACGTACTGGGCGGCCTCCGACGTCGGCTGGGTCGTCGGTCATTCCTACATCGTCTATGCGCCGCTCCTGCACGGCTGCACCTCGATCCTCTACGAAGGCAAGCCCGTGGGCACGCCCGATGCGGGCGCGTTCTGGCGCGTGATTGCCGAATACGGCTGCGCTGCCATGTTCACCGCACCGACCGCCTTCCGCGCAATCAAAAAGGAGGACCCGCAGGGCAAGCTGCTTGCGCGCTATGACCTTTCCAAATTCCGCACCTTGTTTCTTGCCGGCGAGCGGGCCGATCCGGACACGTTGGCGTGGGCCGAGAATTTGCTCAAGCGGCCGGTGATCGACCACTGGTGGCAGACCGAGACCGGCTGGGCGATTGCCGGCAATCCGGTCGGGCTCGGGCAGCTGCCGGTAAAGCACGGCTCGGCGAGCGTCGCCATGCCGGGCTACGACCTGCGCGTCGTGGACGAGGGGAGCCATGAATTGCCCGCGGGCAAGATGGGCTCAATCGTGATCAAGTTGCCGCTGCCGCCCGCATGCCTGCCGACGCTGTGGCAGCAGGACGACTGGTTCCGGCAAAGCTACCTCACCGAGTTTCCCGGCTATTACAAGACGGCGGATGCGGGCTACAAAGACGAGGACGGCTACATCTTTGTCATGAGCCGTACCGACGACATCATCAACGTCGCCGGCCATCGGCTCTCCACCGGGGCGATGGAAGAAGTGCTCAGCGGGCACCCGGATGTGGCGGAATGCGCCGTGATCGGCATTGCCGATGCGCTCAAGGGTGAGGTGCCGTGCGGCTTCGTGGTGCTCAAGGCCGGCGTCAACCGGCCGATTGCCGAGATCGAGCGCGAGTGCATCGATCTGGTGCGCGGCAAGATCGGCCCGGTCGCGGCCTTCAAGCTTGCGATTACGGTTGGCCGGCTGCCGAAGACGCGATCGGGAAAAATTCTCCGCGGCACGATGAAGAAGATCGCGGACGGGGAGACCTGGGCCATGCCCGCCACGATCGACGATCCCGTCATTCTCGACGAGATCGGGGCCGCGTTGCACGAGAAGGGCGTGCGGCAAAAGAGATCAGCGTAGTACGCTGGACACACACAGCAAAGTCGGCCGGCTCCCTCCCCCCTTGTGGGGGAGGGTTGGGGAGGGGGGTCGATATTATTGCGCGACTCGCGCGCACCAACGGGCACCCCCACCCCTATCCCCTCCCCACAAGGGGGAGGGGAACTCACTGATTTTGCTGCGCGGCCTTTTGCCAACCTCACTCGAGCGCGCTCTCTAAGAGCTGCGGAATTCGATGCCGAGCCGGTTGTGCGCGTGCCAGACCATGGTGCAGGCGCGGCTCGCGGATTCCCCGTCGATCATCAGATCGAAGCTTGCGGGAATCCCGACGACGTTGGCGACCAACAGGCACGCGCCGTGGGCGGAGACGTTGCGCACCATGCAATCGATGACCGATCGCCTGTTGTTGAACAGGATTTTCGCCGCACGAAGCGTGCGGGTGCGCGGAGAATGCCGGCGTTCCTGCATGACGCATGGTCCGATGATGAGGCCACTGCGCCACGCAAACTGCGCCGGAGAGATTATGGAACTCTGAAGGTTATGGGTTCGCGGGCCGTTGAAAAATTCGATCGAGTTTTATTCGTTCTTGCCGCCGATCTGCTTGAGCTTGGCAAGCACGGCGTCGACGTTGAGGTCGTCCGCGGGCTTCTTCTCCTCGGGCTCGGGCTCGCGCCGCGCGGTGGTTTCGGAGGCGGGCAGAAGCGTCGCGCCGGCCGGCTCGGTGACGACCGGCTTGTCCTTCGCGGCGCGCTGCACTTCGAGGTCGAGATCGATCTGCGAGCACAAGCCGAGCGTCACCGGATCCATCGGCTGGAGATTCGACGCATTCCAGTGCGTGCGCTCGCGGATCGCCGCGATGGTGGATTTCGTGGTTCCCACCAGCCGCATGACCTGGCTGTCCTTGAGCTCGGGATGATTGCGAACGAGCCAGAGAATGGCATTCGGACGGTCCTGGCGGCGCGACACTGGCGTGTAGCGCGGACCTTTCTTCTTCTTTGCCTCGGGCAGCCGGACCTTCGGGTCGAGAAGCTTGAGCCGGTACTCGGGATCGGCAACTCCCTTCTCGATTTCATCCCGCGATAGCTGACCCGTGAGGACAGGGTCGAGCCCTTTGATGCCCTGCGCCGCATCGCCGTCAGCAATCGCCTTCACTTCGAGCGGATGGAGCTTGCAGAACTCCGCGACTTGATCGAACGACAGCGCGGTGTTTTCAACCAGCCACACGGCAGTCGCTTTGGGCATCAGCGGGGCTGCAACCATGGGTAAATCTCCTCTTTGCTTCGTCCGCCTTCGCGGTCGAAACGCAATGCCATCAGGGATGACGGAATTGACCGCAATATAGGCATTCACCCCCGCCTCGTGCAACCCGAGCCGCGTGGTAGAGCATGATCCCGAAAAGTGGGAACCGGTTTTCGGAAAAAGATCATGCTCAAACAAAAAGTTAGAGCGTCGGGTCGAGCACGATCTTGCCGCGCGCTGCTCCGGACTCGACCATGCGGTGGGCGTCGGCGGCGCGGGACAGCGGCAGGACATGCTCGATCCGCGGCTTGATTTTCCCCGCGCTTACCGCCGCGAAACCCTTGCCAACATCGCCGGCGCGGTGGCCGGGCTCGCCCTTGATGGTGATGCGCTTGTGATAAAGATGCGAGAAGTCGATTGCGACATTCGGCCCGCCATGGGCGCCGGCAGTCACGAGACGACCCTGCATTGCGAGCGTACGAAATGCCAACGGCAGCACCTTTGGATTTGCGATGTTGTCGTAGAGCACATCAACCCCTGTGCCGCCAGTACAGCGCATGATCTCGCTGTGCAGATCAATGCTGTTGTAGTTGAGAGCGTGATCCGCGCCCAGCGAAAGCGCGGCGGCCACATGCTCGTTGGAGCCGGCAATCGCAATGACATGCGCGCCAATGACATTTTTCGCAATTTGAATTCCGATGCTGCCGAGATTGCCGCCTGCGCCCATGATCAGCACGGTTTCGTGGCCCTCGAGACCAGCGACATTGACGAGCAAATTCCAGGCGGTCGGCACATGGCGGATCACCACGGCCGCGGCATGAAAATCGAGCTCCGGTGGAAGCTCGGTGGCGGCGCAGGCAGGCACCACCACCATCTGGGCAAAGCCGCCGGGCCGCTTGATGCCCATCATGCCCATCGGGCCGGTGTAGCCTTTGCCGTCTTCTGCGCACGGAGCAAGCGGCATGACGCCGGCCGCCGCAACGCGCTGACCCACCCGCCAGCGCTTGACTTGCGGGCCAACGGCGTCAACGACCCCCGCGCAATCGACCCCCGGAATGAGGGGCAAAATGGGTTGGCGCGCGCCTTCCCTGCCGGCACGCAGGCTCACGTCGAGCACCCGATTGACCGTGGCCGCATGCACGCAAATGCGAATCTCGCCCGGATGCGGTTGCGGATCGTCGACGTCCTCGTAGGTCAGGACGTCGGGCGGTCCATATCGATGAATGACGATGGCGCGCATGCAGCTTTTTCTTTCGTTGCGAGGACCTTGATAGCATGATCCTTTGCCCCGTCAGTGGTTATGGATTCCGGAACGGTGACATCGCAAATGGTGCGGACGTGAACGACAAATATGCCTGCGCAGAACTGATTGCGGCCTGGGGCCTCTATCGCGACCAGGGAAAGTGGCCGGAACTGCTCGCGACCTTCAGCCCTGGCGGCCAGATTTCGATTTCCTGGTTCAGCGGCGACTATTCCGAATTTGTCGAGCACTGCCGCAAGAGCTTCGAGGCGGGGCAGCGCTCGAAGCATCAAATCTTTCCTTCGCTGGTTCGCCTGGCAGACAAGCGGGCGATTGCGGAGACGAACGTGGTGATTCTGGTGCGCCAGAAGGTCGGCGGCGTTCTCACCGATCTCACCTCCTATGCGCGCTTTCTCGACCGTCTGGAAGCAGACCAAGGAAGCTGGCGCATCACCGAGCGCACGGCGATTTATGAACGCGACCGGCTCGACCCCGTCGAACCATCGGAAAACTTCGGCCGGCTGTTCGCGGGCACGGATTTGTCCGCCTATCCGGAAGCGTACCGTTACATGGCCGCGCGGCTCATCGCCGCCGGGCGCCAGCTCGCTCCCGTCATCTACCGCGACGGCTCGCCCCACACCGACCAGCTCTATCGGCGGTATGACAGCTGGCTCGAGGGCAAGTAGCCGGGATAACGCGCCTCGCTTGACAGGGCCGCAGTGCAACCCCCATGTGCGCAAAGCCGGCAACGACCGAGGTCCAAATGACCGACCGCGACGCGCAAACGACAGGGGAAAAACCGCCACTGCGGGTATTGCTCTGCTCGCCGCGCGGTTTCTGCGCCGGTGTCGTGCGGGCGATCGAAACGGTCGAGCAGGCGCTCGCGCGCTATGGCGCCCCGGTCTATGTGCGCCACGAGATCGTGCACAATCGCTATGTGGTCGAGAGCCTCAAGCAGAAAGGGGCCGTTTTCGTCGAGGAGCTGAGCGAGATACCGGACACCGGGGCGCCGGTGATTTTTTCCGCGCACGGCGTCCCGAAGTCGATCCCGGGGGAGGCGCAGCGACGCAATATGTTCGCGATCGATGCCACCTGCCCGCTGGTGACCAAGGTGCACCGGGAGGCGGAGATCCATCACAGGCGCGGCCGCCACATCGTGCTGATCGGCCATGCCGGGCACCCGGAGGTGGTCGGCACCATCGGACAGCTCCCGCCGGGCGCAATCACGCTGGTCGAATCCGTGCACGAGGTGGCGAGCCTCGCGCCGCGCGATCCCGGCAATCTCGCCTACGCCACGCAGACCACGCTCTCGGTCGACGACACGGCGGACATCGTAGCGGCGCTCAAGGCGCGGTTTCCCAATATCCATGGACCGCACAAGGAGGACATCTGCTACGCGACGACCAACCGGCAGGAAGTCGTCAAGAAGGTCGCGCCCATGGTGGATGCCATGCTGGTGGTGGGATCACCGAATTCTTCGAATACGCAGCGCCTGAAGGAAGTCGCGGAGCGCGCGGGCTGCGCGCACGCCGCGCTCGTCCAGCGCGCATCGGAGATCGACTGGTCGGTATTCGGCTCGATCGCAAGCCTGGGCATTACCGCCGGCGCCTCGGCGCCCGAGGTGCTGGTCGAGGAGATGATCGGCGCATTCGCGCAGCGCTACGCCGTCACCGTCGAGACCGTCACCACCGCCGACGAGGACATGTTCTTTCCCTTACCGCGGGTGCTGCGGGGAAACGAGGCGGCAGAATGAGTCCGGGGGAACGAGGTGGCTGTCTATACCGACGTTGGGGCTGAAGAGCTTACCGCTTTTCTCGCCGACTACGACGCAGGCCAATTACTCTCCTACAAAGGCATCGCGGAAGGGGTCGAGAACTCCAACTTCCTCGTCCATACCAGCGCGGGCCATTTCATCCTCACGCTCTATGAACGACGGGTCGCGGCGAAGGACCTGCCGTTTTTTCTCGCGCTGATGGAACATCTGCATGCGCGCGGCATCACCTGTCCGCAACCCGTAAAGAACAAGGCGGGTGAGGTGCTGGGCAAGATCGCGCGCCGCCCGGCTGCGTTGATCACGTTTCTCGACGGAATGTGGATTCGGCGGCCGACAGCTGCCCATTGCGCGGCGCTCGGAGACGTTCTTGCGCGACTCCATCTCGCCGGGCTCGATTTCGGCAAGCGCCGCCCCAACGCGTTGTCGGTTGACGACTGGCGCCCCCTCTACGAGAGCTGCCGCGATCGCGCCAACAAGCTTCAGCGCGATCTGGAGCAGTTTCTCGCGAGCGAGCTGTCGCGGCTTGAAAAGGATTGGCCGCGCGAGTTGCCGCGCGGCGTCATCCACGCCGACTTGTTTCCAGACAACGTATTCTTTCTCGGCAACAAGCTCTCCGGATTGATCGACTTCTATTTTGCCTGCACCGACGCGCTCGCCTATGACATCGCGATCTGCCTCAATGCCTGGTGCTTCGAGACCGATCATTCCTACAACGTCCCCAAGGGGAGAAACCTGTTGCAGGCCTATGCGCGCGTGCGGCCGTTGAGCGAGGAGGAGCGTGCCGCGTTGCCGCTCCTGGCCCGCGGCGCCGCCATGCGCTTTCTGCTTACGCGGCTCGTCGATTGGTTCGACGTGCCGGCGGGAGCGCTGGTACGGCCGAAGGATCCGCTCGAATATTACCGCAAGCTGCGGTTCCATCAGAAGGTGCGCGGCGTGGGCGACTACGGGATTCCGGAGAAATGAGCGAGCCGCACGTCGTCATTCACACCGATGGCGCCTGCTCCGGCAATCCGGGTCCTGGCGGCTGGGGAGCGATTCTCGCCTTCGGCTCGCGCGTCAAAGAACTCAAGGGCGGCGAGCTCCACACCACCAACAATCGCATGGAGCTAATGGCAGCAATCCGCGCGCTCGAAGCGCTCAAGCGTCCATGCCTCGTCGATATTCACACCGACAGCGAATATTTGCGCAACGGCATCATGCGCTGGATCCATCAGTGGAAGCGCAACGGCTGGCGCACGGCGGACAAGAAGCCGGTTCGCAACGTCGACTTGTGGCAGCGGCTCGACGAGCTCTCCGCCAAGCACCGCATAAGATGGCATTGGCTCAAGGGTCACGCCGGCCACAAGCTCAACGAACGCGCCGACCAGCTCGCGCGCGATGGCATAGCGGCGGCGCGCTCGGGCGCCGTCGGCGCACTGGCGCCGCAACCTTCACGCGGTTCGTAGGGTGTGCAAAATCGCGCTGCGAGGTCTGGCAGCGTGGACGAAAAATGCGCAGCATTTTTTGGGGTGCCCCGCAACCGCGCGACGCGATTTTGCGCACGCCGTCGACCGAGAGCCGCGCGGTTGCACACCCTACACCGCGTTTATGACGCAGTAGCGCACCGCTTTGCGCTGCGCCCGCGTCACGAGATCCGGGGGCCTACAACTGTTTGAGCAGCGCATCCCCGCCAGAGACGTCGACCTTGCCCGGCGCTTCTTCGATATTGAGCTTCTTCACCACGCCGTCCTCGACCAGCATGGCGTAGCGTTTCGAGCGTACGCCAAGACCGTTGCCCGATGCATCGAAGGCGAGATCGATGGCCTTGGCAAACTCGCCGTTCCCATCCGCCAGAAATTCGAGCCTGTCGGCAGCACAGGCCTTTCTCCAGGCCTCCATGACAAACACGTCGTTCACGGAGGTGACGGCGATCGTGTTCACGCCCTTCGCCTTGATCGCGTCTGCATTCTGAAGGATCGAGGGAACATGCATCTTGTGGCAGGTGTTGGTGAAAGCGCCCGGCACCGCAAACAGCGCTACCTTCTTTCCCTTGAAGATGTCAGCCGTGCTCTTCCACGCCGGTCCATCCGCCGTCATCACGCGAAATTTTGTCTCCGGCAAGCGATCGCCGACTTTGATAGACATGCTCGTCATCCTCTCTCTTTGATTTGCCCGCACGCTGGCCTCCCCGCGCGCGGGAGAGGAACGGCGGGGCACGCCCCCGCGATGCCGCGCGGCCGAAGGTATCAAATTAGCGCGACCAGCAGATTATGCCAGGGGCCTGTCGCGGCTACGGAATTGGAACAACGGTCTCGGTTGCTTCGCCTGCCGTTACGGCGGTAATTGTGATCAGGCTGCCCTCGTAGCGCACGCCCGGCGGCGCTCCCTCGAGCACAAGCGCAAAACGCCGGATGCCGGGAGCCGAGGGTGCAAGCGCGATGGGAAGCGGCAGCGCCCATTCCGGGGTCGGCCCTTCCGCAAACAAATCGACATTCGCAGATCCCGCGACTTCGATGATGACGCGCGCTCCCGTCGAAGTCTCCTCGCGCGCGATCGATCGCATGGCAAGCGGAGAAACGGCGCCGAGGGCGCGCCTCTTGGGCACCTGCCCCAGAGCGTGCACGAGAGCATCATCATGGGAGGAAGGCGCGCCGGTGAGTGCAAGCTCGGCCGTTGCTTGCACGGGCACGCACAGCCGCTCGCATACCGCATATTCGATGGTCAGGCGCAGCGTCACAGGCTTGGTACGATCCCGCGGCACGACGGCGAGCGGCAGGATCACGTTCTCGCCATAGCCGATGACGCTCAGGCCTTCCTCGGCGAGGCGTCGCGGCGCCGGCCACAGCACCCGCACCGTGTCGACGTTCTGGGAAGCCGTGAAGTCGAAGCGCGGCGGGACACCGGCGTCGCCGGGATAGCGCCAGTAGGTGTGCCACCCCGGCTTGAGCCTGATTTCGATGCCGGCGCGGATCAATTCTTCCGCCCCCGAAGAGCCGGCAATCAATCGCACGGCTGTGCGGTCATTGCCCTCCCAGGGCGATGCGTCGCTGGCAGCCCACGCGATGCCGCCAGCCGCAGCAACTGCGATCGCGGCCACCGCGGCGCTGCGCCGCAGCCCCTCAAATCCCGATATGACCATGGCAGCCGGATTTAGGAGCGAAACCTTTTCCGCGCTACTGAATTCATCGTGAGCAGCAACCCCGCCGATGGGCGGGATCCGGAACGCTCAACAAATAGTCACATATCGTGAATTGTGGGATTCGTTGAACTGCGGAATGGCGAATTGTGGCACGGGGTATGCTTGTCGGAGCGACAAGCGGGGGACTGTCACATTTGCAATCGGCATCCAATCAGGTAGCATTTCAATATGAAGCCCGGCCCTAAATCAGGTATGCGTAATGAGAGCGGCGGCCCCGGCGAGCCCGAGGCATCCAAGCCCGTGCAAACGGGGGCGCCGCGAGGCAAGGCATCGGCGCGCAGGAATCCCAAGCGCGGCTATCTCGACGGGCAAATGCTCATCGCCATGCCGAGCATGGGCGATGAGCGATTCACAAGGAGCGTGATCTACGTCTGCGCCCACTCGACCGAAGGCGCGATGGGGATTGTGATCAATCAGCCCGCGGCAGATATCAGCTTTCCCGATCTGCTTGTGCAGCTCGACGTGGTGCCGGCGGCGGACCTCATTCAAGTCGCTCCCCGCGCCGGCAGCATCAAGGTGCTCAAAGGCGGGCCGGTCGATACTCAACGAGGTTTTGTTCTGCATTCCAGCGACTTCTTCATCGAGAACTCGACCTTGCCGATTGACGACGGCATCTGCCTCACGGCGACGCTTGATATTCTCAAAGCCATTGCGCGCGGGTCCGGCCCGCGCAGCGCGCTTCTCGCACTCGGCTATGCGGGATGGGCACCGGGGCAACTGGAGAACGAGATCCAGCACAATGGCTGGCTGCATTGCCCCGCCGATGCCGAGCTGATCTTCGGCGCCGATACCGGCGGCAAGTACCAGCTGGCGCTCAAGAAGATCGGCATCGATCTCGCGATGCTGTCGAGCGAGGCCGGGCACGCCTAATCAATCAACCCCGCAATCCGGGGTTTTAATGCACCGTCTGCTTGCCCCGGGCGGCACCACCCTCGCCGTGTTGGCGGTTGTTGTCCTCCAGCAGCAGCGCGCGCGCCTCGTCGGCGCTCATCGGCTCGCCGAAATAGTAGCCTTGCGCGTATTCGCAGCCGAGCTGGGAGAGCTCGACCGCGTCTGAATCGGTTTCGGCACCCTCGGCGACCACCTCCATGCCGAGGTCGTGCGCGAGCGCAATGATGGAGCGCAGAATGACGGGACGGGTGCCCTTTCCGTTCGCGCGCACAAAGGACTGATCGATCTTGATGGTGTCGAACGGAAAGCGCTGCAGATAGGCGAGCGAGGAATGGCCGGTGCCGAAATCGTCGAGCGCAAGACCGGCGCCGAGATCGCGGATGCGCTGGAGGATCTGCGCGGCATGCTCGGGATTCTCCATCACCAGCGATTCCGTGAGCTCGAGCTTGAGCGTGCCGCGGGCAAGCGAGGAGCGGGCAATCACCGTGCGCAGATCGTGAATGAGATCCTGCCGCAACAATTGCCGCGAGGAGAGATTGACGCTGGCGAAAATCGGATTGCGTTGGCGCACGGTGCGTTGCCAGATGCTGAGCTGCCGGGCGGTTCGTTCCAGGACAAGCATGCCGAGATCGACAATGAGCCCGATCTCCTCGGCAATCGCAATGAACTCGGAAGGCGAGGTGCGGCCCATCTTGGGATGATCCCAGCGCGCGAGCGCCTCGAAGCCGGCGATCGAACGATCCTCGAGGCGCACGATGGGCTGATAAAGAATGGTGATCTCGTCGCGCTCGAGCGCGCGGCGCAGCTCCGATTCGAGCGTGAGCCGATCAGTCTTGCGCGCCCGCATCGATGGCTTGAACAGCTCGATGCGGTCGCCGCCGATGCGCTTGGCGTGATACATGGCAAGCTCGGCGTCTTTGAGCACTTCCTCGGTGCGATGGGCTTGTCCATCGGCGAGCGCAACCCCGATCGAGGCGGTGAGAAAAATCTCGCGATCGTTGAAAGTGATCGGCGAGCGCAACGCCTTGCGCAGACCCTCCGCGAACGCGATTACGCGCTCGGACTCGCGTTCGGAGAGAAGGATCACCGCAAACTGATCGCCAGAAAGGCGCGCGAGCGTGTCCTGCGGCTTGAGCAACCGCCCGAGCCGGCGCGCGAGCGTGAGCAGGATGGAGTCGCCGACCGCAATCCCCACGGAATCGTTGACTTGCTTGAAGCGGTCGAGATCAATCAGGATCACGGTGGGCCGGATGGCCGCGTCGGCTTTGGAGAAGGCGAGCACGCTTTCGAGGCGATCGACAAACAGCTCGCGGTTCGGTAGCCCGGTCAGGTTGTCGTGAACGGCGTCGTGCAGGAGGCGCTCCTCCGCATTCTTGAACTCGGTCACGTCGGTCAGCGTGCCGACAAGCCGCACCACCTCCCCGTCAGAGCCCACCACCGGACGCGCCTTGATCGCGAACCAGAGATAATGCCCATCGGGGGTGCGCAGCCTGAAGTCTTGCGTGAGCCGGCCGCGCCGCTGCTCCACCACGCTGTCGAGCACGGCGCGGAAACGATCACGATCGAGCGAGTGCAGCACTTCGAGCCAGCGCGCGGCCGGGCCCTCGAGCGAGCCGCGCTTTAGTCCGAGCAGCGCTTCGGTTTCGGGGCTGGTGAAGACACGGTCGGCCGCAACATCCCAATCCCAGATCATGTCGCCCGCGCCGGTGAGCGCGAGGGCGCGGCGTTCCACATCGGAAACGATGCCGGTCGTGATGCCGCCGGCAAAAGCGTGCTGCATGACCGTAAAGCCGATCAACATCACGATGAGCACAAGTCCGCCGAGGAGGGCCGGACCGACAATGTCGTTGGTGAGCGCGCCGGTGACGGCAAACACCGCCGTCATGACCCAGAGCACGAGCAGCAGCCAGGTCGGGATGAGAAGAACCGCCCGGTCGAAGCCATGCCACGCGAGGTAGCCAACGAGCCCGCAGCCGAGAACTGCGATGAGGAGGAGCGAGATGCGCGCGATGCCCGAGGCGATCGGCGCGTCAAACCAGGCGAGCGCGACCAGCGCGGCAAGAAAGGCGAGCCAGACGTAAGCGATGTGGGCGTAGCGAACGTGCCAGCGATTGAGATTGAGATAGGCGAAAAGAAAAACGACGAGCGTCGCCGCGAGAATGGCTTCGCCCGACGCGCGCCAGATTTGCTCGGAATCCGCCGAGAGGGCGAACACCTTGCCCCAGAACCCGAAATCCACGCCGATATAGACCAGCACCGCCCAGCCGAGCGCGGCGGCGGCCGGGAACATGATGCTTCCTTTGACCACGAACAGGATGGTCAGAAACAGCGCCAGCAATCCTGCGATGCCGATGACAATGCCGTGGTAAAGCGTGATGCTGTTGACCTTGTCCTTGTAGGCTTCCGGCTCCCATAGATAGAGCTGGTTGAGCTTGTCCGAGCGCAGCTCCAGCACGTAAGTCATGACGCTGCCGGGATCGAGCGTGACACGGAATATGTCGGCGGTCGCGCTGTCCTGACGGTCGGGTCGTTCGCCGCTCGACGTGATGTT
>Ga0306920_100006286_pt1 | contig 15475 bp, 10 predicted proteins | sample flu12Cox44000170_FD_204666 | JGI IMG/M metagenome (GOLD analysis project Ga0306920, IMG submission 204666) | Lab enrichment of tropical soil microbial communities from Luquillo Experimental Forest, Puerto Rico - flux4day.12C.oxic.44.000.170 (v2)... | ecosystem: Environmental > Terrestrial >... | reverse complement strand
CGGGGATACCAGAACCTGCGCTACCTGCTGCTTAAGGCGCAGCGCATAGCGGCGACCAAGACCGAATTTGTGGTCTTCAGGAGAGCGGCCTAAAAATGCGGGTCCCGTCGAATTCTTGCGGAGAGCCAGAGTTTGATCTGTTCGGGAACCTATGTGCCACGACCTGAAGTAATCGTTTGATTCTGAGAGTCTTAGGGGCGTAATCTTCCTCGCCTCTAGACACGCGGGCCTCGGTGGTCGTCGTCGCCCAGCTCCGGATCTCAGTTACGCGCTCGGGACCGGAATCGCCCAGTGAAGGAGGCGCGTACACCGCAACGCTCCCATTTGCCTGTCACAGCCAGTTGGATCAACCTTCATCAGCGGCAATTATGGACTCTCGAAAAATCTAGCGCTCGGTTGCCAGCGCCATGACCTAGTGTCGGGCCACATTGGCGACTTAGCGATTTCGATTGTAAGTCTGTAAGTCCGTTTGATCGTAAAATACGAACGGCTTGGTACCAGAGAAACACAAACATGACGAAAAGTTAACCTTATTCGTAACGCTACGCCTCGCCTGATCACCTATAATCCAGGACGAGCTGACGGAGCCAAATGTGGACATTCTGCGCGACCATCGAACTGGAGCTTCTGCTAGTGAGGCCGTCGGTCAAGCCATTCTTGGCTCGATTAACGAAGCAACGCTCGCCCGCAGCGGTGATTCTACTAACCACCACCTAAGCTCCTCATCGGCGGTGATAGCAGATCTAGTCGGGTTAGTATATGAAGCTGCGGTTGATCCGTCGCGCTGGCAGGCATTTATCGATGCATACGTGTTAGCGGTCGGCGGCCGCCGCGGCGCTTTGCTGTTGAACTCCGCGCCCCAGGATGGGAAAGCGTTGGTCCGCTTGTCGAATTGGCCCGATGAAGACTTCCGTGTGTATGCGGAGGGCTACATACTTGAAGACTTGCATCACAATGACGGACTGAGCCGCCCGGAGGGTGGGATCCGCGAGATCGATTTGACTTGTTCGGCCGAGGTCGTGAGGCGGTCCAAGGCTTACCGAGAGTTCTATAAGGCACGGAGCGTGCGCTACCAGCTTTCTGGCGTTTTTCTCTGCGCTGCCGACGCACGCTCGATGATCGTTGCTGTCCGCGAAGATCGGGATGGCCCCTTCATTGAGCCCGCGTTTTCGATATTGCGGTCGTTGATGCCGCATCTTCGGCGAGCTGGCTTGCTCCACGGCGAGTTGTTTTGGCTCCGGATACGACTCGCGGCGTCTACTGTCTACCTGGACCGCTACCCCAATCCGTTCCTTCTGACGGATGCGCAAGGCCGCGTCATCTGTGCCAATCGTGCCGCCAATGAGGCCACAAGTCTCAAGGACGGGATTGCTGTCACATCGGGCCAGCTCTCGATGACCTGTCCCAGAGACCAGGCCACGTTCTTCAAAACCTTGGAGCGGGTTACGGCGCGCGGAGGCCCGGCGCTCTGCCGAGTCGAAGTGAAACGTCCTTCGCGTAAGTCTCCCTTTCTTCTTTTATTGATGCCAGTCCCCGGCTTGGGTTTGGCGCAATGCGCCGTGGCTGTTCTGGTCGTCGATAGTGAGGCACGGCCGGAGGTGGATCCAGCAGTTTTGCGTGAGCTCTTCTGGCTGACGCCGGCCGAGGCGCGGGTGACGGGGAAACTCGGTGGTGGAAAAAGTGCGCAAGAAATCGCTGAGGAGATGGGCGTCTGTCTAGAGACGGTTCGTACTCACATACGCCGAGTCTTGTCCAAAACCGCAACTGCACGACAGGGCGAGCTCATTTCGCTAGTCCTACGCGCAGCTCCTTTTCGTAGTCTTTGATACAAGACATAGATACCTGATTTTGTGAAATAAGCGCCACGGCTCCCCAAAATTCCATTAGACTGCCTTGGCCGTTCGATCTTTCCCGGGACGTGTGGCAGGATAGTACTTGCAGGCCAAAGAATCGTGGTCGCATGCAAGTGACGGCCCTATTTCGCAAGGATCGCCTGCTAGGTGGTTGACTGCAAAACGGTGGGGCTTCGGCTGATACGCCAACATCGACGACTCAGACGATGGTGCACGCGAGCCTGGCATAACTCGGTGCGGCATCACGGCATCTTGATCGGCCAAAACCGCCTTGACATTCGTCGTGAAACTGCAAGCCACAAATCCAGCTACCAAGGGAAATATTTCTCGTGGTCAAAGACCTGTCTTTGAGAGCTTGACGGAAGATCGCAGTGGTCATGGGCAGGGAATACTCGCAGGGCTTACCTCCTAGCGTTATCGAACATCCCGCCTTCCAGCCAGTGCCGGCCACAAAATGTCAGCAAGGACCCAATGAATCGCCCTTTGCAACGCGGGCGCGCCGAGACGCACAGTTTTCTCGTATCGATACTTCCGACAGAGGACCTCCTGGATCGTACACGGCAGAGACGAGGTGCGATCTTTGCGCTACGTCAACGAGTTTGGCTGGGGTGACTTCCAGGTCACGTTGAGCAGAATATAGCGCGGGCTTACGATGTCGGCAGTCAGAATCCGCAGGTGGTTGCCATATGTTCCTGATTTGCAAGTAGTTAGGGATGGATAAGCAAACTTGCGGCCAAGGTCGGATTGGTCGCCGACTATTCTTGTTTACACTCGAATCCGGCGCGGGACGTAGATTGGGCGGAGTCCGCCCTGACTTCCTCTCCGCTTTGCTGGTCGTTGGAATCGACTCCCAGTACTCGTCGACCCTTCAATTTGACGAGGATCAAACAGCGGATTGCGCTCCGGCCTTATTCTATTTCTTAATCTCTAATTTCGTGGCAAGGACGGTTCGATGTACCGAAAGTTAGTCGCAATCTGCATTCCTTTGGGGCTCGCCACTTCGCTTAGGGCGGCTGATGAAGCGCCCGTGGCCGGAGCCAAATTTTCCGCAGGCGAGATCGTGGACAAGAACGTGACGGCTCGCGGTGGGCTGCAGGCTTGGCGGGCTGTCCAAACGATGACGCTGGCGGGAAAGCTCGGCGCCGGGGGGAATCAGCGGGCCAGCTTGCAAGTGCCCAGCTCGGGACCAGCCTCGGCCTCGGGCGGAAGGCCTAGCCGGCAGGTGCTTCCTCAGCGGCCGGTTGATGAGGTGCAACTGCCATTTGTCATGCAATTGAGGCGTCCCCGAAAGCTGCGCTTTGAGCTGCAGTTCAACGGCCAGACCGCGGTCCAGGTATTTGACGGTACCAATGGGTGGAAGCTCAGGCCGTTTCTTGGTCGTCGCGTGGTGGAGCCTTATACGGCCGACGAAATGAAGACTACCTCCACGCAAGCGGACCTGGACGGCCCCCTAGTGGATTACGTCGCCAAGGGCACGAAGATCGAGTCTGCCGGGATGGAACAGGTGGAAGGCCGCGATACCTACAAGTTGAAGCTGACCCTGAAGAGCGGGGACGCGATGTATATATGGATTGACGCGCATACCTTCTTAGAAGCGAAAATGTCGGGACAGCCCAGGCGTCTGGACGGCGTGGATCATCCGGTGGAAATCTACCTGCGCGATTACCGGCCGGTAAACGGCCTGCAGATTCCGTTCCTTCTCGAAACGAGAGTTCTCCCGGTGAGCAAGACTGTTCTGGGGTTGAAGGATCCCCCAGTTCCTCCCGAGAGAACCATCATCGACCGCGTCGCAGTGAATCCGACGCTCGATGAAGCGCTCTTCTCCAAGCCGGAAGTCGCAGTCGCATCGAACGCCAAGTAGACTGCACCGCGGCTAGGCTGAGGTTTGCGGATGAGCTAGAGATACCTTGGCCGGCCGCAACGGCAACGGCAATGGGGAGATGAAATACGCAGTCACCCTGCTAACCACTTCCCCCCGAAAATCTTAGAATTGAACCGTGCCGGGAGTTCCAGGAGCTCACGTGGCATACGGCTGTGGCGGCACTGGTCACGAAGCCAGAACAACCCCGGCGAGCTCAGCCGACCGATCACAAAAGGGCCGTCGTTTCGTGTAGGGGAGAACGACGACCTCTTTTGCTGCCGGAGTCCAAGCCGGCCACCTCTTCTAAATTAATGACTACCGGCTAAAGCCGGTAGAATTAAGTTCCGACTGAAAGTCGGGGTTGCGGCTAAAGCCGCCTGAAGGGCTCTCGGCCAAGAGCCGGCTCAAGGCTCGGTTGGGCTCTGTGCTCTTGAACCCTTGATCCTTCTCGTCCCAATTGTGATTCTCAATGTATTTCTTGATCGTTTCCTCTCCACCGCGCCCACATTCGCGCAAAAAATAGCCCCGCGCCCACAAGTGCTGCCCCCAGTAGCGCTTTGCGCGGTTCCGGAATTTCGTGTTGGAGCCTCCGCGATGACCGCCCTTTCAGATACTGCACCAACTTGGCTGGCGCCATATCCGGCGGCGCCGACACCAGCATGTGGATCTGATCTGCTGCCACCGCACCGCGTATTGATCACCGTCTCCCTGGCTTGACAAATCTGCCTCAGCTGGAGGCGCGCGCGCTCGGCTATCCGTCCGCGCAAAATCTTGTACCGATATTTCGTGATCCACACGAGGTGATACTTGATATCGAAAACCGCCTGCGCGCTCGTGCGATACTCGACCATCCCCCATTCCCGCAGGTGGAGGCTGGAAGCTGATCGCCTGAAAGGCGATGGGATTAGACCTGGAAGACGGAGCTAATGAAATCGTCCTTTATCGCGCGGGAGGTCTCACTTGCGAGCTGGCAGCCTGCGCGGGTGGATTGGTTGGCCTTTGTGAGACTGGCGTTGGTACCGTGGGGGGCGCGCCTTGCGGTGCAGCCTTTTGCTTCGCGGCATCGGCAGGTTCGGTAGCGGAAGCTGCGGGAGCGGCCGGATTCCGGCGCAATTCAGTCAGGCTGCCCGTGCCGACTTCGACCACGCGCAAGTCATCCTCGGTTACATCCCTCGAGCGGACGATGTGCGGGGTGATGGCGAATACAATTTCATTTTCCCGGCGTTCTTTATTTTCCTGCGCAAACAGGTATTTGAGGATAGGAAGTTTGCTGATCCAGGGATATCCGCTTAGCGATTGGGTCTCTTGGTCCTCGAGAATGCCACCCAGCAGGTTGACGTCGCCGTCGGCCAGCCGAGTCTCGTGGTCAATGCGGCGCTGGCCAATGATCGGCTGCGTGATTCCGCCAATGCTTTGCTGACCGGTCACCGAAGAAATCTCGAGCGACATTTTGAGGGTCACTTCGTTATTGGCATGAATGTGCGGCGTAATGTCAATGTTCACGCCAACGTCCAGGTATTGGAACTGAGTGCTGACGAGCGGGCTGACGCCAGCTCCACCAACCAGACCAGGCTGGAACGAACCAGTGGCGATCGGCACACGGTCGCCGATCCTCAGCGTGGCTTTTTCATTATTTATAGCGCGAATCTCGGGGTTTTGCAGGAGCTTGGTGTTGCTGTCGCTCGCCAGGAATGAGAACGAACCTCCAGAGACGCTCATGGCGAAATTGCCGACAACCGCAGTGACTCCTCCCGAGCCGTTCCCGGTCACGCCCGTTCCGCTCGTTCCGCTCGTTCCGCTCGTACTGGTTCCGCTTGTGGAACTGCCGCTCGATGTAAGTCCGCCGGAGTTACCCCCCACGTATCCGATGCTGGCCGTCGTTGGTACGACCGTCCCCATGGTGCGGATCCGGTCCCGGCTGACCTGCATTACGGCGACATCGATCACCACCTCAGCCTTGGGCTTGTCGATGTTCGCCAGGAGCTTTTGGACGAGCACCATCTGGTCCATCGTGCCGCGTACGACCAGGGCGTCCTGTCCCTGCAGGAGTTGCACGCGGTTGACATCCAGCATCTGTCGAACCACATTGGCGGCCTCCTGCAATTCGTTCGGGGTCGTGACATTTTGAAGGTAGAACGTCTTCATGACGTTCGACTCGAGGTCTTTGCGTTTCGCGGCCGAATCCTGCGCCACGAAAATGGTATTCGGCGATATCGGACGCCAGAACGTCTTTGACTGGAGGCGAACGATTTCGAGCGCTTCGTTCAGGGTCACATCGTTGAGTTCGAGCGTAAGTTTTTGCGGCCTGTAATCCGGATCGATGAATACGTTGATCCCCGCCAGTTTGCAGATCGTCTTATAGGCCACGTCGGCGTTTGCGGTCACGCGCAAGCTGATCGGAGCGTTCGAGAGCGGTTTTAATTCCACTCCCTCGCCCACCTGTTGGGCCCGCTTTTCGAGCGGCGACTCGACCTTCGGCGCCGCCTTCTCCCGTTCCTGGCGGCGCATCATATCCGCGGTACGCCGCAGCTCCTGCTGCGCCATGAAACTGGTACCATCCACTTCTACGGCGCGCTGGAATTCGGTCATGGCCTCCGTGAGGTTGCCCGTATTGCGCAGGAGCTGGCCGGCATGAATGTGCTGCGAAGAAACGCTAAGGCGCATGCGCGTATAGGCGGCAACATACTTTGGATTGTTGGGCGTCAGCGTATAAGCCTGCTTGAAATACCCGAAAGCCTCGTCGTATTTGGCAGCCTTTTGCGCGCGAACTCCGTGATTGTATGCGTCTTTTCCGCGATCCGCGTGGGCGGGCAGGCTTAACACGGCGAGGATCATCAAAAGAGCCCGCCGTTGACGGTTACCCATGGTAGTGTCTCAAAGGATCTGGTGCGTTCCCGAAGAATCTTTATTCTGGCGCATTAAGCGGCGCTCCTGTTTGCGCTGGAGCAAGGAGAGTGCGGCTCGTATGAGGAACAAGGACTAGGTACTAGTACGCTCATCTGTTTGCGGTGAAGCAAAGACAACCGTCGCAGAGTCAGGCAGTTTACAAAGAGCCCCCATACGATGAAGGTCCGCCACCGGAGTGCTGCGCGTGTCAGTTGAGCGCTTCGGCTTAGGCTCGGATTAGGCGATCGAGCGGCATTCGAAGTGGCTGTCGGCGCCCGTGGAAGTTGGAGAAGAAAGGGATCGATGCGACTATTTGTCAGTGCTGTAGTGCTGGGTTGGGCGTCATATGCAATGGCACAAACCGCCCAGACCAATGTTGTGGACACGTCTGTTCAGGGGCAAGGTGTTGCGCCTCAGCAAGGTGTTGCGCCTCAGATGCCGATCCAGCGGTCACGCATCCGGCGAGCTACGCCGCCGGGCATGCCAACGAGTAATGTAAAGGCAGAAAACGTTCCGCCCACCACGGCGGTGGTGACGCTCGAGGGCGTTTGCAGCGAGCGGACGGCAAAAGGCCCCTGCAAAACGGTGATCACGCGCGAGGACTTGGACAAATTTATGGGCGCGTTTGCGCCGGAGGCTTCCGAAGCCGTCCGCGGTCGTATGGCGATGCAGTATGCCAGGGCGCTCGCTATGGCAAGTCTTGCCGAACAGCAGGGTCTCGACAAGAATCCAGCGGTGGCCAAAGAGATTGAGGCCCAGCTGAAGATGGTGCGCATGCGGATCCTATCGAGCTTTTTTATGCAGAATCTGCAGCGGCAGCCCGTGATCACTCCGGAGGTGGAGATCCAGGCGTATTACGAGCAACACAAGGACCAGTACGAACAGGCTCAGGTGCGTCGCCTATCGGTGCCGCTCGCCGTGCCGACCGAAAACGGGCGTCCTCTCGATCGCGTGGCGATCCGGACCGAAATGGAAGGCTTGCGCAAGCGGGCGGTGGCTGGAGAGGATCTCAACCAGTTGCAGCAGGACGCCTACAAGGACTTGCACATCCAGGCAACGCCGCCACCGCTCAACGTAGTGCCACTGCGGCGGAGCGGCCTTCAAGGAGACGAAAGAAAGGCATTTGATCTCAAACCCGGCGAGATATCCGAGGTGATGGACTCGGCCGCAGCCATTGTCTTCTTCAAGCTTGAATCGAAGGAAGTGGTTCCGATCGACTCCATTCGGCCGGAGATCGAGGCCGCCCTGCACGGAAGCCGCACGCAAAACCAGCTGAGTAAGCTTACCAAGAAAATCAACGCGCAGTTTAACCTCGAATACTTGGGGATGTCGTCTCAGCCGGATCTATTTGGTTTGCCGGCGGTCGGTACGACGGCCAGCGCAAACCCAGGGAGCAAACGACGAACATCCGGTACCCGACCGTGATCGCTGTCGTCCAAAGAGTGGAAGATTGTTCAGTCGGACCGGGTCAAGCCGTGGGAAAAAGGAAGAGGGCAGTGGGCTCGTCAAGGCTTTCTCGGAGCGGTCGCTCGCTGAGCGTTTTCGCCTTTGCGGCGTGGCTGATAGCGAGCGCTTGGGGCGCAGATCGCGGGCTTGGCGGACCCGCAACGACAGCGACGCCCGCCGCGCAAATCTGCGAAACCGCGGTCCTGCGCAATGGTTTCAGCATTCAGTACTTCCGCCGCGAGATGGCGGGTCCTGCGACGAGGCTGTGGTTGTGTACCGGCTCCGATGCCAGCTACGTGGAAATCCCGAGTGAACAGATCGAGGGCTTTGAACCGGCGCCAAACGAGGCCTCCCCGGCTCCCTCGGCACCGGCCGCCAGTCCAGCGGCGCCCGCGGGCCCCGTACTTCCCGTAAAGAGTCCGATCGAGAGTCTGATTGCCGCTGCCGCCTCGCGGCACTTGATTGACCCGGACTTCGTCACGAGCGTGGTGAAAGCTGAAAGTGGGTTCATTCCCACGGCCGTCTCGCCAAAAGGAGCCCTCGGGCTCATGCAGCTCATGCCGCGGACGGCGGCCAGTCTTGGCGTTGAAAACGTGCTCGATCCGGCAGCGAACGTGGAAGGCGGAACAAAATATCTGCGCCAGTTGCTGGATCAGTACGACGGTGATGTACTGAAAGCACTGGCAGCCTATAACGCCGGGCCGCAGCGAGTCGAGCAGTATGGCGGCGTCCCTCCATTCCCCGAGACCCGCGCTTACATCACCCGCATCATTGAAGATTACAACCGCAAAAAGCACCAGCAGCAAGCACATCCCTCCGCGCCGCCGGCCGACCAATAAGCGACTGGAGAGGTTTGCGATTTTCGGCGTGGAAGCACCGATCCGCGCGGTCGCACGGCCGCCATCACAAACCTACTTGGTTGTGGGATTGCCGGGCACCGCTGGCTGGCCTATTTGCCGATCCTGCTGGATCATCTGCATCCGCTGCTGGTACATTTGTTGCAACTGCTGGTTAATCGCCTGTGGGTTCATTACAGCAGGGGGAGGCACCGGGAAGGTCGGCGGTATGTTGGTTTGCAGCGGCTGCCCAAACGGAGGCGGCGCGGATAGATCTGGCTGGTTTGACAAAGATGCCGTGGAGGAGTCCGTCGGCGGCGGAGAGGGGGGCGGCGTCGATGGATCCGGCTGCGTTGTGCCATTCGGGGAGTTGACCGCCGCTACGGTATTCTCTGGCTGCACCGGAGCTGGGGGATCAGGTGGCGCGGGCTCCTCCTGTCTGGGTGGCGGTGCGGCAGCCCTCGAGTAGGGACTTCGTATGGGGCGCGCCACTGCCTCTATTCCATTGGCCCCGCTGCCTCTTTTGTCTCGGGTCATCAGCACGACGCTTTGGATTTTTTCTGGATCCTGATCGGAGGCCAGGATCAAATAGTCGAAATTCGAGTCGCGCAGCAATGACGCGAGGATCTCCCGGGCCGGTCCGGGTCCTAGGTCAACAACCGGCATCGGTTCGCTCGTCGCGCCTTCGGGAAGATCGATTTTTACACCGGTAAGGGCAGCCACTTTCGCCAAGACCTCCGCGAGCGTTGCGTTCAGCGCATCGATCTTGAGCTGTCCGTCGACGTAGGAAATCTCTTTGCGAGCTTCGGGAGGCTTCTCCGGCGCGGGCGCAGGCGTGGCTGACTCCGTTTGAATGTTCTGAGCGCTGGCGGCGCTGGCGCAAAGCAAGAGCACCATCACACAACATCGTTGCCGTGTCCGTCGCCTCTGCCCCATTTGTTCGACCCCGATGGCCGCTCGCATACCTTTATTCCTCACATTCACCCGTGCCCGGCCTTACTCGAACCGTGCACTAATCACCCGCCACATTCAGGGCTGGCGAGGGGGGGACGGCCTCCAGCCCTACCAAGGACTGGCTCTCGTATCCTGCGGCTCCCGCGAGCTTCTTCACCGCCGTGTTCCACCTCCAGACCTCATAGATCGCCGGGTATACCAATAACTCCAGAACGAAGGAGGTGAAAATTCCCCCCACCATCGGCGCCGCTATGCGTTTCATGACATCGGAGCCGGCGCCGGTCGCCCACATGATGGGAAACAGGCCCACACAGGTGGTAGCGAACGTCATGAACTTGGGCCGCAGACGCTTGGCAGCGCCGTGAACGATGGCCTCGCGAAGTTCGCTCAGACTGCTCATTCGGCCTTCGCGCTTTCGCTCGTCGTACGCCAGGTCGAGGTAAAGCAGCATGAAGACTCCCGTCTCGGCATCGATCCCCAGCAGGGCAATCAACCCTACCCACACCGCGACGCTCATGTTGTAGCCGACCGCATACAGAAACCAGATGGCACCGACCGCCGAAAAAGGTACGGCCAATAGAACGATCATGGCCTTGGCCATGGACCCTGTGTTGAGATACAGAAGGAGCGAGATCAGAAGGAGCGTAACGGGAACAACCAGCTTCAGACGCTCCTTCACCCGCCGCATGGCTTCGTACTGCCCACTCCAGGCGAACGAGTACCCGGGAGGCAGTTTCAGCTGGTCGTGCAGCAATTGATTCGCCTCGCGAATGTAGCTTTCAGGATCGCGGCCGGCGACGTCTACGTAAACGTATCCCGTAAGCAGGCCGTTTTCATTGCGGATCATGGCTGGCCCACTGGTGGTCGTGATCCGCGCCAAGTCGCTCAACGGCAATTGCCGCTGCCCGGCTGCCGGAACAGGGATACGGCCGAGCGCACCGAGATCGCTTCGGAAGTCGCGCTGGTAACGGACGTTCACCCGATAGCGCTCCGGCCCGACCACGACCGTGCTCACGTTGTCGCCGCCGATCGCATTTTCGACCACTTTTTGCGCATCTTGGACGCTGATGCCATAGCGCGCCAGTTGCTCGCGGTCCCAGTCGAGGTCAAGAAAGTAGCCGTCGGCCGTACGCTCCGCGAGCACCGTACGCGTCCCCTTTACGGTCTTCAACAACGATTCAATGTCGCCGCCGATTTCTTGAATGTGCCGCAAGTCCGCGCCGGCGATCTTCAGCCCCACCGCCGTCCGAATACCGGTCGTGAGCATGTCGATGCGCCCTCGGATCGGCATGGTCCAGGAATTACTCACACCGGGCAGTTTGAGCGCGGCGTTCATCTGGCTGACTAACTCGTCGGTCGAGATCGTGTCGGGCGTGACGTGTCGGAACACGCGCTTGGCCCACTCTGGCGCCCAGGAAGAGTACCAGGTGTCTACATGACGCCAGGCGGAGCGCGGCTTGAGGACGATCAGCGTCTCGAGCATCGAAAGGGGAGCGGGATCCGTGGCGGTCTCCGCGCGCCCCGCTTTGCCTAGCACGCGATCGACTTCCGGGAACTGACGAATCGCGCGGTCGCTCGCTTGAAGCAACAGCTCGGCTTGGCGGATGGAGATGCCGGGCAGTGTCGTCGGCATGTATAAAATCGCGCCCTCATCGAGGGGGGGCATGGCTTCCGACCCCAAACCGTAGAAAACCGGTAGGGTAGCGACCACTAAGGCGACAGCCGACCCAATGACCAGCCACCTGTGGCCGAGCGTCCATCGAACCACCGGTTCGTAAACGCGGATCAGTCGCCGGCTAACAGGGTGGCGATCCTCGGACTTCACCCGGCCAATCAGCACGGCATTGGCAGCGCGGCAAAGCCATTGCGGCCGGAAGTGGAACCGCTCGGCGCGGACCAGCAGCAGACGCAGAGCGGGATCCAGGGTCACTGCCAAAAGGGCAGCAACCACCATCGTGAGCGTCTTGGTATAAGCCAGCGGCCGGAACATCCGGCCTTCCTGCGCTTCAAGCGTCAGTACCGGCAGGAAGGAAACGGCGATCACCAGTAGCGCAAAGAAAGTGGGTCCGGCTACCTCCTTAATTGCGCTCAGCACGATGTCACGGCTGTCGCGCCTACGGCCGGCCTTTTCCCAGAGCTCGAGTTTCTTGTGGGTCTGTTCGACGACCACGATCGAAGCGTCAACTAGCTCACTGAACGCGATCGCCACTCCGGCGAGCGACATGACATTGGCACTGATGCCCAACATGCGGAACGGAATGAATGCGAGCAGCACGGCGATCGGCATGGTCACAATCGGTATGGCCGCACTAGGGAAGTGCCACAGAAACACCAGGATGATGAGTACGACAGTAAGGGCGACCTCGAGGATCGTCGCTTTCACGGTGCCGATCGTGTTGTGGATCAGCTCCGATCGGTCATAGATCGGAACAATCTTTATTCCCGGCGGAAACCCCGGCTCGATCTCTTTGATCTTCGCCTTCACGCGGTTGATTACGTCCAGGGCGTTCTCTTGGTTGCGCATGATGACGATGCCGGAGACGACCTCGCCCGTGCCATCGAGATCCGTAAGGCCACGCCGCAGATCGGGTCCGATCACCACCTGGCCGACATCTTTAATCCGGATCTGCGAGCCGGTGTCGCTGACGCTCAGCGGGATATTTTCGAAGTCCTCGAGCGAGCGGGCGTAGCCGCGGCCGCGAACCATGTACTCGGTACCGCCAAATTCAAGCAATCGTCCACTGGATTCGTTGTTGCCGCTCCGAACCGCCTCCACCACGCGGCTCACCGGAATGCCATAAGCCCGCAGGCGGTTGGGGTCCAGATTCACCTGGTATTGACGCGTGTACCCGCCGATTGGCGCGACCTCAGCCACACCCGGCACCGACCGGAGGTAATAACGCAGATACCAGTCTTGGTACGACCGCAGATCGGCGAGGCTGTGTTTGCCGGACGTATCCACCAGAGCATATTGGAATATCCACCCGAGAGCGGTCGCATCCGGACCGAGCTCGGTCTTCACTCCGTCCGGCAACCGTGGCATGACGCTGGTGAGATACTCCATGGTCCGCGAGCGCGCCCAGTAAAGATCCGTCCCATCCTCGAAGATGACGTAAACGTAGGAATAGCCAAAATCGGAGAAGCCTCGCACCGTTTTAACCTTCGGTGCTCCGAGCATAGCCGTGACGATCGGATACGTGACCTGATCCTCGACGATATCCGGGCTGCGGTCCCAGTGGGAAAAAATGATGACTTGGGTGTCGCTCAGATCGGGCGTGACATCGAGGGGCAGCGTGACCATCGCCCACCATCCGGCGACGGAAGCCGCGGCGACGAGCGTCAGCACCGCGAGCTTGTGATTGACGGAGAAGTCGATGATCCTGCTAATCATTGCCGTGCCCATGCTGCCTGCTGGCTGAGCCGGCCGGATCTTTCATTGAGCTAGCTGCCGCCACATGTTCGGGCATGCCAGCGGGTCTCTCCGTGGTGCGAGCAGGCGCGGAGGCCGGTGTTTTCAATCGGCTTTCCGAGTCGACGAGAAAGGTGGCGGCCACAACGACGCGCTCACCCGGCTGAACTCCACTGAGAATCTGGGCCCGGTCGCCGGAACGCCATCCCGTTTCGACCTCGCGAGGCTCAAAGAGCCCCTCGCCGTGTTCGACATAAACACGCGCGCGCGCTCCGGAATCGATCAGTGCATCGAGCGGAACCGTCACAGCGGGCGGAAGGCGGACCGGCAGCTCGACATCGACCAACATCTCGGGCCGCAGGATGAACGTGGGGTTGTCGACTTCCAAACGAACCTTGACGGTTCCACCACCGGCTTCCGATTGCGGCAGGCTGTCTGTAATGTGGGCAGACAGCTGCCGTCCTCGATCCCGCAACGTGATTTTTGCCCAGCCGCCAGGGCGCAGTTGCGGCGCCTCCTGTTCGTAAACCTCGGCTACTACCCACACGCGGCTCAGATCCGCGATGCGATAAAACTCCATGGCGTGCTCGAAATGCTGCCCCGGCGAAATGTTCCGGGTGAGGATGAATCCGTCCGTCGGAGCCACCACATCAATGGTTTCTGGTAGCTGGCGGTTATCGGCCATCTGCTTGATCTGCACATCGCTCATGCCCAGATTGCGTAAGCGATCGGTATAGCCTTGAATACTGCTCACGCCTTGCTTAGACACCGCACCTGGAAATGGAAGGGTTCGTGACCCATCGTTGCCCACCGCGCCTGGCACGCGCTCGACCGCGGCCAGGTAGCCGGACGCCACTGCCAAAAAATCGGGCGCATAATAGGTTGCCAGCCTCTGGTCTTTTTTGACGAGCACGCCCACTGAATCGTCAAAGGTCTGCCGAATAAACCCTTCGACGCCGGCGTTGACTTTATAAATTCGCGTGTCTTCTGGTACGACACGTCCGACCACACGGATCGCCTGACTGGCTGCGCCCCTTTCGACCTCAGCCAGCCGGATTCCCAGTAACCGCCGCGTAGCGCCGTCGATGCTGACCATTCCCACGGGCAGTTGCGCCGGGGGCGAAGGTGGCTGTTTCGCGACATCTTCGGCCAACACCGGTACCAGCTGCATTCCGCAGTCAGGGGCAACGCCAGGCTTTTCGGACTTATAGCTGGGATGCATGGGGTCTACGTAATAGAGTACGTGCCCCAGCCTGGGCCCTACCTGCGATTGCAGATGGTACCGGCCAAGTCCGTAGGCCGCTGCTATTACTGCAATTACCGCGATTGCGAGACTCATCCGCCGCATTTGGCTCGTTCCCCCCTCCATCTGTTTAGCGCCGGATCAACGCAATGCGTTTGTCCCAGCTGTACTTAGTTTCGAAATAGCCTGCCTGACGCCGCGCCGGCAAAGAACTCGTTCGCCCGAGCGGCCAAGGGCCCTCCAAGCATGACGCGTTCTTCAAATCGACCATCACACCAACAACTGCGCGGGCCCGATGAGAACAGACCTGTCACCTCGCACACCTGGGATGGACAATGTATTAATGATCGGCGCTGCCGACTGGATGTGTCTTTGCGCGAGCGCAAATCCGATTGACCCCCTCCCGCAAAACCGTACTAGCCGGATCGGGGGGCTGAGGCAGGAACGGCAAGGCTTTAGAGGTATCGTCGAGCCATTCTGGTGGAGGAGGAGATGGACTCAATCCTCTCCAACTCATTGCCCAAGCACTGTGTTACTGTCGATGACTCTTTCGCGGCAAATTGCGTCAGAGGAGCCGCCCGGGGGTAAGAAGACGAAATCAAACGGGGTTCTGCTCAAAACCCCTGCCCGCCGATCTGTTAGGCTCGGCCGAGCGGCCGCTGGCCGAACCCCTTTCGGCTGAGGGCACGGAAGCGTCGCTCTTCTCGGCAACCGAGTCCGCGATCGCGCGCAGCGCCTGGACGTCGGAAATCGTCACCGCTTCCCGGCGAGGCTTGACCAATCCGCGGGTCTCCCAAACCGAGAACAGCCGGCTGACGGTGAACAGCGTCGTACCGGTCATTTGCGCCAGCTCTTCGCGCGAAAGGCTCACTTCGATGGCCCCATTGACCGGCCGGCCGATCTGCGGCAGCAGTCGCACCAGCTGACGAGCCACCCGCGGACCGACTCTTTCGGTGGCCAGTTCGCGGAAGCGCTCTTCCAGGTCCG
>Ga0306920_100006285_pt1 | contig 15475 bp, 18 predicted proteins | sample flu12Cox44000170_FD_204666 | JGI IMG/M metagenome (GOLD analysis project Ga0306920, IMG submission 204666) | Lab enrichment of tropical soil microbial communities from Luquillo Experimental Forest, Puerto Rico - flux4day.12C.oxic.44.000.170 (v2)... | ecosystem: Environmental > Terrestrial >... | reverse complement strand
GGGCCGGATTTCCATCACGTACGCAGTCGAATTTCGACCGAAAACCGGGGGGCCGGGACGGAATGGGGCAAACTGGGCGGGGATGGCCAGGAGAACCCGGAATGTGACCGCCTGCGAGCGGGGATTAGCGGCGCTCAAACAGACCGGCCGGCTGGAGGCCGTGGACGCCCCCATGGTGGCCTTGGTCCGCACCCTGGCCGCCCTGCTCGACGACCCGGAGGAACCGGTGGTGCAGACGGCGTGGGCGTACAAGTCGGCTTGGCGTGATCTGAGAGGGGTGGCCGCGGTTGGCGACGACGACGAGCTCGGTCAGCTTCTCGCAGCGCTGCGTACCCCGGTGGGCGACGCCCCGGAGTCCTGACCGGCCCACCACCGGCGGCCGGTTGAGTCTGCTGGCCCAGATCATCGGCAAGAAGCTGATGCCGTGGCAGGCCCAGGTGGCGAACGTGGCCGGCGAGCTGACCGGGGACGGGCTGCCGGCCTACCGGGAGGTGCGGGTGACGGTGCCCAGACAGTCCGGCAAGACGACGTTGCTGCTGACCGTGGAGGTGGACCGGTGCCTGTCGTGGGGGGACATGCAACGGGTGTTGTACACGGCCCAGGACCGCAACAGCGCCAAAGCCAAATGGGAGGAGCAGGCCGACCTGTTGGAGCACACCACGTTGGCGAAGGTGATGTCGGTCCGGCGGGGGGCGGGCGGGGAGCGCATCAAGTTCAAGGCCACCGGGTCGACCATCGGCATCTCGGCGTCAGGGGAAACGTCGGGGCACGGTCAGACCCTGGATTTGGGGATCATCGACGAGGCGTTCGCCCAACGAGATGAGAGGCTAAGCCAGTCTTTTAGGCCAGCGATGATGACCCGGGCCGGCGCCCAGCTGTGGATCGTGTCGACCATGGGCTACCCGCAAGGATCGGAGTTCCTGCATTCCAGGGTGGACGACGGCCGGGCCCGGGTGGAGTCCGGCGAACGGTCCGGGGTGGCCTATTTCGAATGGTCGGCCGGCGACGACCAGGACCCGGACGATCCCCGCACGTGGTGGGGGTGTATGCCGGCTCTGGGGCGGACGGTGACCGAGGAGGTCATCCGGGCCGACCATGACGCCATGGAACCGGCCGAGTTCTCCCGGGCCTACCTGAACCGGCGGGCGCCGGGCGGCCGTCCGGTGATCGACCCGGCGTCCTGGCAGGCCTGCCGGGATCCCCGTTCGCAGTTGGCCGGGCTGCCCTGTTTCAGCCTGGATGTGACCCCGGACCGGGCCGCGGCGAGTATCGGGGTGGCCGGCTGGCGTCAGGACCGGCGCCGGCACGTGGAGATCGTCGACCACCGCCCGGGCACGGACTGGGCCGTCGAACGGTTGCAAGCGTTGGAGCGAAGGTGGCGGCCGCTGCCGACGGTGGTGGACCCGGCCAGCCCGGCCGGCAGCCTGCTGGTCGATCTGGCCGCGGCCGGGGTGCCGACGTTGACGGTGAACGCCCGCGAGTACGCCCAGGGCTGCGGTCAGCTGTTCGACGCCGCCATAGAGGGCAAGTTGGCCCACCTGGACCAGCCGGTCTTGAATCAGGCCGTGTCAGCGGCCCGGAAACGGCCATTGGGGGACGCCTGGGCCTGGGCTCGCAAGTCCGGTGGCGACATTTCGCCACTGGTAGCGGTCACTCTGTCACACTGGGGTCTCGTGAAGGCCGGCCAGGGCGACCCCCAAATCTTTTGAGATGGCCGCCACGGGTTTGGTAGGACGTTTCCAAATCCCGGAACGTATCCGTGGCGCCGGAAGGGGTTTGGCGCTCAGAGCGGCCGGCAGTGTGGTGTCAGCCCAGCCGAACACGCCGACCCCGTTCATGGCCGGCCCCGAGCAGTCGTTCACGCCGCCGTCGCACGTGCTGCCCCCACCCAGCGAGACGATGGCCCTGTCGTGGCCGGCGTTCCTGCGGGGCCTGGCCTACGTGACCCAGACGGTCGGGATGCTGCCGGTGGCCGCCTACCGGGACACCGAAGTCCTGGACCCGCAGCCGGCCATTCTGCGCCAACCGGACCCGAACCAGACGCCGATGGCGTTCTGGGCCGGGGTGACCGAAAGCCTGGTCCTGTACGGCAACTCGATCTGTCTGATCACCTCGACCGACCGGTACGGGTGGCCGCTCACGTTGAAACCGGTCCATCCGACCCTGGTGGCGGTCCGGTTCGAGGGCAACCCGATGGCCCCCCAGATCAGCGCTTTCTACGCGGCCGGCCAGCTGTACGACCCGTCGGAGATCTGGCATGTCAAATCCCATTTGGGGCGGACCGGCTGGCCGCTCGGGCGGGGCCTGATCGACTTGAACGGCGACGCCATCGCTATCGGCCTGGCCTTGCAATCGTACGCGGCCAGCTATTTCAACTCGGGGGGGATGCCGTCGGGGATCGTCAAGATCCACCGGCCGGAGATCACCCAGGCCCAGGCCGACACGGCCAAACAGACCTGGATCTCGAAATATTCGGGCGTGTCGTCGGTGGCGGTGTTGAACGAGCTGACCGATTTCACGCCGGTGTCGTTCCGGCCGGTCGACTCCCAGATGATCGAATCAAGACAGTTCTCGCTGATCGACGCCGCTCTGCTGTTCGGCATCCCGCCGTCCAAGCTGGGCGCCAACGTCAGCACGACGTACAAGAACGCCCAGATGGAGGAGGTCCAGGCCCGCAATGATGCGGTGGCCCCCTGGCTGGCCCTGCTGGAGGAGGCCGGGTCGATCGAGCTGCTACCGCGGGGCCAGCATCTGCAATGGGACATCTCGGCCGCCCTGCATACCGACACTCTCAGCGAATATCAGGCCTACCAGGCCGCCCTGGGCGGCCCCGGCCCCATGTCGCAATGGTTGCTGGTGGACGAGATCCGGGCCCGGAACAATCTGGATCCGATGGCCGTCTCCCAGGCCGGGTTCGACGCCGCCATCGCCGCCGCCGGTGTCACACCCGAAACACCCGAAACGCCGGCCCTGCCGGCACCGGCCCCGGCCGAGCCGCCCACGATCGTGGGCGGCCCGCCCACCGGCAACCAGCACCCCCAGGAGGCATGATGGGTTTTCAGGCCGCCAACCAGCAGATGGGCATGGAAGTCCGCGACGTATGGACCACGGCCTACATCAACGACCTGCCCGACTCGTCGTTCTTGTATATCGCCCCGGGGGGCACCAAAACCGACGGCAGGACCGACGGCGCCCACCGCTATTTCCCGGTGAAGGACGCCAACGGCCGACCGGACGCCGCCCATATCCGTAACGCCATGGCCCGCATCCCCCAGGCCTCCAGCCTGTCCGCCGAGGTGCGGGCCGCCTGCATGGCCAAAGCCAAGAGCATGGCCGCCGCCCACCCGATGATCGGGTCCGGGCCGGGCATGGGTTACGAGGGGTCGGCCGGGTCGGGCCGCTCAAGGGATCCCGAACCGGTCCTCGAATGCCGGGACTACTCGGTGGTGGTCCATTTGCGGGCCGACGGCGACGGGCGCACCCTGGTCGGCCGGGCCGTCCCCTACGGGATAGACGCCAACCTGCCCGGCGGCGGCATCGAACGGTTCCTGCCCGGCGCCTTCGAGAAACAGGTGGCCGCTGTCGACCAGTTGGCCCGGGTCAAACTGTACGCCTCCCATCAGGATCGCCTGAACGGCCAGCAGCCCATAGGGCGGACGTCGATCCTGGCCGAGCGCCCCGACGGGTTGCACGGCGAATGGCCCCTGTACAACACCACCAAAGCCTCCGATTCGCTCGAGCTGGTCCGGACCGGGGAGATCACCGGACTGTCCATCGGGTTCAAAGCCCTCACCTCCCGCAAGGGCGCGAACGGGGCCACCGAACGCCAGGCCGCCCACCTCGATCATGTCACCCTCACCCACGAACCGGTCTATGCGGGTGCCACCGTCATGGCCGTCCGGGCTCTCGACGAGGACCGGCCGGGGCTACGACCGGTGACGGCGTGGCGGGCCGACCTGTTGAAAGCACAAGGCATCCTGGCCGGCCTGGCCGGACGGTGACTACACTCGACGGTTGACGGCTGAACCGCCCAGAAGGTGAACCGCCCGCACGTGGGGTGAACCGCCCAGAGGTGAACCGGTCGCAAGGGCGCTAGTCCTTGCGCCGCACGCCCCGGCGCCCGCGATGAAAGGGGTGGAACACCCTGTGGCCAACCGTCTGATGGAGAAGTTGGGCGCCGACTATCGCGTCCTGGTCGAGCAGTACGAGAGTCTGCTCAACCGGTGCGCCGAGGAGAACCGCGACCCCGACGACACCGAGGCCGCCCTGCTGGACGGCCTGCGCGACCAGATGTCGCCGCTCGGGGAGCGGCTGGTCGAGCTACGGGAAGTGGATGATAGAAGGATGGCCGCGGTCAGAGCGATGGCCGACGCCCCGACCGTGCCGGACAGCCGGCATCTGCCGGTCATCCAGGTCCGCTCCGAGGAGATGGTGTACCGGCCGCCGGGGGATGCCGGCCTGGAGCGCCGCTCGTTCTTCCAGGATTTGTTGCACGCCCAGCTGGATCACGATCCGGGGGCGACGGCCATGCTGGAACGCCACGGCCTGCAGATGCGGGCCATGGGCACCATGGGCACCGGCCCGGGTGTCATCCCGCCCCGATGGCTGTTCGAGGAGTTCGCCATCATCGCCCATGGCGCCCGCCCCTGGGCGGACACGTTGCGGAAGGTGGGGATCGACAACGCCAACCCGGTCAACCTGGGCAAGCAGGTCACCCCCGGCGCGGCCATCACCGCCACCACCGAAGGCTCCCCGGCCGGTGACGGGTCGTTCAACGCCAATGTGATCACCACCAACCCGGTCACCTATACCGGCAAGGTGGATGTGTCAAGGCAGTTGGTCGACGGCTCGAATCCGGCGGTCGACGGCATCATTTTCGCCGACTGTATGGGCGCCTACAACGAGGCCGTCGAGAACGCCGTGGTAGCCGCCTTCGAGGCGTTGACCGGGGCCGGGCTGGCCGGCACCATCACCTATCCGGGTACCGCCCCGGCCTACACGAACCTGCCCGACGCGTTCATCGACGCCGGCGCCTCGATCATCAAACGCCGCAAAGCGCCACCCCGGGTGGTGTTCATGAGCACGGGGGCGTGGGCGTTCCTGGCCAAACAGAAGGACACCCAGGGCCGGCCTTTGGTGACCACCGGCCAGCACGGCCCCGTGAACAGCTACGGGTTGGGCGACGCCGTGCTCTACAGCCACATTGCCGGTGAGGTGGTCGGCCTGCAGTGCATCCCGTCGTGGGCCGGCGTCGACAACCACATGTACGTGCTTAAAGCCGACGACTCGCTCCTGCTGGAAAGCTCGACGTTCAACTTCCGTTACGATGAGGTCCTCGGACCCAGCGCCATCCGGCTCGGGGTGTGGGGGTACGCCGCCCCCGTCCTGGGCCGTTACCCGTCCGGGATCCTGAAGATCGACTCCGGTGTCACCATCCCGGCCCCGGTCGAAGTGGCCGGCGAAGAGGAACCGGCCGTCGAGGGCGAGATCCCGCCCGAGATCGCCCAAGGGCCGGGCACGCCCCGAGCCCGCAAACAGTAGGAGGCGCGGCCCGGTGACCTTGGACGAGCTGCTGGCCTTGCTGCCCGACAACACGACGGGCGCCATCTCGCCGGCGGACATGCGCCAGATCGTCACCGAGCTGTACAACGACGCCAACCCGGTGTTCTCGAATGTCGTCAACCAGGGGCCGGCCACGCTGGCGGTCAACGCCAGTTTTGTGCCGGTCCCCGGTACGACCAGCCGTCCGTTCACCCTCGACAGCGCCCAGGACGTCCAGTTCGTCATCTCTTTGAACGTCGACACGCTGGCCACCAACAACCAGGTCCAGATCGGCCTGGACATGACCGGCGCCACCGTCGTCCCGGTGGGCTCGAAACCGGAGCAGGTGTTGTGGTTGGGCGGCAAACAGCAGGTGCAGGCCACCGTCGAGGTCACGTTCATCCAGCGGTTGCAGGCCGGGACCACCAACCTGGCTCTCAAGTACACGGCCCAGGCCGCGGCCACCCTGACCGCCATGGCCGTCATCGCCAGCGTGATCTCCAACCAATGAGCTCGAGCCCGTGGGATGCCGGTTACGGGACCGGGTTCGGGGCGGGCAGCCCGACCGGGGTGACCGTGACCGGCTGGCCGACCGTCACCGATGTGGAGAACTGGTTGCGGACCACCGGCCAGCCCGCCACCGAAACCACCGTCACCGGCCAAGCGTTGGCGGCGGCGATCGACTGGGTGACCATGCGCGCCGACCCGGCCTGGACGACACCCGGGCTGCCCGGGTTTCTGCCCGCCGGCCTGTTCCAGGCCGCCCTGTTGGACGCCTGCCGCGGCTACCGCCGCCGCGACAGTGTGGACGGCACGGTCGGCTGGGGGGACATGGGTATCGTCCGGGTCGGCCCCAAAGACCCCGAGGTCGAAAAATATTTGGCCCCGTATGCGGCCATGGTGTTCGGGTGACCTGGGATCGCACCGCCGTGTCGACCGCTCTCGTCTCGCTGCTGGGCCCGGCCACCCAGGTGACCGTGCATGGCCGGCCGCCCGAAACATTGAACGGGCCGTGCCTGGTGGTGGGCCGACCCCAACCGGTCGTCTATGCCACCGCCGGGCTCGGCGTCGACGAGGCCACCCTGCCGGTCATCGTCGTGTCCGGGGTCGAAACCGAGGACCAGGTCGAAGCATTGAAGAACACCTGCCGCCAAACCATTCTGGCCAACCCGTCCCTGGGCGGGGTGGTGCAGGCCTGCTACCCGGCCGAGGAACGCAACTGGCGGAACCTGACCGGCGCCGGCGGCATCCAGCTGCTGCTGTGCGAGCTGATCCTGACCGTGCAGATGTGACATGTCACCCGCCCGCAAGAAAGGACCTGCCGTGACCGTGACCGAAGAAGCCCCGCCGGCGCCCCCACCGCCGGAAGTGTCGTTGACGGCGGCCGGCGACCCGACCCCGCCCACCGCCAGCCCGCTCATCCTGAACGACTGCTATTTCGAGCTGGGCGGCGTCAACCTCAGATGTCTGGTCAAACATTTGGAAGCGGCGTTTCCCGAAAACAAGCCAGTCAGTGTTACCAGTTTTTGTGGCGAAACCGACTATCCGGGTGTCACCAAATGGCATCTGCGGGCGACGTTCTACCAGTCATTCGACGCCGGCGCCGTCTACGCCACGCTGAACGCCGCCTACCAGTCCTATGTGGCCTCCGGGACGGCGGTGAACTGGAAGGCCCGGCCGTACTCGTCGCGGGTCGCTGCCGCCAATAACCCGATCGTGAGCGGCTACGCCATCCCGCAACCGGTAGAGCTGATCGTCGGCGACGCCGGGGCCGCCGCCGAAGTGGTCATCGACTGGAACCTGACCGCCCCGCCCACCGTCGACACCGGGGCGGTCACCGCCACCGGGGCCACGGCCGGCACGCCCGGTTTTTACACTCCCAGCGGGGCGACGGTGCCGGCCAACCTGGCCGCCCTGTCATCCGTAACCGCCACTCCGGCGACGACGTGGGCGGCCGGACAGTACGTCATCACATCCGATTTGCTCGCGGCGAACTGGAACGGCACGGCCTGGGTGGCCGGCAAACACCCCTGATGGCCCAGGCCCCGACGGTGGCCGTCATCGGTTTGCGCGCCCTGAACCGGGACATCCAGAAGATGGCCGACCAGCGCGGCCCGCTCAACAAGGCCATGGCCCAGGCCGGCCGAATCGCGGCCGAACCGGTCGCCGCCGCCACCCGTTCCGCCCTGCCCCAAGGGGACCGGCCGGGCGAGCAGACCGGCCGGCTGGCCGGCGACGTCCGGGTCACCGCCACCCGGTCGGGGGCGGCGGTGCGCATGGGCCGGGCCAGTATCAGGTATGCCGGCTGGATCGAGTTCGGCGGCACCCGCCGGGCGCCGCACGTATCTACCCGCGACTACGACCCCAAAGGCCGCTACCTGTTCCCCAACGCCGTCCAGCTGGCGGCCCGTTCCGCCCGCCTCTATTCCGACGCCGTCGAACAGGTTTTCGTCGGCTATCCGTGGACCAACACTGGCACCGACCCCGGGAGCGTACATGACTGACGAACCGTTGCCGACCCTGGTCAAAGTGTCCCAGTCGTTCGTGCAACGCCTGCCCTCCCAGCGGCTGCTGGACGAGATCCGCCACTGCGAACCGGCGGCCACGTTCGGTGAGCTGGCCGAAACCCAGCCGTTCCGGATCGTGGCCTTCCGGGCCCTGGTCCGGGATTTCCCGGGCCGCGACATGACCAGCCTGTGGTTGCACGCCTACGACGTCGAGGTGGACGTGTCCGAAGCGGACCCTACCAACGGGAAGCCTGCGACAACGTGGCCGCGTTCTGCCACTACTGGGGTTGTCTTCCCGACGCCCTCGACACCCTGAGCGACGACATGATGGCGGCCATGGTGCGCCTCATGCACCGGGAAGCCCAGGCCATCCGGGCCGCCGAAGCCAAGGTCAGGAGATAGCCGGATGGCCGGCCCGTCGGTCATGGTCCGGGTGCTGGGCGACCTGTCCGGTCTCGGCAACGCTTTCAAACAGTCCGGCGCCCAGGCCCAGTCGGCCGCCGCCAAAGCGCACGGCGCCTTCTCGTCCATGCTCGGCCTGCTCAACCAGTCCGGCGTGCTCGGCCCGTTCGGCGAAGCCCTCTCCACCGTGGACGAAGGCCTGACCAAACTGGCCGAGCACGGCAAGAGTGTCGGCAACATCATGATGGGCGCCGGCGGCACCCTGCTGGCCGTGGGTAGCGTGTTCGCCGCCCTCGGCTCGAAAGAGCAGGCCGCCCACCAGCAGTTGGCCCAGGCCATCTCGAACACCGGCCACTCCTACGACCAGTACGGCAAGCACATTGAGGAGGCCATCAAGCACAACGAGAAGTTCGGCCAGTCGTCGGAGAAAACCCAGGGCGCCCTGCAAGTCTTGACCCAGGCCACCGGCGACCCGGCCAAAGCCCTGACCTTGTTGAACACGGCCACCGACCTGGCCGCGGCCAAACACGAGGATCTGGTCACCGCCGCCACCGCCGTCGGCAAGGTCTACAACGGCAACACCAAACTGTTGAAAGAGTTCGGCATCCAGGTGTCGAACACCAAACAGGTCACCGCCCAGGCCACCAGCGCCCAGAAACAGGCCACCGCCGCCGATGACAACCTGGCCCGGGCCAAACGGACCCTGGCCGACATCGAACTGGTCGACGGTCAACGCCACAAACTGACCCTGGGCCAGCAAATCCAGTTACGTAACGCCCAGCAGGCTGTCACCACCGCCACCACCAAAGCCCGCGAAGCCCACCAGCATCTGGCCGAAACCCAGCGGGCCGTGGCCGCCGCCACCGCCGGCCACGCCACCGCTGTCACCGAACTGGGCGACAAACTGAAAGGTCAGGCCGCCGCCAACGCCGACACCTTCACCGGCCATCTGAAAGCCATCTCCACCACCATCGAGGACCAGGCCGCCAAGTTCGGCCAAAAATACGGGCCGGCCCTGACCAAAGTGGGGGCGGCCATGTCCGGGCTGGGCGGCATTATCAAACTCACCCAGGCCGGCATGGAAGCCCTCAAAGGCGCCCAGGCTGCCGCCACCGTGGCCACCGAAGCCGAAACCGCCGCCGAGGTCGGCGCCGAAGCCGCCGGCGCCCCGCTACTGCTGGTCCTCGGCCTGATCGCCCTGGCCGTGGCCGCCCTCATCGTGGTCGGCTACGAAATCTATAAACACTGGAACATCATTTGGACGTTCATCAAAAACCTGGTCATGGACGTGTGGAACTGGATCGCCAAATACTGGCCGTACCTGCTCGGGATTCTGCTCGGCCCCATCGCCCTGGCCGCGGTGTTGATCTGGAAGAACTGGGCCAAAATCAAAGCCGACGCCAAAGAGGTGATCGACTACATCGTCTCCATCTGGAACGGTCTCGTCTCCTGGCTGTCCGGCCTGCCGGGCGCCATCTGGCACGCCCTGACCGGCCTGTGGAACTTCATTTTTCATGAGGCCGACACCGTGGCCGGCTGGGTCGAAGGCGCCTGGAATGCCATGATCGGCTGGGTGGCCGGCATCCCCGGCGCCATCGGCCGGGCCCTGTCGGGCATGTGGGACTTCGTGTACAACCAGTTCGCCACCGTGTGGGGCTGGATCCAGTCGTTCTGGGGGCGCATGTGGGGTTGGATCACCAGTCTCCCGGGCGCGGTCGGCCGGGCGTTGGGCCACATGTGGGATTCGATGGGCCAAGCCTTTCGGGGTGCCATCGACTGGGTTATCGACATCTGGAACTCGCTGCATTTCAAGATCGGTGGCTGGTCCGTCGGGCCGGTTCACCTGCCTACCGTCACCATCGGCATGCCCCACATCCCGCACCTGGCCCAGGGTGGACTCATGACCGCCAGTGGACTGGTCTTCGCCCACGCTGGCGAGGTCATCACACCCGCCCCGGCTGCCACCCGCAGCGGTCCGGTGGTCCACATCGACAACGCTCACTTTAAAGAGGAACTGGACGTGGAAGCGTTCATGCGCCGGGTGGCCTGGACCGCCCAGGCGAAGGCCATGTGATGAGCAACGGATCGTGCGTCCGCCAGGCCTGGCTGGTCCTCGGTTCGCTGTCGATCCAGCTGGAGAACGCGGCGGGCGGCTGGTTCTGCTCCAGTCTCGATCTGGGCTACCCAGAGGTCCGAGAGGTCATACAGAACCGGCCCGACACCGACGGCGCCGTGGACCGCACCCAATTTATGGGCGCCCGGGTGGTGTCCGCCGAAATCCATGCCGTGGCCGGCGCCGGCGCCCGCATCGACGACGTGGCCGACAATTTCGCCCCGTTCATGGTGCCCTCGGCCCGCCCGGTGTTGCACTACATCCTGGACCGGGCCGGCACCGCCGAGCGCACCCTCACCCTGCGGGCCATGGGCTACACGTGGGCCGTGGTCGGCGCCTCGGAACGCCAGATCATGCTGCAATGGAAGGCCGCCGACCCGGTCGTCCGCGACCCGACCGTCCAGACCGTCACCTGTTATGCCGGCACCGCGGCCGGCAACGGGCGCGCCTACCCGCTGGCCTTCCCTCGCATCTATCCGACGTCGGGCGGGTCGCCTTCGACCGCGGTCATCAGCTCGGCCGGCGACCTGCCGGTACGCCCCCTGGTGTACGTGTACGGGCCGGTCACCGGCCCCGTCGTCACCTTCACGCCCACCACCGGGCCGGTAGCCAAAGTGGCGTTCGTGGCCTCATACCGGATCGACCAGGGCCACTACGTGCTGGTCGACACGGTAGCCAAAACCGCCCTGCTCGACGGTGTGGCCGGCCAGTCGGCCCTGGCCTGGCTGGACTGGTACAACACCGCCTGGCCGGTCCTGCCCCGCCAGCCTGACACCACCGGCATGTCGATGACCGGCTCGTCCACGTCGGGCAGCACCCAGGCTCAGGCCTCCTGGCAGGACGGCTACCTGTCGTGACCTGGCCGGCCGGTCGCGCCGCCGTCGGCGACCTCGAGGACACCTACACGCCGGACGGGCGGGCCGCGCCCGGCGCCTACCCGATACCGGCCGGGCGAGGCCGCTGGCGGGTGACCTTGCACGCCCGGGATTTCACGGCCAGCCTGACCCCCTACCAGACGTCGCTGGCGGCCCTGCCCGACGCCGCCAACCGCAAACTGACCCGGGCCTGGAACACCCCGGCCCAGCTCGATTTCACCATCGACGGCCGCTCCGACCAGGCCTCGCTTATCGCCGAACTGCAACAGGACGTGATGGCCTGGCGGTGGGATGACACCGCCGGCGCCGACCGGGCCATGTTCCGGGGGGTGGTCTCGCAAACCTCTGACACCGTCAGCGAAGAATCCCACCTGCTGGCCGTGACCGCCCACGACTATGCCGGCATGTTCGCCCGCCGGCTGCTCACCAACGCCCTGGCCTACAACAACGTCGACCAGGATGACATTGTGGCCGACCTGGTGAGCAAGGCCAACAACGTCGTATCGGTCAACGGTACGCCCATGTCGCCCGGCTCGGTCATGCCCCTCACGGTGGCCCTGGTCAACCCCGACGGCACCACCCGTACCGCGAAGTCCGGACAGGCGCGGGTCCGCAACTACAACGCCTCCACCGATATCGCCACCCTGCTCGGCGAGCTGGCCGCCGTCATCAACGGATTCGACTACGACGTGCTGCCCACCGGCCTGAACGGCACCGCCGACGCCCTGCGCCTCTTCTACCCCTACCAGGGGGTGCAACGCTCCGACCTGGCCCTGGTGTACGGGTCGTCGGTGACGGCTTTGACCCGCCAGATCGACTCGGGCGCCTACGGCAACTTCTGGCGGGCGGTCGGCAACAACGGCAGCGCCGACCCGGCCGCCCCGCAGCTGGTGGCCGAAACCTGGAACACCGACGCCAACAGCGTGTCCACCCGGCCGGTCGGCCTGTGGATGTCGGTCGACAACGCCCCGTCCGTGGTCACTCAGGCCACCCTCAACGACCAGGCCAACGGCGACCTGTCCATGCACGGCACCATCATCCCCACCTACACCCTGACCCTCGCCCCCGGTTTCTACGGCTACGGCAGCCCGTACCTGGGCGACGTGGTACCGCTGGTGGTCCGCTCCGGACGGCTCAACGTCAACACCAACGTCCGGGTGCTCGGCATCACCTACAACATCGGCGCCGACGGCCAGGAGGACGTCGCCCTGACCGTCGGCCAGCCCGGCCGCACCCTCGTCCAGATGATCCAACAATCCCAGTCCGACGTGAACGCCCTGGCCCGGAGGTAAACCGATGACCCGCTACACGCCTCTATGGGAGCAGGCCGGATCGTACGCGGCCAGCGTCGACCGCCGCCTTATCGCCAACATCTGGCCGGCCGGCGCCTGCAACGGTTGCGCCCTGACCGCGGTGGCGTCGACCATGCAGATCAACGTGGCCGCCGGCGCCGTGGCCGTCCCCTCCCAGAATTCGACCGGGTCGACCCTGTGCGTGTCCGACGCCGTCGAGATTGTCACCATCGCCGCCGCCCCCGGCTCCGGCCAGAACCGGATCGACCTGATCATCTGCCGGCCCCGGGCCAACGATCTCGACGGCGGCCAGAACAACGATTTCATTTTCGACACCGTCACCGGCGTGCCGGCGGCCAGCCCGACCGTGCCCGCCACCCCGCCCGGCACTGTCCTGCTCGGCCAGGTGTCCGTGGCCGGCGGTTCGGCCGCCATCACCCAGGCCAACATCGCCGACCTGCGCCCACCGCGTCTCACCGCCCTGGCCGAACCGGCCCTCGGCGCCGCCGCCGCCCTGGCCTCGTTCACCACCCTGGACGGCGAAGTGTGGGTGGCGAAAGGCGGCGTCAACAACGGGGCCTGGAAAAAAGCCCGGGACGTCCTGTCCGCCCGCCGCTACCGCACAGCCGCATTCTCCGCCACCGGCAGCCAGGCCATCCTGGCCATGGACACCGTCGACTTCGACGCCTACGGCCTGTATGTGCCCGCCCAGAACGGGTTCGTCATACCGATTCCCGGGGTGTGGCTGATCGGATTCCAGTTCGCCGCCACCTTCACCGCCGGCCAGTACGCCCGGGCTGTCGTCAACCGGAACGGCGCTATCGCCTTCCAAAACCAGCTGTGGATGAATGCGAACACCAGCACCCTGCCTACCAGCGGCGTGCTGGCCCTGGCCGCCAACGACCTGATGCAAGCGAACATCCAGGCGGGCGCCACCGCCACCGGCGACAACGCCGCCGCCGTCACCAAAGCCGAGAACTATTTCACTGCCGTCTATCTCGGCACCGGATAAAGGAGGAAACCGGTGGCCCGTTTCGATTGCGCCGCCTGGCGGCCCGTCCGCAACCATGGCGGCCCCATGACCGCCCAGCTGGGCCTGATCTTGCATCACGCCGTGGCCAACGGCTCCCTGTACGACTGGTTCGACAATCCCGCCTCCGGGGTGTCGGCCACCTTCTGGGTCTCCCAGTCCGGGGTCATCGAGCAGTACGTCGACTCCGCGACGACGGCCTGGCATGCCATGCAAATGAACGACACCTACTGCGGGGTCGAAACCGAAGGCTGCGCCAGCCCGCCGCACGCCGACCCCATGAGCCAAGCCATGGTCGACGCCCTGGCCCGCCTGTACGCCGAAGGCCACCGCCGGCACGGCTGGCCGCTCGCCCTGGCCGAGGCCGACGGTCAGCCCGGCTTCGGCTATCACCGCATGGGCGTGGCCACGGCCTGCCCGTGCCAGATCCGGGTCGACATGCGCGCCGAGATTTTGACCCGGGCCGGCGAGGACGTCGACCGTCCCACCCCCATCCCCGAACCGGAAGAGGAAGACCCCGACATGATCCTGATCTCGAACGACACCACCGGCGCCGTGTCCGTCTTCGACGGCACCCAACGGTTCTATGTTAACAACAGTTCCACGCTCAACGCCTTGAAAGAGGCCGGCCTGAAAGTGGCCAAGGTGAACGGCGACTGGTACAACAAGATCCCCAAAGCGCCCGGCTCGACCGACTGAGCATGCCGTGGCGGTTACGGCGGGAGATCGCCCTCATCGTCCTGGGCGTGATCGTGATGGCCCTCTCGATCGTGGTTCTCATCTTGAACCAGTCCGCCTCCTCGGAGATTCTGGCCGCCATCGGCCTGGTCGGCGGGATCGCCATCATCATCAACCTGCTGCCCGCCAACGGCGACCACGACGACGGTTGACCGACCACGACCGGCAGGTCCCCATCCTGATCGTGTTCTGCGCCATCGTGGTCGGTGTGATGGCTGGCGCCGAGCTGGTGTACCTGCTGCTCAGGTGGCTGGCCTGAGTTCCGGATAAGTGCCGTTATCCGCGACAACCTGACAACAGGATAACACCATGACATGCTAAGATGCGGTCATGAACAAGGATTTCGGGAACCGGCTCCGAGCCATCCGCCGCCAACAGCACCGCTCCGGCGAGGACGTGGCCCGCGGCGCCGACCTCAGTTACGGCCACTACCTGCGCCTCGAAGCCGGCAAGCACTCCCCTACCTGGGAAACCGTCAACCGCCTCGCTGACACGCTCGGTGTCGACCCGCTCACTCTGGCCGGAAAAGCGGACAAAACCGGGCAAGATAGTCACAGTTATCCGGACGACCACAACAACTTTCCCCGCGCCTCGTGACATCCGGTACCGCCGCCGGGTGGAGCTACCCGGACATCCCCCCCGAGATGGTCGCCGGCCGGGTGGCCGACCTGCTCCCCGAGAAGAACCCGACCGCCAACCTGGACGCAACACCTGTTGCATCCAACCGGCGCCCGCGGCGACCCAAAGAGGAAACCACCGACGAGGAATACCGGGCCATGATGACCCGCCTCCTCAACAACTACAGCGAACGCATCGACCGCTCCGGTACCGCCGCCCTCGCCGACGCCGCCGCCCTGCGCGACCTCCTCGACCTGGTCATCGACGCCGGCGTAGAACGCTGCCTGGCCGAACCGTGGTCGGCGTCGTGGACCCAGATCGGCGACGCCACCGGCCTCACCCGCCAGGGCGCCATGCGC
>Ga0306920_100006283_pt1 | contig 15478 bp, 11 predicted proteins | sample flu12Cox44000170_FD_204666 | JGI IMG/M metagenome (GOLD analysis project Ga0306920, IMG submission 204666) | Lab enrichment of tropical soil microbial communities from Luquillo Experimental Forest, Puerto Rico - flux4day.12C.oxic.44.000.170 (v2)... | ecosystem: Environmental > Terrestrial >... | reverse complement strand
ATTTCAAATGAAAGAGCCATGGGTAGTACGCGCTTGGGCGATGCCGCGCCGATGTGTCCGATCGGTCCGGCGTTGCCACAACATTGTGAGATCGTCCGCGACGGCTTTGGCCGCGTGAGGGTCGTGGTCAGCACTCACTGACCGCATTCCGCTCACTCCGCCGCGCCGGCCGCGGACATGGAGGTGAGCGATGTTCAAGACATCGGCAATATTCCGGATGCTCTCGGCTTTCCGGCTTCGCATCTGGCCCGTCGCGCCGGCCCTGGCACCGGCCTCGGCTGCCAATGACAACCAAACAGCCGCCCGGCCGCAAGGCGGCCGAAGCGCGTCCATGCGAGGGCAGCTGATCTGCCGCTGGTCCGCCGTCGATGGCGGAAAGCGGCTCGCCTGCCGCTGGGAGAAGGAGGCCGATACGCCTGGACCCAAGCCGGCGCGGTCGGCGTCTTCCTCCCTCGCGTGTCCGTTTCACACGGACGTTGTCGACCTGTCATATTCGAAATCGGGCACACTGGCGCTGGCGAGAGGGCTGGCGGCAGGCGCGGGCGCGAACAAGAATTTAAGGGATTCCATTGTGTTGCCCGCACGTCACGCAGCCGTGCCATCTCGGGACTCGCACAGCGCTCCGCCTTCCAATTGCGCAGGCCTTTCAATAACGCTGGGGACGAATCCGGGCGACGCAGCAGACCGCGCCCGGATGTGTTGAGGTGGCATCGCGCCGTCAGACCGGGGGCTACAGGAAGGGACGGCACGGAATGCGAACGATCGGGCGATGGAAAGGCGTCACCCGCACAGTGCTCTGCGCGCTCGCAAGCGTTGGGCTGCTGGCGCTCGCCGATTCTGCGCTCGCGGCCGACATGCCCGTCAAGGCGCCGGCGTTGCAGACAGTCTATGACTGGGCCGGATTCTATGTCGGCGGCCATTTCGGCTATGGCGAGGGCAGCCTCGGCCCAGACAGCCTTCAACTGCCGCTGCAGGGCGTGGTGTTTCCCCACAGCCCCATGGGCATCATCGGCGGCTATGACATGGGCTACAACCGCGAGCTTGCCAACCATATCGTGCTCGGCATCGAAGCCGATGCGACGTTTACCGGTCCGCTCGACCAGGCGGCAGTGGCGCAGTCAATGGACCCCTATAATTCGACGCTGGACTACATCGGCACCGTGCGCGGCCGTGTCGGATATGCGTCGGGAAGATGGATGCCCTATGTGACCGGCGGCTTTGCCTGGGGTCACACCCACGTGCAGGTCAATGACGGCAGCGGCTCGATCATCGGGCACTACCACCGCGGCTGGGTTGCGGGTGCCGGCGTGGAGTGGGCCGTCAGCGGCAACTGGACCGCCAAGCTCGAATACGACTATGTCGACCTGAAACGCACCACCTACGATCTCAGCGCCTACGTCCTGCCGACGTTCAACGTCGACCCGCGCATGAGCCTGTTCCAGTTCGGCCTCAACTACCAGTTCGGCGACAAGCCCTTAAATCCGCCGGCGCAAACGGCGCTGCCGGAATCGAGCGATTGGAACGTGCACGCACAGACGACCGTGATCGGGCAGGGCTATCCTTCGTTCCGCTCCCCCTATGCCGGTCAGAACAGCCTTCCGGGCACCGGTCAATTCCAGAACACATGGACCACGACGGCCTTCCTCGGCGCGCGGCTGTGGGGCGGCGGCGAGGTCTATTTCGACCCCGAACTGGCGCAGGGTTTTGGCATCAACGGCACGCTCGGCATCGCCGGCTTCCCAAATGGCGAGGCGCAGAAGGCTGGCGCCCCGTTCCCAAAGATCCGGCCGCAGCGCTATTACTTCAAGCAGACCTGGGGGCTGGGCGGCGAGCAGGAAGACGTCGCCGACGGCCCCAACCAACTCGAGGGCAAGCGCGACATCGATCGCGTGACGCTGATCGTTGGCCGCTTCGCGGTCGGCGACTTCTTCGACAACAACGCATATGCCCACGACCCGCGCGCCGATTTCATGAACTGGGCGCTATGGGAATCAGGGTCCTATGACTTCCCGGCCGACCTGCCCGGATATACCCGCGGCGCGGTGATCGATTTCAACCGCAAGGACTGGGCGGTGCGCGCGGCCGTGCTCGAAGTGCCCGAGGCTCCCAATAGCGATGTGCTGACCTACAAGAGCGTCGGCATGGTCGCCGAGTTCGAAGGCCGCTACACCATCTTCGACCAGCCGGGCAAGATCCGCCTCGGCGCCTTCCAGAACCAGGGCCACACCGGCAACTACGACCAGGCGCTTGCGCTGGAGGCGGCCGATCCCGCCCAGGACATCAACACCATCATGACGGGCATTCGCCACACCAACCCAAAACACGGTTTTTACGCCAATCTCGAACAGCAGCTCACCAAGGACGTCGGCCTGTTCGCGCGCGCAAGCTGGAACGACGGCCAGAACGAGATCCTGTCATTCACCGACATCGACCGCAGCCTGTCCGGCGGATTGTCCATCAAGGGCAGCTATTGGGGACGAGCGGACGACACCATCGGCATCGGCGGCGCGATCAACGGATTGTCGCAGGCGCATCGCGACTTCCTCGCCGCCGGCGGCCTCGGCTTGTTGATCGGCGACGGCCAGCTCAATTATCGTCCCGAGCAGATTTTTGAAGCCTACTACGCCTATTCGATCATGAAGGGCGTCACCTTCACCGCCGACTATCAGTTTGTCAGCAACCCCGCCTACAACGCCGATCGCGGGCCGGTCTCGATCTTCTCGGGCCGGCTGCACGGCGAGTTCTAAAGAGAAGACACCGCATGGCCCTTCAGGATCTTCGGGTGTTGCCAGCGCTGGGCCAGGCATTTCGGCCTAACGTCTGGGACATCGTCGCGATCGTGCTCGTGATCGGCGCGATGGTGCTGATCGTCTACGGCGGCGAGCAGACCACGCTGCCTTTGTCCTCGCTCGACAAAACGCCGGTCTCGCTCGATCCGATCAACCTGCCCGTCTACGCGCTGCGCACGACCATGCGCATGCTGCTCGCCATCGTCTGCTCGATCATCTTCACCTTCGTCTATGCGGCGATCGCCGCAAAGAGCCGGCGCGCCGAGATGGTGCTGATCCCGCTGCTCGACATCCTGCAATCGGTGCCGATCCTGGGCTTCCTGACCTTCACGGTCGTATTCTTCATGAATCTGTTCCCCGGCAACGTGATGGGCGCCGAACTCGCCTGTGTGTTCGCGATCTTCACCAGCCAGGCCTGGAACATGACATTCAGCGTGTATCAGTCGATCCGTAACGTACCGAAGGACCTGGAGGAGGCGACCCAGAGCTTTCACCTCTCGCCCTGGCAGCGCTTCTGGCGGCTGGACGTGCCGTTCGCCATGCCCGGCCTGATCTGGAACACGATGATGTCGATGTCCGGCGGCTGGTTCTTCGTGGTAGCCTCCGAGGCGATCACCGTCGGCAACACCACGGTGACCCTGCCGGGAATCGGCTCCTATGTCGCGCTCGCCATCGAGCAGAAGAATCTCCCCGCCATCGGCTACGCCCTCCTCACCATGCTGCTGGTGATCATCGCCTACGATCAGCTCCTGTTCCGCCCTGTCGTGGCCTGGGCCGACAAATTCCGCTTCGAGCAGACCGCCTCCGGCGATGCGCCGACCTCGTGGATGCTCGACCTGTTCCGCCGCACCCGCGCGCTGCGCGCGCTGTCACAGCCTTTTTCGGCGCTCAACCGGTCGTTCTCGAATTTGCAGATCACGCTGCCGGCCGCCTTCCGGCAACCGGCGGCGCGCGCAAAGCCGTCGCGGCTTGTCGATGCGGTATGGTTTGCGATCATCGCGATCGCGACCGGGTACGCGGCCTATCGGGCCTATCAATATCTCTCCGCGAACCTCGCCCTGTCGGACCTGCTCGGCGCCTTCGGCTACGGCCTGATCACGCTCGCACGCGTCGTCGTGCTGATTGCACTGGCAACCATGATCTGGGTGCCGATCGGCGTGTGGATCGGGCTGCGGCCAAAACTTGCCGAGCGGGTGCAGCCGCTCGCACAGTTCCTGGCCGCCTTCCCGGCCAACCTCGCCTTCCCGGTCTTCGTCGTTGTCATCGTGAGCTTCCACCTCAATCCGAACATCTGGCTGAGCCCGCTGATGATCCTGGGCACCCAGTGGTACATCCTGTTCAACGTGATCGCCGGCGCCACCGCCTTTCCGTCCGATTTGCGCGAGGCGGCCTCGAGCTTTCACCTCAAGGGCTGGCGCTGGTGGGTCAAGGTGGTGCTGCCCGGCATCTTCCCCTATTACGTCACCGGCGCCATCACCGCATCCGGCGGCTCGTGGAACGCCTCGATCGTCGCGGAGGTGGCAAGCTGGGGCGACACGCATCTGTCTGCCGCCGGGCTTGGTGCCTACATTGCGAAAGCGACCGAGGCCGGCGATTATTCGCGCGTCATTCTCGGCATCGCCGTCATGTGTGTGCTGGTAACGCTGTTCAACCGGCTGCTCTGGAGGCCGCTCTACGCCTTCGGCGAACGCCGGCTTCGCCTCGGCTGATTTTCGAAGGGGATTTTCATGCTCGACCAGGTCAACCCAACCAAGCTGATCGACTTCCGCAGCGTCTGCCGCTCGTTTCCGAAGGGCAGCGGCGAGGATTTGCTGGTGCTGGAAAAGGTCGACCTGACCATCAGCTCGGGCGAGATCGTCGGCCTGCTCGGGCGGTCGGGCTCGGGCAAGTCGACGCTGCTTCGCATCATCGCAGGGCTGATCGCGCCGTCCTCGGGCGATGCCAAATGCCGCGGCGAAGTGATCAGCGGGCCGCCGAACGGCATCGCCATGGTGTTTCAGTCCTTCGCGCTGTTTCCGTGGCTCACGGTACTGCAGAACGTCGAACTCGGACTGGAGGCGCTCGGCGTCGAGAGCACTGAGCGGCGCAAGCGTGCACTCGCCGCGATCGACCTGATCGGTCTCGACGGTTTTGAGTCCGCCTATCCCAAGGAGCTCTCAGGCGGCATGCGCCAACGCGTCGGCTTCGCCCGCGCGCTGGTCGTGCATCCGGACCTCTTGTTGATGGACGAGCCCTTCTCCGCGCTCGACGTCTTGACCGCCGAGACGCTGCGCACCGACCTGGTCGATCTCTGGATCGAAGGAAGGTTGCCGATCAAGTCGGTGCTGATGGTGACGCACAACATCGAGGAGGCGGTTCTGATGTGCGATCGCATCCTGGTGTTCTCTTCGAACCCGGGACGTGTGGCGGCCGAGTTCAAGGTCGATCTGTCGCATCCGCGCAAGCGTCTTGATCCGGCGTTCCGCCAGCTGGTCGACACGCTCTATGCGCGCATGACCCAGCGCGCCGAGCCCAACAAGTCGGTGTCGATCGAGGGTTTTCCGGGCACCGGCGTCGGCATGGCACTGAACCATGTCTCCTCAAACGTGCTGAGCGGCCTGATCGAGACGCTGGCGGGGCCGCCCTACAACGGACACGCCGACCTGCCGGTGCTCGCCGGTCAATTGCAGCTCGAGGCCGACGAGATCCTGCATCTTGGCGAATCCTTGCAACTGTTGCGGTTCGCGCAATTGAGCGAGGGCGACCTGGTGCTTACCGACGCCGGCAAGCGGTTCGCCAATCTCGAGACCGACGCACGCAAGAAGATGTTTGCCGAGCATCTGATCAACTATGTGCCCGTCGTCGGCCTGATCCGCCGCGTGCTCGACGAGCGGCCGACCCATTCGGCGCCCGCCGCGCGCTTCCGCAACGAGCTCGAGGACTACATGTCGGAGGAATATGCCGACGAGACGCTCAAGACCGTGGTGTCATGGGCCCGCTATGCGGAGCTCTTCGCCTACGACGAGCAGGCGGAAATGTTCAGCCTGGAAAACCCGCATTAGAATTTCCGCAGCTGCCGTGCCGGCCAAGCGAGCGCTTGCGAGCGCGAGGCGGGGCCACAACTGAGTGCGCGCGTCACAGCACCGGCTGGAACGAATCCGGTCGCGCCATCGCCCAGGCGTCGCGGAAGCGGACGTCGTCGGTGCCGTCGATCAGCTCGCCCGGGCGGAGCGCTGGATAGAGCTTGGCGAACGAGCGGACCTCGGTCGTCGAGCTGCGCTGCGAGAAATGGATCGGCCGCAAATCCCGCGGATGCTCGAGGCCGGCGGCCGCCATCAGCTCGGCCAGCGCATGCAGCGTGGCGTGATGATAGTTGTAGACCCGATCGATCTTGTGCGGCACCACCAGCGCGCGGTTGCGGGTCGGATCCTGCGTGGTCACCCCGGTCGGACAGCGATCGGTATGGCAGCTCAACGACTGGATGCAGCCGAGCGCAAACATGAAGCCGCGCGCCGAGTTGCACCAGTCGGCGCCGATCGCCATGGCCCGCGCCATGTCGAAGGCGGTCGCAATCTTGCCGGAGGCGCCAAGCTTGATACGGTCACGCGCCTTGATGCCGACCAGCGCATTGTGGACGAAGCTGACGCCCTCTCGCATCGGCATGCCGAGGTGGTCCATGAACTCCAGCGGCGCCGCGCCGGTGCCGCCTTCATTGCCATCGATGACGATGAAGTCGGGATAGTTGCCGCTTTCGAGCATCGCCTTGCAGATCGCCAAGAACTCCCAGGGATGACCGATGCACATCTTGAATCCGGCCGGCTTGCCGCCGGAGAGTTTGCGCATATTGGCGACGAAGGCCATCATCTCCAGCGGGGTCGAGAATGCCCGGTGCGTCGCCGGCGAGATGCAATCCTCGCCCATGGGGACGCCCCTGATCTTGGAGATCTCCTCCGATACTTTTGCCGCCGGAAGCACGCCGCCATGGCCAGGCTTGGCGCCCTGGCTGATCTTGAGCTCGACCATCTTGATCTGATCTTGGCAAGCGATCCGCGCGAACTCGTCAGGATTGAAGCTGCCGTCGCGATGACGGCAGCCGAAATAACCCGAGCCGATCTCCCAAATGATGTCGCCGCCCATTTCGCGGTGATAGGGGCTGACGCCGCCCTCGCCGGTGTCATGCGCAAAGCCGCCCTTCTTGGCGCCGGCATTGAGCGCGCGCACCGCATTGGGGCTGAGCGCGCCAAAGCTCATAGCAGAGATGTTGAACACCGAGGCCGAATACGGCTTTGTGCACTCCGGCCCGCCGACGATGATGCGAAACTTCTCGCTCGATGACACTTTTGGCGCCACCGAATGGTGCATCCACTCATAGCCCTCGCGATAGACATCCTCCTGGGTGCCGAACGGGCGCTTGTCCAGCTGCATCTTGGCGCGTTGATAGACCACGGCGCGGATGTCGCGCGAGAACGGCATGCCGTCCTTCTCGCTTTCGAAGAAGTACTGCCGCATCTCCGGACGGATCTCTTCGAGCAGGAAGCGCATATGCGCCGAGATCGGATAGTTGCGCAGGACCGCGTGGCTCTTCTGCATGAGATCGCGGATGCCGAGCAGCGTGAGCCCGCCGAAGATGAGCAGTGGCACCAGCACGATGTCGAAGACCTTGCGATCGACGATCCCGAGACCGAGCAGGAGTGCAGTCACGACCGCGCAAATCGTGAGAACGATGAAGCGGGGCGAGAACGGAAGCATCAGCGTTTCCATGGCATCCCTCAGGCGAATGTCTGCCGCTGTTGTTGTTGTCGGGCGCGGCCCACTTCCCACTATCAGAACGAACCACCACACGCTATCCCGCCATGGCGGTCACGGTTATGACAGCAGTCCTACCGAATCCGCAGCTCTCAAATCAATCCGCCACTCGCACGGGTCCCCTTTTGCAGTGCGGCAGATAGGATCAATGAGAGTGTGGACGTAGTTCGCCCGGTATGGTGCTTTCCTCCAGGCCGCCTTTTGACAGCCATTCGTCGGTGCTCTTGACCGCACGCTCGATGTGCTCGGCGGTCTGGGTGAAATCATAGGGCGAGCCGACCAGCGGACAGAGCGGCGGCACCACAAAATAGTGGATGGAGGGATCGAGGTTCTCCAGCTCGCTGACCAGCTGCCGCGCGATCAGAAGCGTCAGAGCGTGCAGCGCGTTGGCGACCGCGCCGACCGGAGGCGCATCCGTTGCACAGGCGTGCCCCGTCGGCAGGATGATCAGCCGTCGCGCACCCTTCTTGACCGCAATCCTAACCGGCGTGATCGAGGAGATCGCGCCGTCGGCGAGATACAGATTCTTGTAGCGGATCGGCGTGAAGGCGCCGGGGATCGCGGTCGAGGCCACGATCGCCTCCGCCGCCGAGCCCTCCGAAAGCACGACGCTGTCGCCGGTGATGATGTCGGTCGCGACAATGTGCACGGGGAGCTTGGCGTCCTCCAGGTTCCGATAAGGAAGATGATCGTCGATCAGCTTCCTTATTCCATCGTGGGGGATGTGAAAATCGCGCCGCCAGAGGAAATCGAACAGCGTCTGCAAGTTGATCGGGAACACGTCGCGTCGCGTAAGGCCGCGCCAGACCCCGGCAAGCCGCATCACGCCCTTGAGCGAGGGATCGCCGGCATAGTAGGCGCCGTTCAGCGCACCGACGCTGGAACCGACCACCATGTCGGCGTGGATGCCGTGCTTGGCGAGCGATTGCATCATGCCCACCTGGACCGCACCCAGACTGCCGCCGCCGGCGAACACGAAAGCGGTCGGCCCGGACTTGGAATCACTCTGCGCAGACAAGCCGGCGTTCTCTCCCGTTGTCGGCGCTTCGCGCCGTTACCGGGAACTTATAGCAGCGAGGGAATGAAGGAGGCTACTGGCGCCAATGTCGTTCTCGCGAACAGAGGACCCATGACTACAGCTGGTTACGACAGCACCAGCTGTGACTCCAGCCTCGTTCAACAATCACCAGCGGTGACTATAAATCCCGGCTCGCGCTTTGCTAGGCCGGGACGACAGGCTCAGCGCTCGACGAACGCCTTCTCGATCACGAAATGGCCGGGCTCGCTGTGGCTGCCTTCGGCAAAACCGCGCGCCTCGAACATCTGCTTCAGCTCCTCCAGCATCGCCGGGCCGCCGCACATCATGATGCGGTCGGTAGCGATGTCGAGCGGGGGCAGGCCGATGTCGTCGAACAGCTGCTTTGACGCGATCAGGTCGGTGATGCGGCCGCGATTCCTGAACGGCTCGCGGGTGACGGTCGGATAGTAGATGAGCTTTTCCGCGAGCAGCGGTCCAAACAATTCGTCGTCGCGCAGTTTTGCAACAACTTGTTCGCCGTAGGCAAGCTCGGAGACCTGACGGCAGCCGTGCACCAGCACGATGGTGTTGAAGCGGTCGTAGACCTCGGGGTCCTTGATCAGGCTTGCGAACGGCGCAAGCCCGGTGCCGGTCGACAGCAGCAGCAGGCGCTCGGCCGGTATGAGATTGTCGGTGATCAGCGTGCCGGTCGCCTTGCGGCCGACCAGGATGGTGTCGCCTTCCTGGATCTTCTGCAGCCGCGAGGTCAGCGGACCATCGGCGACCTTGATCGAAAAGAACTCCAGCTCTTCCTCGTGATTGGCGCTCGCCATGCTGTAGGCGCGCATCAACGGCCGGCCATCGACCTCGAGTCCGATCATTGCAAACTGCCCGTTCTGGAATCTGAAGCCGGTGTTGCGGGTTGCGCGGAAGCTGAACAACGTGTCGGTCCAGTGGCGGACAGCAAGAACTTTCTCTCGATAGAACGCGCTCATGATCTCTGGTTTTTCCGATTGGCTTTGCGGTAGAAGAAACGGATCGCCGATGCTGAAAGAGGCAAAAACCCCTGATACATCTGGTGAATTCGCGAGTTTCAGTACGCGAATTACGGAGATAATCAACCGTCAAGGACGCGCAATGGGCCCGCCCAAATGCATGCCGGTTTTGGCGAAGAATTGGTTCGATTCTGTTAATTTCTGTGTGCTTGCGATCACGCAATTAACTTGCTGGAATCGGCAAGCCTGCGGCACTTAATTGCCGCCCTGAGACAAGTGACTTGGCCATGCTCAACAGCCAGAGAATTTTTGTCGATGCCGTCAAACGCTATTGCACCGAGCGCGGTATCGCGATCGATGTGAGATCGCAGGGCTGGCTGATCGTCATGCAGCGTGGCGAGCGGTGCCATTTTGCGTTCGGCTACGATGTCGGGCTGAACAGCGCGATGGCGCACAGACTGGCCAACGACAAAGCGGCGACGTCGGAGGCGCTCAACCTCTCAGGCGTTGACTGCATCCCGCACACGCTGTTCCTCAATCCGCGGCTGAATGAATATGTGCCGGCGGTGGGATCGTGGGAGCCGATGCTCGCGCTGCTGGCGCAGCATCCGAACGGACTCGTGGTCAAGCCGAATGAAGGCACTTCGGGCAAATCGGTGTTTCGCGTCTCAAGCAAGCCGTCGCTCGAACTTGCCGCGAACAGGATTTTTTCCGCCAACCAAAGTCTTGCGATTGCGCCCTATGTGAGCATCGAGGACGAGGTGCGCGTGGTGCTGGTCGACGATAACCCCGCCGTTGTCTACGGCAAGCGCCGTCCGTCCGTGACAGGCGACGGCAAGCATTCCCTGCTTGAGCTTGCGCTATCGGCGCTTCCCGCCGAGCGGCGCTCGACCGTGCTGCCGGGCATGGTCGGCGATCTCGAGAAAGGCGAGCTCGACGCGATCGTCCCGGCTGGCCAGCGGCGTGTGCTGAACTGGCGGCATAACCTCGATTCCGGTGCGGCGCCGGTCCTGCTCGACAAAGGCGAGACCAGGGACGCCTGCGTGGCGCTAGCGATCAGGGCGGCACGCGCCATCGGCATTCGCTTTGCTTCGATCGACGTCGTCTCGGTCGACGGCCGCTGGCAGATCCTGGAGATCAATTCCGGAGTGATGATGGAAAGCCTGAGCAAGCACCATCCCGAACTGGTCTACGCGACCTACAGCGCGGCGCTCGACAAGGTGTTTGCGTGAATTGTTGCTCGTCATGGCCGGACACAGCCGTCCGAAGGACGGCGTCGCTTCCGCTCGCCTGCGTCCCGGCCATCCACGATCTCTGCTCGGCCGGAAAGGAAAGGCTGTCATGCCCGGGTCAAGCCGGGGCATGACAGCTCACTCTGGGCCACGCTGAGGTACTACTGGTTCGCGCTCGGCGAATCGTCCATTGCCTTGAAGGCATCCTCGAGCTGCGGCGAGATCGCGACATTGAGCCGCTCGCCGGTCGGCAGCCGCCGCGTGAACCATTTCTCGTAGAGCGGGATCAGGTCGTGGTTGGAGCCGAGCTTGCGGAAGGCGCGCTCGACCACCGACGCCAGCTCCGGATCGCCCTTGCGGAACATGATGCCGTAGGGATCGTAGGACAGATAGTCGCCGACGACGTGGAACTTGTCCTGCGACTTGTGCCGCGCGATCAGGCCGTACAGCAGGATGTCGTCGGTTGCGAAGGCGTCGGCCTTGCCGTCCGCGAGCATCTGGTAGGACTGCTCGTGGTCGGCCGCGGTGACGATGTTCAGGCCGAGCGAGAATTTCCTGTCGGCGTTATGCATCGCCTGCTCGTTGGTGGTGCCTTTCGTCACCACCACGGTCCTGCCCTTCAGGTCCGTCACCGACTGCACGGCTGACACCTTCGGCACCATCAGCTTGGTGCCGGCGACGAACATCAAGGGCGAGAACGCCACCTGCTTTCCGCGCTCGGCGTTCGCCGTGGTTGACCCGCACTCCAGATCGATCTTGTTGTCGAGCACCGCTTGGATGCGGTCGTCGGAGGTCACCTTGACGTACTCGATTCTGAGATTGGGGTCATCGACTTCGGCAGCGATTTCATCGACCACGGCCTCGCAAAGCTCGAGGCTGTAGCCGATCGGCCGATTGGCCTGGTCGAGAAACGAGAACGGCGGCGAGCTCTCGCGATACCCGAGATGCACGACATGCGCGTTCTTGATGGCCGATAGCGTCGGGCTAAGCCCTTCGCCGCCGCTGCCCTGGGCGAGAACCGTCGCCGGCAGCAATGCCGCCAGCAACAGGGCTGCCGCCCAGACGCCTTTGCCCTGGATCTGGCGCATCACGCCCTCCCATCAATGGCTGGCCATCGCGGGGACCTCGCCGGGGATCATGTCCGGCGGCACGACGTCGTCGGGACCCAGCGCATGCTCGGGCGCAAGCTCGCCCTCCCATTTCGCCACCACGGCGGTCGCCAGCGAGTTGCCGATGACGTTGGTGGCGCTGCGGCCCATGTCGAGGAAGGTGTCGATGCCCATGATCATCAGCAGACCCGCCTCGGGAATGTTGAACTGGCTCAAGGTCGAGGCGATCACCACCAGCGAGGCGCGGGGAACGCCGGCGACACCTTTCGAGGTAATCATCAGCGTCGCCAGCATCGCGAGCTGCGTTGCCAGCGGCATGTCGATCTTGTAGGTCTGCGCGATGAAGATGCTGGCGAAGGTGCAGTACATCATCGTGCCATCGAGGTTGAAAGAGTAGCCGAGCGGCAGCACAAAGCTCGAAATCCGCGACGAGGCGCCGAAGCGGTTGAGGCCCTCCAGCGTCTTCGGATAGGCGGCCTCCGAGCTCGCGGTCGAGAACGCAATCATCAGCGGTTCGCGGATCAGCCGCAGCAGATGGCTGTAGCGCGGCCCGATCACGATGAAGCCGACCACGACCAGCAGGCCCCACAGGATCAACAGCGACAGATAGAAGCCGCCCATGAACACGATGAGTTTCCACAGCACCAAGAGGCCGTTCTTGGCCACGGTGGCGGCAATCGCCGCAAAAACGGCGACCGGTGCAAACATCATGACGTAGCTCGTCACCTTCAGCATGATGTGGCCGATGTCGTCGATCAGCTGCAAAATCCCCTTGGAGCGTTCCGGCAGCGCACCCATCGCCACCGAGAAGAACACCGCAAAGATCACGATCTGCAGGATTTCATTCTGCGCCATCGCGTCCGCGATCGAGGTCGGGATCAGGTGGGTCAGGAATTTCTCGACCGAAAAGGCCGACACTGGCAACCCCGTGGACTGCGCCTTGTCCGGCAGCGTTCCGGGGAAATTCGCGCCGGGCTGCAACAGATTGACCATGACGAGGCCGAGCAGCAGCGAGCAGAAGGACGCGCTGACGAACCAGCCGAGCGTCTTGGCGAAGATGCGCCCGAGCTTGGCACCAGAGCCCATATGCGCGATGCCGCCGACCAGCGTCGCAAAAACCAGCGGCGCGATGATCATCTTGATCAGGCGCAGGAACAGCACCGCAAGCAGATTGATGTCGGACGAGAGCTCGGCGCGGCTGTCCGGCATGAAGTTGAAGATCAGCGCCCCGACCACGACGCCCAGAGCCATCGCGAGCAGGATGTATTGCGTAAACCTGTTGGACATTTTTTCTTACCCCCGTAAGTCCGGCAGTCCGGCTATTTTCGAGTTTGGCAGATTTTGAAGACGGCGCAACACGCTTCCCGCTATCGGGGTGTTTGCCACAATGTTCCCGTTGTCGAACGAGCACACTCGGACTAGCGTTTAGCGCAACGCACAACAAAGGCGGTTGCCCGTTTGCTGCGCGCGACTGCACCAATAATCGCCATATCCCGTGGAGGGGAACGCCAAGGAGAACGCTATGAGCGAAAGCATCAATCGCCAGATCCTGCTGGTCGAGAAGCCGGTCGGCAAGCTTGGCCCGGAGCATTTCAAGCTGACCAATGCTGCCATCCCCGAGCCCAAGGATGGCGAAGCCTTGTTGCGGGTGCGCTACGTCTCGCTCGATGCCGCCAACCGGGCATGGATGCATGGCGCAACCTATCGTTCGGCCATTGAAGCCAACAGCGTGATGGCCGGCGGCGCCATCGCCGAGGTCATCTCATCCAAGGCGAGCGAACTGAAGGCGGGCGACATCGTATTCGGCGATACCGGCTGGCAGGACTATGCCGCCGTACCGGCGAAGCATCTGACAAAGATGCCCAAGATCGAACCAATGACGCATCTGCTGAGCGTCTATGGAGTTGCGGGGCTCACCGCCTATTTCGGGTTGCTCGATGTCGGCAAGCCGAAGCCAGGCGAGACCGTCGTGGTCTCGGCCGCCGCCGGCTCGGTCGGCTCGATCGTCGGCCAGATCGCGAAGATCAAGGGTTGCCGCGCGGTCGGCATCGCCGGCGGCAAGGACAAATGTCATTGGCTGACGTCAGAACTCGGCTTTGATGCCGCGGTCGATTACAAGGACGGCGCCGTATTCAAGGCGCTGCGCGCCGCCGCGCCCAAAGGCATCGACGTCTATTTCGACAATGTCGGCGGCGACATCCTGGAAGCCTGCCTGCCGCAGATGAATCTGCACGGCCGCATCGCTTGCTGCGGTGCAATCTCGCAATATGACGGCGTGCCCGACGCACACGGTCCGCGCGGCATACCCGGCCTGATCGTCGTCAAACGGCTCATCATGCAGGGCTTTATCGTCATGGATTACATGGCGCAGCGCGACAAGGCGTTGGCGGATCTGCAAGCGTGGGTGGGTGCGGGCACATTGAAGGTCCAGGAAGACATTATCGCGGGCCTCGAGAACACACCGAACGCGCTGATCGGTCTCCTCGCAGGCGAAAACCGCGGCAAGCGGATGGTCAAGGTGTAACGCGCGCGTCAAGCTTTCGTCACCGGTACAAGTGACTTGCGGGTAAAGATGAAACCGCGAATGATACCGTCGTGAAAACGTTCATACTCGCTCAAGAAAAACTGTTCGGCTGCTTGCTGCGGCTTAAAGCGACAACAACCAAGGAATTGCTTCAATGAAGATTACGCCAAGACGTGTGTCGGTGCTGTTAGTCGCCGCGGCGGTGACCATGGCCGGAAGCGCATTTGCGCAAGGCCCGAGCGAGGCCCAGCGCGAGGCCGTCAAGGCCCAGTGCCGTTCCGACTACATGGCGCACTGCTCTAGCGTCACGCCGGGTGGCAAGGAAGCGCTGGAATGTCTGGCGCAGCATATGTCGAGCCTGTCGGGCGGCTGCCAGGAAGCGGTCAAGGCAGTCGAAGCCTCGGTTGCTCCCAAGGAAGAACCGAAGCAGGAAACCAGGCAAGCGGCCAAGCCCGATGCCAAACCCGAAGCCGCTCCCGCAACCGAGGCCACAAAACCGGCCGCCGAGGGAGCGCCGAAAGCTGTAACTGCCGCGCCGGCGAAGAAGCCGAGCAGCGCGCAGATCGCGGCGGTCAAGAGCAACTGCCGCTCCGACTACATGAAGGTCTGTGCCGGCGTGCCGACCGGCGGCGCAGCGGCCTTGCAATGCCTGGAAAAGAACGAGGCCAAGGTCTCGCCGAGCTGCCGGAAGGCGGTCGCTGCGGCCTCAGGTGGCGGCGGTGCAGCGCCTGCGGCCGCCGGAGCCGCGCCGGCGACCGCCAATGCAGCGCCTGACGCAGGTGCCGCGGGTGCGCCTCCGGCGGCAGCGCCTGCGCTGGTGCTGCGGCCGATGCGTCCGCGCGAGGTGTTGTTCGTGCTGCGCTCGGCCTGCGGCGCCGATGTGCAGTCGCTCTGCGCCGGCGTTCCGGCCGGCGGCGGGCGGATTATCGGGTGCCTGGTCGAGCAGTCGGCGTCTCTGTCGCCGGCGTGCCGAAGCGTCCTGGGCCAATTCGCGGCGCAATAGGCGCCGCTCGGCGCAAGGAAATT
>Ga0306920_100006282_pt1 | contig 15478 bp, 16 predicted proteins | sample flu12Cox44000170_FD_204666 | JGI IMG/M metagenome (GOLD analysis project Ga0306920, IMG submission 204666) | Lab enrichment of tropical soil microbial communities from Luquillo Experimental Forest, Puerto Rico - flux4day.12C.oxic.44.000.170 (v2)... | ecosystem: Environmental > Terrestrial >... | reverse complement strand
TTGGCTTGGGGGGGGGTGCCGGGCGCGTTTCGGTCGGGCGCGCCTTTACCCCCGCCGTGGGACGAGTTGTTCGGCCCGCTGCGGGCGGGCTCGAGAGACGAGCTTATGGTGCTGGGTCAGCTCGGCCAGTCGCTTGACGGCCGGATCGCCACGAACAGCGGGCATTCCCAGTACATCAACTGCGCGGCGGGGCTCGATCACCTGCACCGGCTGCGCGCCCTCGTGGACGCCGTTGTGATCGGCATCGGCACGGCGCTCGCGGACAACCCACAACTGAACGTGCGGCGCGTCGCTGGCCCAAACCCGGCTCGCGTGGTCCTCGATCCGCGCGGGCGGCTGCACCCGGACGCCCGGGTGCTCATCGCGGATGGGACGCGCCGGGTGGTCGTGACGACGCCGCAAGCCCCTTGTGCCGTTGCGGACGAGGTCGAGGTCGTGCGCCTTGCAGCAGACGACGGGCACATCGCACCTGCCGCCGTTCTCGCTGCGCTGGCCGCGCGCGGGCTGCGGCGCATCCTGATCGAAGGCGGCGCGCGAACCGTTTCGGGGTTCATGTCGGCCGGCTGCCTCGACCGGCTCCATGTGATGGTGGCGCCGATTATTCTCGGCACGGGCCGCGCGGGGATTTCGTTGGCGCCGATCGATCGTGTCGACCACGCGCTGCGGCCGCCCACGCGCGCCTATCCGATCGGCGAGGACGTGCTCTTCGACTGCGATCTCTCGGCGGCGCGGGTGCCGATCGGGCGAGCAAGAATATCAACGTGACCGACCGTGATGGTTGAGCGCCCGGCCGCGACGACATCGCGCCGGCGCGTGAGCCACGCCGCGGCGTCGGGCAGGGACACGGCACCAAGTTCGCGGGCGGCACCGGCCCAGCCGGCGAGCATATCGCGCTGGATTTCTTGATCGCGCGGCAGAAGGTGCCAATCGGAGCGACCGTGCACGACCGCGTAGCCCGCCTTCTCGAAGGAAGCGATTGCCGTCTCGGCGGCGCGTGGACCGAGCGCCGGGCCGAAGCCCTTGTCGGTCTGCTGGTGCTCATTGACGCCGGCGATCACAGCCACATCGAGCGGATCGACCGGGTCGAACACGACGCGCCCGTCGTAGTTGAGCGCCGCATAGAACGGCAGGCGCCGGGCGGCGACTTCGGTGACGAGACGATCGAGCCACCCCGCCGAGACAAGATCGAGCAGCGCAGACGCCGTGACGAGATTCACCGGGCCGTCCAGCACTGCTTCGAGATCGCGGGTGAGATCGACGGGAATACGCGTGACCGCAACGCCGGACACCGCTTTGCCGGCAGCGGCGCGTGCCAGAAGGCTCAGATCATTGTCGACCAGACGCCAGTCTTGGCGCGGCGGCAGTCGCGGCGCCAGCGCACGCAACGTCGAGCCGGTGCCGCAGGCGAGATCGACGACGCCAACCGCATTGCCCGCCTCCGCAGCGGCAGCCACGACTGATTCCAGTACATCGCGATTGCGCGCGCGCCCGTCGTAGGGTTCGCGCAATGCGAGCCATTCGGCTGAAAAGCCGCTCATCGAGTTTTCTCGAGCGCGCGAGAGAACAGCACTGCCGAATCCGCCCAGGTGGGAAGTTGCGCGGCGGCGGTTCGCGCCGCAGCGGCGAGCCGCCCGCGCTCGCCGGCGTCGGTTATCAGACGGCGGAGTGCCGCCGCAAGGGCGGACACGTTATCGGGTGGGACGAGGATGCCTGCATCGGCCGGCACCGCCTCGGGAATGGCGCCCGCGTCAGTCCCGATTACCGGCAGGCCGCGCGCAATCGCCGCGGCAAAGCCCATCCCGTACCCCTCGTAGCGTGATGGCAGCACGAACAGGTCGGCGCCATCGTAAAGCGCATCGAGCTTCTCGTCGGTGACGGCACCTGCAAGCGTGATGCGGTGGCTAAGATCGACGCGGGCGATGTCCGCCTCGAGGCGCTGCGCCGTCGCGGGATCACGGGTGCGGTCGCCGGCGATCGTGAGCCGCCACGGCAGGTCGCGCAGCGTCGCAAGCGCGGCGATCAGCACGTCGTAGCCCTTGCGGGGCACCAGCGCTCCGACGGCGAGCAAGGCGAGCGGGTCGGTGCCGCCGCTGCCGCGAGCAGGCACCGCCTCGTCGGCGCCGGGCGGTGCAACGATCAGCCGCCGCTCCGGCACCCCATAGTCAGACATCAAGATCCGCGCCGTCGTGTGGCTGGTCGTCACGGTGCTTCCGGCCGCCGAGAGCGCGGTGCGTTCCATTATTTGGAACGTCATCGCTTCCTCTGGTCGGAGCCCTGTTTCGAGCGCGAGAGGATGATGGACCAGAGCGATGAGCTTGCGACCCAGGGCTAATCGCGTTGCTTCCGAAGCCATAACGCCGAACGCGAGCCCGTCGATCACCAGAGGCGTTCCCTGGGGTACGGCCTTGAGCTTCGCGAACGCGGCCTCGCGTGCACCATTGCCGGGGCGCGGAAACTCGCTGCTGAGATCAATGATATCCACGTCCCAGCCGAGTTTTCTCAGCTCGGCGATCATGCGCCGGTCGTAGGCGTAGCCGCCGGTCGCAGTATTGAGATCGCCCGGAACCGCGAAGCCCAGCCGTTTCACCACAAGGGCGCCTCGTACCAGGCGCGCGCCGAAGGGGACTCGGCGACCGTCACGCGGATCGCATTAAGTTCGCGTCCGTCGCGGCCGAGGCCGCCCTTGCGCGCCGCCTCGGCCATGCCGTCGAACACGTGCTTGGTGAGAAACTCGGTCGTCGTATTGACACCCTTGAACTGTGGCATCGCGTCGAGGTTCCGATATTTGAGCGGGTCGAGCACCGACTTGAGCACCTCGTGGGCGCGGCCGATGTCGACCACGATGCCATTCTCATCGAGCCGCTCGGCCAGGAATGCGACGCGCACCACGAAGGTCGCACCGTGCAGACCTTGCGCGGGACCAAACACCGCGCCGCGGAACGAATGGGCGATCATGATCTGATCGGAGACTTCGACGGCGTACACGGCATCCTCGTTGTTTCTTTTCGGCATTCAGCCGGCGGTGAGCAGATCAATAATCGATCACGGGGCAAAGCACATCCGCTTCTGGGGCGAGCAGCCGCGGCAGCTGCTGCGGCAGATCACGGAACGGTGTCCCGTCCGTAAGAAGCGCATCGAGTGTCGGCTCGGCAAGAAGGTCGAGGGCGGTGGCGAGGCGGCGGCCGTGGGTGAACTCCGCGCGCCGAGATGGCGCGACCTTGCCGACCTGGCTTGAGATGAGCCGAAGCCGCCGGCTGTGAAACGAGCCGCCGAGCGGTACGGGCACGTCGCCCGCGCCGTACCAACTCAGCTCGACGATGCTTGCCTCGTCGCCCGCCAATGCGAGGGCTGTCGCAAGTCCTGCAGCACTCGCGCTGGTGTGGAAGACAAAGTCGCAGTCGCGGGGCGCATCCGTGGGCACGGCAAAGCCCACGCCGAGACGTTCGGCAAGCGCGGCGCGCGACGTCAGCACGTCGATCAAGGTCACCTGTGTCTTGGACACACGGCCGCACAGCCAAGCCACGAGCGCACCGACAACCCCCGCTCCGACGACGGCGATCCGGCCGTACGGACCGGGTGCCGCGTCCCAGGTCGCGTTGAGCGCCGTCTCCATGTTGGGCGCGAGCACTGCCCGCCGCGGCGGCACGCCGTCCGGCACCGGCCTCACGGCGCTCGCCGGCAGCACGAACAGGCTCTGGTGTGGATGCAGCGCGAAGACGGTGCTGCCCACGAGGTCCTGTGGCCCAGCCTCAACGCGGCCGACCGTCGCGTAGCCGTATTTCACCGGAAACGGGAAATCCCCGCCCATGTTGGGCCCGCACATGCGGGCGTATTCGCTCGGCGGCACGCGGCCGGCCAACACGAGGCGCTCGGTACCGCGGCTGATCGCGCCGTGGAGCGCACGTACCAAGACCTCGCCGGATCCCGGCGCCGGCACGGGCTCGCGGCGCAGCTCGGCGCGGCCGGGCGCGACATACCACAGCGATTCGGCGTCCTCGCCCGACCGACTGTTAGTCACACGCACATCCCAAATTGGACTTGTGGCCCATCCCCCCGCTATATCCTGGTACGGCCTCAAACGGCAGAGCGGGAACTGGCGCGTGACCGAACGGGGGATTGCGGTTGACCTGAGGCCGGCGCGTACCGGCCTTTCGCTGACCGGGCGGCGCGTAGTGTTTTTCACGCTTGTCATCGCCACCATTGCGGGCGTGTTGGGGCTTACGGCCTTTGCGCTCTCCGCGGACGGGCTCAGCAGTCTCGATCTTCTCATCCTCGTGATGTTCGCGGCGACCTTGCCGTGGTCGGTGATTGGCTTCTGGAACGCCACCATCGGCTTTTTCATCATGCGTTTTGCGCGCGACCCGATCGCGGCCGTGCTGCCGGCCGCGCGCAATGTCAGCGGCAAGGAGCCGATCACCGCCTTGACCGCGATCCTGCTGTGCATCCGCAACGAGGTGCCTGAGCGGGTGATCCGCAACCTCGAGCCGACGATGGTCGATCTCGCTGCCACGGAAGTCGGCGAGCACTTCCATGTCTACGTGCTCAGCGACACGGACCAGCCGCCGATCGCCGCGCAGGAGGACGCGAGCTTCGCGGCCCTCGCCAAACGCTTCGACGGCCGCCTCGCGCTCACCTATCGACGCCGCGCTGACAACGCCGGCTTCAAGGCCGGCAACGTGTGGGATTTCTGCGAACGCTGGGGCGAGCGCCACGACTTCGCGATCACCCTCGACGCTGACAGTTTCATGCCTACCACCGCGATCCTGCGGCTCGTGCGCATCATGCAGGCGGACGCCAACATCGGCATCCTGCAGGGCCTGGTGGTCGGGCTGCCGTCGACGAGCGCGTTCGCGCGCATCTTTCAGTTCGGCATGCGGATCGGCATGCGCTCCTGGACCATCGGCAGCGCGTGGTGGCAGGGTGACTGTGGGCCCTACTGGGGCCACAACGCGGCGGTGCGGCTCAAGCCGTTCATCGCCCACTGCCGACTGCCCGAGATCGAGCGGCGGGGTCCGCTTGGCGGCCCGATTCTCAGCCATGATCATCTCGAAGCGGTACTGATGCGCCGCGCCGGCTACGAGGTGCGCGCGCTACCCGAAGAGGAACTTGGCTGGGAAGAGAATCCGACGACCTTGCTCGAGTTCATCAGGCGTGATCTGCGCTGGTGCCAGGGCAACATGCAGTATTGGCCGTTCCTGCGCCTGCCCGAGCTACTTCCGGTCAGCCGGTTTCAGATCGCGTTTGCGCTGATCTGGTTCCTGGCGTCGCCGGCCTGGATCGGGCTTCTGCTCGTCAGCACGGCCGCGGTCGTACTCAAGGGGCCGGCGCAGTTCGTCCGCCCGGGCGCGGGTCACGCGTTGCTCATTGTCATCCTGGTGATGTGGTTCGCACCGAAGCTAGCGACCGTGCTCGATGTGCTGTCGCGGCCGGAGGCGCGGCGGGCTTTCGGCGGCACCGCGCGCCTCCTGGCCAGCGCTGTAGTCGAGACCGTGTTCTTTTTGCTGCTCTCGCCGATCATGTGGGTCGGTCACACGCTGTTCCTCGGCGGTTTGTTGTTCGGGCGCACAATAGGTTGGATCGGGCAGACGCGTGACGATCACGCGGTTTCGCTCGCGCTCGCGATCCATAACCTGTGGCCGCAGGCGCTGCTCGGGATTGCGATAGTCGGCGTGCTCGCCTTCACGGCGCCGAGCGCGATCCCCTACGCACTGTTCATCGCCGGCGGGCCGCTGCTGGCGATCCCGCTCGCGGTGATCACGGCGCAGCCGGCGGCCGGACGCCTGCTGCTGCGGCTGGGCATCGGGCGCCTGCCGGAAGAGACTGCGCCGCCGCCGCCGTTGCGAGCGCTCGCGTTGCCGGCAGTCGAGGCCGCGCGACCGCGCCCAGCTTGATTCCGTTAATCTCCGATCGGCTGCGCACCGCGCGTGGCGTCGCGCGTTCTCTGTGTATTTATTACGGAAACCGCGAGCGGCGCGGGGCGATGGAGCGGCTCTATCGCCGCTTCGTCAAGCCGGGCGACCTCGCGTTCGATGTCGGCGCGCACATCGGCGATCGTGTGGCGGCCTTCCGGCGGATTGGCGCACGGGTCGTTGCGATCGAGCCGCAGCCGGCACTGCGCACGACGCTCAAGCTGTTGCGCGGGTGGGATCGCGACGTCGTCATCGAAGCGGTCGCGCTCGGACGCGTCGAGGGCACGGTCGAACTAAAGCTCAATCTCGACAACCCAACCGTCTCGACTGCATCGCGCGATTTCATTCACGCCGCCGCCGGCGCGCCAGGCTGGGAAGGCCAAGCATGGACAACAACGATCGCGGTGCCGCTGACGACGCTCGATGCCCTCATCGCGCGCCACGGTAGGCCCAGCTTCATCAAGATCGATGTCGAGGGCTTCGAGGCGGAAGTGCTCGCCGGCCTTTCGCGGCCGGTGTCGGCGCTGTCCTTCGAGTTCACCACCATCCAGCGCAATGTCGCCGCCGCCGCAATCGACCGCTGCGTCGCGCTCAGCTACGCTTCCTTCAACGCGGCACTGGGCGAGAGCCAGACCCTCGCGCACGAAACTTGGCTCACGGCGCCGCAGATCGCGCAATGGCTCGCGGGGCTTCCCGACGCAGCCAATTCCGGAGACGTGTATGCGCAGTTGGCGTGATGCGCCGAACCGTCTTGGCTGGGCTTGTCCCGGCCGTCCACGTCTTTTTTCGTCGCGGCACTCCAAGACGTGGATGCCCGGCACAAGGTCGGGCATGACGAGTCTGTGGTTCGCGGCCTTCGCAGCCCTCCCTTATTTGATCGTGCCGGCCGCTGGCGCCGACGATCTCGCGATCGACGTTGTCAACGCCACCGTCCCGACGCTCTGCGCCGAGAAGGACAACGTCACGCTTAATCTCGTCTCGCCTGCAGTCCGCCGGTTCACGGTCGAAGCGACCCATCCGGCCTACATCGGCAGTATCACCAACGACCGCGCCGCGCCCGATTTCAGCCATTGCGATTTCGCGGCCGCAGCTCTAGCACCTGCGCCGGCGCGACGCGTCACCATCTACGAAACGGAAGACTGGCAGCTCGTCGGGCACAGGCTGCCGAGCTTCTGGCGCAACAACGCGGTGACGGTGCGCGTAGGCGACCGCGTCGAGACCGGCATTCATCTGCTGCAATTGTGGACGCGGTTCGAGGAACGCGCCGAAGAGGTCCTGGTGCTCTATCCGCCGGACGGGTACTGGCGCGCCCGGCCGCTGCCGCCCTCGCACATGCGCTGGAGCGCCTACGGCTCGTCGTTCCTCATTGGCCCGATCGAGGAGGAGGGCCGGCCATTCGTCGACATTCGTGACGTGAGTTTCGATCCGGAGACGCGCAGCCTTCGCCTGAGCTTTGCGCGCGGGGGCGGAGCGACGGTGCGGCTGCGAACGTTGGACCAGGAGCGAATCGTGCTGGACGTTAAGCTCGATCCGGTCGGCGCCGAACGCCCGTTTGCGGCGCTGCGCTCGATGTTCGTCAGCGATACCGACGCCGACGTGGCGCGTGTCCGCTGGCGTGGCAAAGGCAGTGAGGCGTGGCAGCAGGCTTCCGTCATGGAGTTCAAGCGCGCCAACGCCGCCGAACTGTGGGCGTGCCGCACGGTGACCTCGCGTCACAACGTGAGCGCACCCGATATGATCTTCCGGGATTTTTCTGCTGGGCCTTGATTGGGAATTTATCGACCCAATCCAAATTTCTGCGTGAGTTCGGCAAGTGCACCCTTGAACGTATGAAACGTGAAGCGCACGACGTGCCGGCCGGCCGGGACGGCGACTGCACGGAACAGCACGTCGGCTTTGAGGATTTGCGCCGGCGTACCGTCCACGTCGACGCGCCACCACGGATGCCATACATCTGTTAGGACGAGCAGCGCGACAGTCGGCGAGTCGGTTTCGATTGTCACCTCCGTGTTTCCGTAGTGAACGATCCGCGCGGTACCGGCCGCCTCGGCCGGCATCCCCTTCACCCCGACCCTCTCCCCTCGGAGGAAAGGGAGCGGAACCGTCGGTGCTGCTTCCAACAAAACCGTGTGACGCGGGTCGATGTCGGGCCAGCCGTCGCGGATCAGTTCGGCGAAGTCGGCGCGCTGCCAGGCGCCGACGAGAAAAGCCCGCGGCATCGCGCGCGGATTCTCATAGACATAGGCGTCGGCCGTTCGCGTGATGAACGTCAGATCGCCCGGCTTGAGCGAAGCGTCGATGCGCTCGACCGGCACGCCGGTCGCAATCAGGCGCACCCCGAACAGATCGGCGAACGGCGAGCGGTACGAGGGGTAAAGAGGCGAGAACGTGCGCTGGTCCGGCGTTGCGACCGTGTCGCCGACGCCAGTCGCCGCCGCGAATGTTTGCAGGCGCAATGGATTTTGGCCGAACACGTCGTCGAAATTGTGAATAAGACCGATATTCGGCCATGGATAAGCAATGCCGATCAATTCGATCCGCTCGCGCCGGTCGGGCGCCGCCCACTCAGCAAGCTTCGTTTTGATGAGCGCGATGGTTTCGTTCTTCGTGTCGACGCGCAGCGCGTCATACGTGGCCGGCGGCAAGCCCGTCGATTCGTTTGGCGCGTTGTTCCAGCCGAGATCGGCGGTCGTGAAGGCCGCAACAAGTGCGGCGGCAGCAAGAGACCAGCGCTGGAGCCGACGCGCGAGCAGAAGGACAACGAGCGCGGCGGCCGCGAACACCACGCCCGTGAGGATCGGCTTTGTAACGACCGCTAGCTTGTCGGCGTGGACGGCCGCGCCCAGAGCGGCGACCATCATGCATCCGGCCATCGCCACGCCGATCGCCCATTGCCCGCGGGTCACAGGGTTGAGCGGCCGCGACAGAGAGCGGTGCACCAGGTACCCGCCGAGGACCGCGAGCAGCGCGCCGATCAGAAAGGCGGCGTCGGCCGGCCGGCGGTACAACGTCACGCCCGGGACGAGTTCATAAAATACGTGGAACGCGGGCGTGTACCAGCCGAGACCGTAGAGGATCGCGACCGCCACCGTGATGGTGAAGAAACGAATGTCGCGCGACCACAGCAGCCCGCGCGCGAGGCCAAATGCGATGATGGCGACCAGCGGCAGCGCGCCGAGGTAGAGCTGCCCCATGTTCTGGGCGAGAAACAAATCGGTCGAACCCCAGGCGAAGCTCGGCGGTCCCCAGAACGGCACCGCCGGGTCGGCCGCACCGAACAGATCGGCGAAGGCAAGCGTGAGCAGATGCGCCGGATGGAGCGAACCGCGCCCGGCCGAGACGAAGTCAAACCCCGGGCGGTTCGAGCTTTCGGCCAGCAGAAGCGTCAGCAGCACCGGCACCGCTGCGACCGCGGCGCCCGCAATGGCGACGGCGATGAGCGGCTTGATGCTGGCACGTACGCGCACCCGGGCACTCGGCCCGGCCCAATGGGCGATCACCGTGCCAACGAGCAGATAAAGCGCGAGCAGCGCGATTTGATCGCGGCCGGCGGCAATCAGGCCGCCAAGGATCCCGGCGAGTAGACCGTAGGGCCAGGACACGCGCTCGAGTGCGCGCGTGAGCGACCACATCGCGAGCGGCAAATAAGCAAGACTCAGCACCTCGCCGATGTGCTGGATGCGCGAAGCCGCGGCGCCACCGAACGCGAAGGCAAGCGCCGCCACCAGCGCGCCGGCGACATTCCAGCCGCGATCGCGAAAGAACAGAATAATGCCGAAGCCGCCGATGAACAGGGCGGCGAACACGACTGCGTCGGCGGCGCGGAAGCTCGGCGCCGGGCTGAACGCCGCAAGCAGCAGGTGCAGCGGCGAGAAGATCAGCGACTGAGGATCGGCGATCTGCGGCCAACCGGCGAAAACGTTAGGCGTCCAGAACGGCGACTGGCCCCCGTGCAGCGATCGCGCGAGGAATTGCAGCTCCGGCCGAAACTGCGCCTTGGCATCCCACGGAATGGTGACGGCGCCGGAGAGCCACGGCCAAGCAAGGAGGAAGAAGGCAATCAGATAAATCGCGGTTGCCGCGAACAGCGGAAACGGTCGGCCGTAATCTTGTTTTTGATGATCGGACATCGTCGCGCGGGAGTCCAGAGGCGCGCCTTACCTCTCCCCGCAAGCGGGAAGAGCGAGGTCACACCGGCGCGTTGAGCCAGCCGAACTGCACCGGATAGCCCTCGCCGGAAAGCAGCGCGAGCGTCTCATAAAGCGGCAGCCCGACAACGTTGGTATAGGAGCCGACGATTTTCACCACGAACGTGCCGGCGAGCCCCTGCACCGCATAACCGCCGGCTTTGCCGCGCCATTCGCCCGAGGCGAGATAGGCCTCGAGGTCTTCCTTGGTGAGGCGTTTGAAACGCACGCGCGTCTCGACCAAGCGCTGGCGGAAACTTTCCTTCGGTGTCACCAGGCACACGCCGGTGTAGACGCGATGGTTGCGCCCGGAGAGGAGGCGCAGGCATTGCGCAGCCTCGTCGAGGGTCTCGGCGTTCGGCAAAACGCGCCGCCCGACCGCCACCACGGTGTCGGCGGCGACCAGATAGGAGCCGCGCAGCTCTTCGTCGAGCCGTACGGATTCGAGCGCCGAGTCCGCCTTGGCGCGCGCGAGCCGTGTTGCGACCGCGCGCGGCAGTTCCCCCTTTTTCGGGATTTCATCGACCTCGGTGGGCTTGAGCGAATCGGGCTCGATGCCGGCCTGGTTGAGCAGGCCGAGCCGGCGCGGCGATCCGGAAGCGAGCACGAGCTTGGGCCGACCGATCATTGGGGTAATAACGCGTGACTCATTTTCGGAGAACGGCGAATGGCGAATAGCGAATAGCAGGTACCTTCCCTATTCGCCACTCACCATTCGCTCTCCGCCGCTCTACTCATTCCCGCCCGGCCGCCAGTCGAAGCGCTGCTTGATGCGCGCCATGAGCTGATCGCGCACCGCCCGGTAGCCATCGAGCCGCTGCTCGCGGTTGCCGTCGGCAACGGCCGGATCGGGGGTGGGCCAATATTCCACGTCGGCGGCGAGCGTGCGCGTGAGGTCCAGCGCCTTGTGGTGCGCCTCGGGCGCGAGCGTGACGATCAGATCGAAGTTGAGCCCTTCCCAATCCTCCAATTCCTCGAAGGTCATCGGGCGGTGCTTAGCGATGTCGAGGCCCGCCTCCTCCATGGCGGCGACCGCGAAAGGATCGAGGTCGCCATGGCGCACGCCGGCCGAGGCCACGTATGTGGTGCGGCCGAACAAATGTTTGAACAGCGCTGCCGCCATGGGCGAGCGCACGCTGTTGCGACCGCACGCGAACAGCACCGCCTGGGGCCTGACTTTGCGCCCGGGTGCGTCCATCGGCGCTCACCCCTTCCAATGCAGCACGCTCAGCAGGGTGAACAAGCGCCTCGCGGTGTCGAAATCGACCTCGATCTTGTCCTTGAGCCGCTCCATGAGCACGCGTGAACCCTCGTCGTGCAGGCCGCGGCGGCCCATGTCGATCGCCTCGATCTGGCTCGGCGTCGAGGTGCGGATCGCCTTGTAGTAGCTGTCGCAGATGAGGAAATAATCCTTGACGATGCGGCGGAACGGCGTGAGTGAAAGCATGTGCGCGATGACCGGCGTGCCGTCGGCAAGCCGCACGTCGAAGACCAGGCGGTTCTCGGCGACGCCGAGCTGCAGCGCGTAAGGCCCGCCGTCGTGGTCGACCGGCGCGAACGCATTCTGCTCGATCAGATCGTAGATCGCGACCGCGCGCTCGTGCTCGATATCGGCGCTGGAGCGGCCGATCGAGGCTTCGTCGAGGGTGACGGCGACGAGGTGCTTGCTGTCGGCGGGCGGCGAGTTCATCGGCGCCTCAGCAAATTCTCATCGCGCGTTGAGCCGGATCGCCACGCTGCGCGCGTGGGCATCGAGGCCTTCGGCGTGGCCGAGGGCGATCGCGGCCGGCCCGAGTTTGGCGAGCCCATCGGGCGCGAGCTTGAGAAGCGAGGTGCGCTTCATAAAGTCGAGCACGCCGAGCCCGGAGGAGAACCGCGCCGAGCGCGCCGTCGGCAGCACGTGGTTCGAACCGGCGACGTAATCGCCGATCGCCTCGGGCGTATGGTGGCCGAGGAAAATGGCGCCGGCGTTGCGTACGCGCGCGGCGATGTGATCGGCGTCGCGCGTCTCGATCTGCAGATGCTCGGGCGCGATGGCGTCGACGAGCGGCACCGCCTCCTCGAGATCGCGCACGACGATAAGCGCGCCGAAGTCGCGCCACGACGCGCCAGCGATTTCGCCGCGCGGCAGCGCTTTGAGCTGCGCGTCGAAGGATGACGCAACGCGATCTGCGAGTGCTGCATCGTCGGTGATGAGAACCGCCTGGGCGGCCGTGTCGTGCTCCGCCTGGGCAAGCAAATCGGCCGCGATCCATTCGGCATTGGCGTCGCGGTCGGCGATGATCAACACTTCGGACGGACCGGCGATCATGTCGATGCCGACCTTGCCGAACACGAGGCGCTTCGCCGCCGCCACATAGGCGTTGCCCGGCCCGACGATCTTCGCGACCGGGGCGATCGTCGCGGTGCCGTAGGCGAGAGACTTCGTCGACGCCGGCAAGCTGTGCCGCCGCGAGCACCAGCGGGTTAAGGTTGCCGTCGGGCGCCGGCACCGTCATCACGAGGCGCGGCACGCCCGCGACCTTCGCCGGCACCGCGTTCATCAGCACCGAGGACGGATAGGCGGCGGTCCCGCCCGGCACATAGAGGCCGACTGCCTCGATGGCGGTCCAGCGGTGCCCCAATTCCACGCCGAGTGCATCGACAAAGCGGTCGTCGGCCGGCCGCTGGCGCGCGTGATAGGCCTCGATGCGCTCGCGCGCGAGCTTGAGGGCCGCGAGCGCGTCGGCATCGCACGACTTTATCGCCGCCGCGATTTCACCGGCGCTCACCTTGAGACCGCCGGCTGCGATGTCGACACGGTCGAAGCGGCGCGTCAGCTCGATCAGCGCGTCGTCGCCGCGCGCAATCACGTCGGCGATGATCGCCCGCGCGGCCTGCTCCACGTCCTCGGAAATCTCGCGCTTGGTGTCGAGAAAAGCGCGGAAGCGCTGGGCAAAATCGGCAACGCGCGTGTCCAGCCGGAGGGGCATCATGGGTCAATGGCGTGACCCATGAGTCCCGTCAACCCCGGAGGTTACGTCGCTTCGTGCTGATGGGCCGGACAGGCGGCGGTGGTCCACACCGGGCCGAGGTCGGCAAGCTCGACTTCAAGACACTCGACCTCGAGGCGCATCGCGGCGCCGCCGGAGAACACCAGGGTCACAACGCCGGCAGGCGTGTTGGACTCGACAAACTCCACCGCGAGCAGGTTGAGCACAGCCTCGCCGTTCTTCGGATCGACGTTGCGGCACTTGCAATTCCGAACCCGGTCGAAGCGCAGCACCGAGCGCCGGCGGCGATATTCCGGGTTCTTCTCATGCGCCGCTTCCCAATCGAAACGATTGACCGCGAGCACGAGCCGATTTTCGCTCGGCCGCCAGCGGATGTCGGCGACCTTGAGGACCGAATCCTGAAGGTGCGTGGAGATGATTTCGACGTCGTCTCGGTCGAGCGCGACGAGTTTGAGCGTATCCATGGCCGGAACCCCGAAATGTCCGGTGACCGATGGCCCTCAGTTAAATATGCGACACGCGGGATGCAATCCCTCCCCGGAACGGGGAGGAACGTCAGATGCTGATCCGCTCAATCTCGGCGCCGCAGCGGCTGAGCTTGTCTTCGACCCGCTCGAAGCCGCGGTCGAGGTGATAGACGCGGTTGACCGTGGTCTCGCCCTCGGCCGCGAGCGCGGCGATGACGAGGGAGACGGACGCGCGCAGATCGGTCGCCATCACGGGCGCGCCTTTGAGGCGCTCGACCCCCTCGATGGTCGCGGTCTCGCCGTCGAGATGGATGCGCGCGCCGAGCCGGGCCAGCTCCTGCACATGCATGAAGCGGTTCTCGAAAATGGTCTCGGTGATGCGCGAGGTGCCGCGCGCGCAGGACATCAGTGCCATCAGCTGTGCCTGCAGGTCGGTGGGGAAGCCCGGGAACGGTTCGGTCGAAACCTCGATCGGCTTGAGCCCCGAGCCGTTGCGGCTGACGCGCATACCCGCGTTGGTGGCCACGACCGCAACGCCTGCCTCTCCGAGCACGTTCAACGCCTTCTGCAGCAACTCGGGCCGCGCACCTTCGAGCACCACGTCGCCGCCCGCCATGGCGACCGCCATCGCGTAGGTGCCGGTCTCGATACGGTCGGGCAGTACGCCGTGGCGCGCGCCTTTGAGACGCGGCACGCCCTCGACCACGATGCGCGAGGTGCCGGCGCCGGAAATACGCGCCCCCATCTTGTTAAGACAATCGGCAAGGTCCACGACCTCGGGCTCGCGCGCCGCGTTCTCGATCACCGTGCTGCCGTCGGCGAGCGAAGCCGCCATGATGGCCGTGTGGGTGCCGCCCACCGTCACCTTGGGAAAGACGATCTCGCCCCCCTTGAGGCCGCTCTTCGCGCGCGCCACCACGTAGCCGCCGTCGATATCGATCGCCGCGCCGAGCCGTTCGAGCGCCATGATTAGCAGATCGACCGGCCGCGTACCGATGGCGCAGCCACCGGGCATCGACACCCGCGCCTCGCCCATGCGCGCGACCAGCGGACCGATCACCCAGAAGCTCGCGCGCATTTTCGACACCAGCTCGTAGGGCGCCGTGGTGTCGATGACGTGCGCGGCGGAAATCGACAGCGTCTGGCCCTGGTACTCGCGGTCGCCGGGCCGCTTGCCGTTGACCGTCACGTCGACGCCGTGGTTGCCGAGGATGCGCTGGAGCTGATTGACGTCGAAAAGGCGCGGCACGTTGTCGAGGACCAGCGTGTCCTCGGTGAGCAGGCTTGCGATCATCAGCGGCAGCGCCGCGTTTTTCGCGCCGGAAATCGGAATGGCGCCGTGCAGCGGCCGGCCGCCGGTAATGCGAATACGGTCCATGATAAACCCCGCTGCGGCCATCTTGGTCTCTGGGCCGCTGTCCCGAGGCTAAAGCAACGCGCGCCGATTGCGGCGAAAGTCGGGGCGGGTCGCTCTGTCAACGCTCCGGCTTGCCGGAAGTTGCTGGTGGGTTAACGGAATCCGCCTCGTGCGGCTCCGGTTCATCCTGCGCGCGGCCGCGCGCCTGGGTCTTGCGCCGCTTGAGGTTCTCCCGCAGCGCCGCCCGCAGCCGCGCCTCGCGGGCGGCCTTGGCCCGGGCTTTGGTGGCGTTGGTCATGGGGGGAGATTAGGCAACAACCGTCCGCGGCGGAACAGACGACGGCCCGTCCGGTCCCGTCCGCGCCGTCATGGCCGGGCTTGTCCCGCCCATCCACGCCTTGGAGTTTGTGAGCCTTTCCAAGCCATGGAGACCGGGCATGACGGAACCCGGTTGCCGAGCCGCGCCTCGTTCGCTAGAGCATCGCGCGGCGCTGCCGTAAGAGGTCGCACCCTTATCAAGACAATCATAGATGGTTCTAGGACAGGCGCCTTAGCCTTGAATTCA
>Ga0306920_100006281_pt1 | contig 15479 bp, 11 predicted proteins | sample flu12Cox44000170_FD_204666 | JGI IMG/M metagenome (GOLD analysis project Ga0306920, IMG submission 204666) | Lab enrichment of tropical soil microbial communities from Luquillo Experimental Forest, Puerto Rico - flux4day.12C.oxic.44.000.170 (v2)... | ecosystem: Environmental > Terrestrial >... | reverse complement strand
GCCAGACCAGTGGTGGCGGCCAGCTGGGCCAGCGAGGCCTTGGCCGTCGCGGTCACCTCGGCGCCGTGCTGGGCGGCGAACGCGCGTTCCAACGGCGCGTTGACATCGGCGAGCGGGCCAGGCGCTAGCGTCGCGGCGGCGGTGGATACCAGCACCACCAGGCCGATCACGACCGCCTGCACCTTGCGGCGGGTCACCCCGCCCGACACGGCGCGCAGCACCGGCGCCGTGCTCATCGCCGCGCTCCCGGATCCACGCCGCTGGCGATCTGGCCGTCGGCGACCAAGATCGTGCGGCTGGCGTACCGCCCGGCCAGGGAGCCACGGAGCATGGTCACAGGCGTCAGGCCGTTCCATGCCCCGCGGCGGCGGCGCCGCTGGGAAGCCCTGCGGCGGACGGCGCTTGGCGGGCGCGGGTGAGGAGGGTGCCTGCGGCGGCCAGCCACCACAGCGCCGGGACAACCCCCGCGCAGATCTGCACGGCGGACGGGACGGTGAGGTCGAGCAGGGTGAGGACCCCGGCCAGCGCGTACCCGGCGGCCAAGACGAGCGCCAGGTAGCCCAAGATCCGGGGCAGCACGCCCGAGCCGAGGATGACCAGGCCCAGCGGCAGGAACGGGGCGGGCGCGGCGACGATGAACCACAGGTGCTGCACCGCGTGGATGAGCGCCAGGCTGGTCTCGGGCATCGTGGCCGGGCTGGTGTGCAGGGTGCCGATGTAGCCGGTGATCTCGACCAGGCTGACCGTCATCAGGGTAGCGGCGCCGAACAGGGTCATCCACCCGGCCAGCCGCGCCGTGGCCCCGGCCAGCACGACGATGGCCAGGGCGAACACCGCGATGAGCACCGGGCCGACGGCTTGCAGCCAGGCCCCCCACGCGATCGTGTCATGGTGCTGCTGCCCGAAGGCGGTCACCTGGGCGCCGCTGGCACCGGCCGGGGGCCCGGGATTGATCGCGAACGAGAGACCGATCATGCACGTTCCCGCCAGGCCGGACACCGCCGCCCAGGCCGCGGCTCTGCTCGTCAACATGCGCATGCCTTTCTGTGACGAATCGATCCGGGTGACGCTGCGCTGATCATCGCGACAGTCAGGTGATGGAGCCAGGAGCGGCCGTGCCGGATCCTTGGCTGCTGGATGCGGACTCGCTTCATGGCCGTCTCCTTCTTCGTGACCAGGGGCTAGATCGAGGGTGGGCGAAGCTGCCTGGTGTCGGCATCGGCAGGACGAATGAATCGCCATGGCGGAGCGCTGAATCATCCAAGTGGATGACCGGCGGCCTATCATTCGAGTTGACAGTGCCCCGGGCCGGGGAGGTGTCGCGATGGTCGCTCCGGCGGCTCCGTTCGTGGGCCGCGACGCAGATCTCAGACAGCTCAAAGCTGCCCTGGGGCAGGCTAGCGAGGGTGCCGGGAGCTCGGTGTTGGTCTCCGGTGAGGCGGGGATCGGCAAGACCCGGCTGTGCGCGGAGCTCAGCCGGTGGCACCGGCAGCGCGGGGGGCGGGTGCTGCTGGGACGGGCCGCCCCGCAGGAGGCCTCTATTCCGTACGCCGCGCTGGGCGACGCGCTGCGGGGCGCGCGCCGCGCCGAGCCCGCGGTATGGGCGGCGGCGCGGGCGCGGGCGGGGATCTTGTGGGCGGTGGCGCCGGAGCTGGCGCCGGAGGCAGCCGGGCCGGAGCGGTCGGCGGACCGGCTGGTGCTGTTCGAGGCGCTGCTGGATGCGGTCGATGAGGCCGCCGGGGACGGGACGGCCTTGTGGGTGCTGGATGACCTGCACTGGGCCGATGATTCGACCTGGGAATTCGTGCGGTACGCGGCCCGCCGGGTCGCTGACCTGGCCCTGGTGCTGGCGGTCACCTACCGGGAGGAAGAGATCGGCCCGGCGCACCCGTGGTGGCCGGGCCTGATCCGGCTGAAGCGGGAGCCCGCCGTGCTTAGCCTGCCGCTGGCCCGGCTGTCCGCCGATGACGGCGAGCGGATCGTCCGCGCCGTCGGCCCGGCCCTGCCGCAGGACACGGTCGCCGCGATCGTCGAGCGGGGCGCCGGGACGCCGCTGCTGGTCGAGGAGCTGGCCAGCCTCGCTTCTGGGCCGGGTCAGCTGCTGCATGTTCCTGACATCGTGCGGGCCACGGTGCGGGAGCGGGCCGGCCGCCTGGACCCGCAGGGGCGAGCCTTGCTGGAGGTGGCCGCGGTGGCGGGCCTGGAGGCGGATGCCGGGCTGCTGGCATCGGTGCTCCCGGAGGGCCGGCCCGGTAACCTGGTCTCGGCCGGCCTGCTCAACCGGGAGGACGAGGACCGGTTCCGGTTCCGCCACCCGCTGCTGCGGGAGGCGGCCTACGACGAGGTTCCCGCCGGGCGCAGGCGCGCGCTGCACGAGCAGATCGCAGCGGCCATAGCGAAAGGCGGTAGCCATCTCGCCGAGCGGGTTGCCGTCCACCTCGAGCGGGCGGGCCGCCCGGAGGCTGCGCTGTCGGCGCTCGAGACCGCCGCCGAGGAAGCGAGCCGGGCCGGGCAGGTCGGACGTGCGGCGACACTCTACCTGGGCGCGCTCCAGCTGGCCCGCCGGCACCGGTCGCTGGCCGACCGGCGAGCCGGCCTGGAGGATCAGGCAATCGAGGAGCTGTACCAGGTCGGCCGGTGGTCGGAACTCGATCCGCTGGTCCGCGACGCGTGGCCGAGACGCAGCACGAAGCCTCAGGCCCAGCGAGCCCGCCTCGCCGCGGCGTTCAGCGCGGACCTGCTCTGGACGGGGTCAAGCGACCAGGCTCTCGCGGTGGCCACCGACGAGCTGGCGCGCCTCGAGGAGAGCGGAGGCCTTAACCACGGCGCCGCCCTGTTGCGGGACGCCTCGCTGATCGCTTGGTTCACAGGCGACAGCGTAGATGCCCAGGCGCTCGTTGATCGCGCTCTCGATGTCGCCCGGCGCACCGGCGACATGAACTCCGAGCTCCGGGCTCGCCGCCTCCAGACCCACCTTGACTATGGACAGGGCCGGGGCCGTGAGGAGGCCGTAAGCCGCCTGCGTGAGATTGCCGCCCTCGCTCGTGGGCACGGCCTGGCTATAGCCGAAGCTTGGGCAAGTGTATATCTGGCGATCTTCACCGGGAGGCTGCAGGATGCCGAGTCGGCCCGGCAGGTGTCTGATCGGATGGGCGCCTGGTCTTGGCTGGCTGCGCTGTTCGAGGCCTCGCTCCATCTGTTGGAGGGCCGCCGCGATGTGAGCGAGGCCGTGTTCGGCCAGATTCGCCGTGAGCTCAGGCTTGGAACCGTCGCGGCCTGGGTCGCCGCCAGGGAAGCGTGTCTGTACCTGCACCGTGGTGATCTGGAGGAGGCGCGGAAGCTGCTGGAACAGGCGAGTGCAGCCAGCGATGCCTGTTCCAGCGGGCTGATCGGCGCGGATTGGTCCGCGGCGCGCGGGTGGCTGGCCTGGGAGGAAGGCCACCTCCAGCAGGCCTGCGCGCAGCTGGCCAGCGCCGGCGCGGACAGTGTGATGGGAACCTACAACACAATCTCCGCCGGGCCCGTTTTCCTGGCGTTGCGCGTCGATGCGCTGCTGCGGCTGGGCCGGCTCGATGAGGCGGCCGCGGCGATCTCGGGGTTCGAGGCGTTCAATCTCGGCCACGACCGGTTCATGGCGGCGGCGCTGGCGGCGGCCCGGTTCCGGCTGGACCCGACGCCCCAGCAGGCATCGGATGCCGAGACCGCGGCGGCGGCCGCGCCGTGGCCCTGGCTGCACGCGCTGCTCGGATGCTGGCGCGGGGAGTTCCTCCACGACACCGGCGCCGCCGAGGCCGCCCGCAAGCGGTTCGAGGCGATCGGCGCCCACCTGGGAACCCGGCGGGCCCAGGCGGTCCTGCGCGGCCTCGGGGTGCGGCTGCCGCGCCACGAGTACGGCGCCGGCGTCCTTTCCCCGCGCGAGCTCGAGGTGGCGGACCTGGTCGCCGAGGGCCTGTCCAACCCGGCCATCGCCCGGCGGCTGTACCTGAGCCGGCCGACCGTGGCAAGTCACGTGGCGCACATCCTGACCAAGCTCGGCTTCTCCTCCCGGGCACAGATCGCCGCGTGGGCCGCGCAGCGCCGCACGCCCGCGCCTGACCCGGGCCAGGCCGGGGCCCCGGCATCATCCATCTGAACGATCCGGCGGCACCCGGGGCCCTTTTCATCCGGCTGCCCGATGCCGGCCCCGGCGCGGTGAGCGCATCGTGGTGTCGAGGTGATCCCGACGATGACAGCCCCGCAGATGATGGCCCTGGACCAGGCGCTCGCCGAGCTCGAGGTCCCCCACCCCGATCCCGGCCGGTGGGCCTCGCAGCTCGCCGAGGTGGCCCGCCAGATGCGCGCGGTCATCGGCCGCCACCGCGACCTCGTCCCGTCCTCGGTCGGCTTCCTTCCCGGCGGCGGCCGCGCGCTGCGCGCTCATGAGCGCGTGCTGGCCATCATGCGGGCCGGCGGCCTGCCGGACAGCCGGTCGGTCGCCGGGCTGTATCTGCTGTGGGTCATCGTGAACGGCTTCTCGCTGGAAGAAACCCCGACCGAGGACCCGGAGCGGCCCGGCCCGGACCTGTCACCCGAGGCGAGCCGGTACTTCGCCTCGCTGCCAGGCGACCGCTTCCCGAACCTGGTCGCGGCGGCGGGCGATTTCGCCAAGACCGACTCCGACGAGCGCTTCGAACTGCTGATCAGCATCTTCATCAACGGGCTGCCCGGCTGACCCTGGGCGATCATCACCGTCGCATGGCCGGAGGCTGTCGATGGCGGCGGTGTTCCGGAGCGGGCGATGCATGAAAGGAGGAAGTGCGGTGGCCTCAATAAGAACTGGGCCCATCGCTGCGGGGGAGCCGGAGCCGGGGATGGTAGGGCAGGCGAGTGAGGGCGGGCCTGCCGTCTGGGCCGCCGGGCTGGCCAAGTCCTACGGCCCCACGGTGGCTCTGGCTGGCCTGGACCTGCACGTGGCGGCCGGGGAAACCGTGGCGCTGCTGGGGCCGAACGGGGCCGGGAAGAGCACGACTATCGGTTTGCTGCTCGGCCTGCTGCACGCCGACCGGGGCCAGGTGCGGGTGCATGACCGGCCGCCGTCGCGGGCGGTGGCCGATGGGCTGGTCGGGGCCATGCTCCAAGACGCCGGGCTGATGCCGGGGGTGCGGGTCGGCGAGCTGCTCGCCATGGTGCGCGGCCTGTACCCGCGGCCGCTGCCAGCAGGCGAACTGGTGGCCCTCGCCGACCTGGAGCCGGTGCTGAGCCGGCGGGCCGACCGGCTCTCCGGCGGGCAGGCGCAGCGGGTCCGGTTTGCCGCCGCGATCGCCGGGGACCCGCAGCTGCTGCTGCTCGACGAGCCGACCGCGGCGATGGATGTCCAGGCGCGCCGGAACTTCTGGGTCCAGATTCACCGCTACGCCGCCCGCGGGCGCACCGTGCTGTTCGCCACCCACTACCTGCAGGAGGCCGACGACGCGGCGGACCGGGTCGTCGTGATCGCCGGCGGCCAGGCCTCCGTCCCGACCGCAACCGCCGTGCTCACCGCCTGGACGCTCGCCAGCGCGCTGGCCGCACGCCTGGCTTACCGCCGGCGCGGCACCCGAGCGGCCAGCTGACGCCGCGCTGGGACGGGGTCTCGGCGGCACGGCGGAACCTAGTGAAGCCCGCCTCTGTCGCCAGGCGCCGGATGGCAGCCTCGCCGGCCTGGGCGCCGAGGGCGTAGCCCCCAGGCTGGGACATGGGCGCGTACGCGCCGCCGTCCGGGTTGACCAGGACGAACGCCTGCTCTTCGGTCCAGCCCGGTGAGTAGTGATTGTGCACGGCGTCCCTGGTGATGTAGCCGCCCGCTGCCTGGCCGCGCATCCATTCGGCGATGTAGCGGGTGTGGTGCTGGTGCGTTCGGCGAGTTGCTCGGCGGTGGCGGGCCCGTTTGCAACGGGATTGCAATGGGCGCCGGTAGAACTGGTGACAAGGTGTTCTCCCGGCTTCTGCTGATAGGGGGCGGTCATGCGGGCGATGTATCCAGACGCCGAAGGTTTCGTGGAACGCGGCGGCGTCAAGGTCGGCTACGAGGTTTTCGGCGCGGGCGAGGCGGTGATCCTGCTGTTCACCTCGTGGGCGATCGTGCACGCCAGGCAATGGAAGGCACAGGTCCCGTACCTGGCCAGGCACTTCCGGGTAATCGCCGTCGAGGGGCGGGGCAACGGGCAGGCCGACCGGCCCGCGGAGCCCGGGGCCTACCGGGACCGGGAGTATGTCGACGACGCGGTGGCCGTCCTCGATGCGGTCGGAGTGGACCGGGTGGTCGCCGTCGGGCTGTCTCTCGGCGGCCGTCATGCCCTGCAGCTAGCCGCCTGGTACCCGGACCGGGTGGCCGGGGTGATCGCGATCGGCGCGGCGCTGCCATGGGGGCTGCCGCCGGACTTCGACGAGCAGAAACCCCGGTACGAGGGCGCGGACAAGATGAACTCGCACTACTGGCTGGCGGACTACCGCGGCTGGGTGGAGTTCTTCATGTCGCTGGTATTCACCGAGCCGCACTCCACCAAGCAGCGGGAAGACGGTGTGGCCTGGGGCATGGAGACCAGCGCCGAGACGCTCGTGCTGACCGCGCGGGCGGCGGACGCCGACGGCGGCGATACCGCCGCCGCCGAGGCGGTCTGCCGTCAGGTGCGCTGCCCGGTGCTGGTCGTGCACGGCGAGGGCGACCTGATCGTGCCGTATGAGACGGGGGCGGCGCTGGCGCGGATGACCGGCGGGCAGCTGGTGACGATCCGCGGCGGGGGGCACGCGCCGACGATGCGCGACCCGGTACGGGCGAACCTGCTCATCAGGGATTTCGCCGAGTCGCTGGGCCAGCGGCCGCGGACGGCGCCGGCGCCGCGCGCCTGGACCAGGGCCCGCGACCGGCGCAAGCGGGTGCTGTACGTCAGCTCGCCGATCGGGCTCGGCCATGTGCGCCGCGACCTGGCGATCGCTGCCGAGCTGCGGGCCAGACACCCGGACCTGCTGATCGACTGGCTCGCCCAGCCCCCCGTCACCGCGGTGCTGGAGGAGCACGGCGAGCGGGTGCACCCGGCGTCCCGCGCGCTGGCGATCGAGAGCTCGTACATCGAGTCCGAAGCGGGCGAGCATGACGTGCACGTGTTCCAGGCGCTTCGCCGCATGGACGAGGTTCTGGTGGCGAACTTCATGGTCTTCCACGACCTGGTCCGCGACGAGCCGTACGACCTGTGGGTCGCCGACGAGGGCTGGGACATCGACTATTTCCTGCACGAGAACCCGGAGCTGAAGCGGGCGCCATACGCGTGGATGACCGACTTCGTCGGCTGGCTGCCGATGCCCGACGGCGGCGCGGCGGAGCGGGCGCTGACCGCCGACTACAACGCGGAGATGATCGAGCAGATCTCCCGGTTCCCCAGCCTGCGCGACCGGGCGGTGTTCGTCGGCAACCCGGGGGACGTGGTCCCGGACGCGTTCGGCGACGGGCTGCCGCTGATCAGGGACTGGGTGGAACGGAACTTCCAGTTCTGCGGGTACGTCCCCGGCCTGCCTGACGGCCTGGGCGACCGGGACGCGCTGCGTGCCGAGCTCGGCTACCGGCCCGGTGAGCCTGTCTGCGTGGTCACGGTCGGCGGCTCGGGCGTCGGGACCAGCCTGCTGCGCCGGGTGGCGGCAGCTTACCCCGCGGCCAGCCGCCTCATCCCCGGGCTGCGGATGGTCGTCGTGACCGGGCCGCGCATCGACCCCGCGTCCCTGCCGTCGGCGGAGGGCCTGGACGTGCGCGGCTACGTCCCGGACCTGTACCGGCACCTGGCCGCCTGCGACCTTGCGGTGGTCCAGGGCGGGCTGACCACCACGATGGAGCTGACCGCCGCCCGGCGGCCGTTCATTTACGTGCCACTGCACCATCACTTCGAGCAGAACTTCCATGTCCGGCAGCGGCTGGCGCGATACGGCGCCGGGCGCTGCCTGGACTACGCGGACACCGAGCCGGACGCGCTGGCAGCGGCGATGGCCGAAGAGATGGCACGTCCGGTCAGCTACCTGCCGGTGGAGACAGACGGCGCGGCGCGGGCCGCCGCGTGCCTGGCCGAGCTGCTGTGAGGCGTCATCGAGGCAGCGGATGGCCTGCCGTGCCTCCTGCTGGACGTGCGCCAGGCCATGCGCGGCGGCCAGCTGCCCGGCCCGCAGCAGCTGCGCCCGCGCCCGCTCCCGCTCGCCCAGCCGGATGAGCGCGCGCGCGTCGGCGGCGAGCGTCGCGGCATGCGTAGGCGTCCACGGCACCCGCTCGGCGAGCGCGAGCAGCGGAGCGAGTACCGCCCGGCCGCGTTCCGGCTCGTCGCGGTCCAGCCAGGCCTGTGCCAGGGCGAGATAGGCGTCCTCCCCGAGCAGCCACGCGGTGTCCGCCGGGATGCCGGCCTGCCCGAGCAGCCGGTCGGCGTCGGCGAGCACGGTGGCCGAGCCGGCGGCGGCGGCGAGCCGCGCCGTGCAGTGCAGCAGGTAGGCTTCCGCGCCCGCGTCCCGCGCTGCGGCAAGGCCGAGCTCGAACAGCCCGATTGCCGCAGCCCGGTCGCCGGCCAGCAGCAGGGTGCTGCCGAGCAGGGCGCATGTCACGGCCTGCCACCAGGCGTGCTCATGCCGGTCGGCGATGTCCACGGCCTGCCGTCCCAGCGCCACCGCCTCCTTGTCATCGCCGCGGAGCCGGGCCAGCCAGCCGAGGTGCGCGACGTAATAGGCGGCAAAGTGCGGGTAGCCGCCGCGGCGGTTGACCTCAAGGCCGGCCCGCATCGCCTCAGCGGCCTTGTCCAGGTCGCCGGGGGCGATGAACAAGTAGGCGCTCTCGAACTCCGCCCATTGCAACCGGTACGGGTCGCGTAGGCGGCGCAGCAGCGGACGCAACTCTACGAGCACCCCGGCCAGCCCGCCGAGGTCGCCGACGTTCAGGCAGGCGATCTTGAGCCCGTCCAGGCCCGCCGCGAGCGCCTGTTCGTCGCCTGACGCTCGAGCCGCACTCACCGCGCGCGTGCCGTACTCGAGCGCGTCCGCCAGCCTCAGCCGGTTGGCGGACGCGACCGCCATCTGGGACAGCAGGTCGGCCTCACTGGCCCGGTCACCGAGCGACTCGGCGATCCGCAGCCCGCTGGCCAGGTTGGCCATGTAGTAGTCGATCGGCGCGCCACCAGGGACGGCGGGCGCCGCGGCGGCGCCGGCCTTGACGGTCCACGGCCGGGACCGGCCGAGTTCGCTGATCGCGCGCAGCTCAAGCCGGGGATCGCCGACCCCGCGTGCGGCCGCGGCGCCAAGCGTAAGGTCACCGAACGCGGCGTCATACGCTCCGGCCGCCTCATGCGCGCAGCCGCGCAGCACCAGCGCCCGGACGCGCAACTCCTCGTCTCCGCCGCGTTCGGCGGCCGCAAGCGCCTGCGCACTCAGCGCGATCGCGTCGCTCGTCGCGTACCGCCGCATGGCGTCCTCGGCGGCGAGCGCCCAGGCCCACCCTGCCCTGGGCCAGTCACCGGCGGCCGAGGCGTGCCTGGCAAGCACCTCGGGCTGGCTGGTCAGCAGGTCGGCGGCACGGCGATGGTGGGCGAGCCTGGCCGGTTCCGGCGTGGTCGCGTACATGACCTCGCGGATCAGGTCATTGGCGAACTCGTAGTCGCGGCCACTGACGATGAGCAGCCTGGCCTGGAGCGCCTGCTCGCACAGATCGAGCACAGAGGCGTGCGCCAGGTCGAGCAGCTCGGCTAGCACCAGGGGGTCGAACGCCGCGCCGAGGACGGCCCCGGCGCGCAACACCGACTCGGCGGCCGCGCCGGTGCGCCGCATCCGCGCCTGGACCGCGCTGCGCAGCGACTCCGGCACCCCCGCATCCCCGGCGGCGAGCGCGCGCACGACCTCCACCACGAACAGAGTGTGGCCGCGGGTCCGCCGCAAGATGGTCTCCGTGAGCCCTTCCTGCCCGGCCTCGCGGGACAGCAGCGCGACCGCGGCTGGGTCAAGCGGGCCAAGTTCAACCCTGGTCGACACCGGCGCGAGCACGGCAGTGGCCTGCTCGTGGTCCTCGGCACGGACGGTGACCACGACGAGCAGCCAGCCGCCGGACAGGTGGCGGCTCAGGTAGTGCGTGAACTCGACCGTGGACTTCCCCGCATACTGGAGGTCGTCCAAGACGAGCAGCACCGGGTTGCGCCCAGCCAGCCCGGACAGGAACGCGGTCACCGCCTCAAAGGAGCGGCGCCGTTCCATCTCGGGGCTGCCCCGCCAGGACGGAGGGGGCCCGAGCACCGCCGCGGCGTCCGGCAGCAGCGCGGCGAGCACCGACGCGTGCTCGCCGAGCAGGTCCCGCAGCGCGGCGCCCGTCATCCGGGAGACGGCCGGCGTCACGGCGTCCACGATCGGCTGCAGGAACAGCGACTGCTCCGCCTCGTAGCAACGGGTGCGAAGCACGGTCGCGCCGTCCTGCCGCGCCTCCGCCTCGAGGTACGCGGCGAGAGCCGTCTTGCCGATCCCCGCTTCCCCGGTGATCATGACCAGGCTGGGCTCACCGGCCGCGGCGCGGGCCCAGGCCTCGCGCAGCACTCCGATCTCCGCGTCCCGTCCGGCCAGCCTTGGCCGTTGCGGGATAGCGAGGTCACCGGACGTGCCTCGGGCGGTTCGAGGGGCCGTCCCACCGGGAGCTGACTGCGCGCGCAGGATCGCCAGGTGTAGTTCCCGCGTCTGAAGCGCGGGGTCGGCGCCCAGTTCCTCGCCCAGCCGGTCGCGGAGCGCCGCGTAGGCGAGCAGCGCCCTGGCAGGCTCGCCCGCCAAGGCGGCCGCCGACATGGACAATCGGCAGGCCGCTTCGTCCAGCGGATCGGCTGTCATGGCCGCCTCGGCGTAGCGTGCGGCAGCGTCCGGGTCGCCCACGGCGAGCGCGGCCTGCGCTGCGGTGAGGCGGACCCGCCTTAGCAGGGCGCGCAGCTCGGCCCGGGCCGGGTCCGCCCAGGCCGCGTAGGGCTCGTCGGCTAGCGCCGTCCCAGCGGCAAGCAGCTCGGCGGCGTGCCCGGCGGCGGCCAGCGCGGCCGCCGCGACGGTCGGCAGCCTGAGTTCCGCGTGCTCGCAGTACCTCGCGGCGGCATCGAGATCCACACCGACCTCCGGCTCACCCGCCAGCCGGTACCCGTCCCTGCCGCCGCGGATCACCCCCGACCCGAGCGCCGCACGCAGCCTGCTGACCAGCGTGGCCACGGCCTGTCCCGGCTCGGCCGGCGGCCCGCCTGCCGCGTCCCACAGCACGTCGGCAATCCGGTCCGCGGAGAGCAGGCCCCGCCGTTCCACCGCGAGCAGCTTCAGCAGCGTCCGGGCCTTGCGGCTGCCAACCTCGCCCGACGCCAGCTCCCGGCCAGCGAGAACGACGCCGAATGCCCCCGCGAGTCGCAATTCGACCCGTGAGCTGCTCGTGCCTTCCGCGGGTGATCCGGGACGCACCGGCTGCCTGATCGTGGGTTCAGGTCTCAGTAGCTGAAGGTTGTCGCTCCCTCGTCGCCGATCCACTCCCACAGCTGGACGCTGCCGGCCAGTTCGGCGTTGCGCATCAGGCCGCCCTGGTCGACCTGCTTGGCGTTCTCGGGGTCCTCCAGGCCGGTGCTGAGACTGATCACTGCCTTGCCCGCCATGACTGGCCCCCTCTGGTCCGGTGCCACCGTGGCAGGCCAGGTCGGCCCGGCCTGCCGACATCGTTAGCACGGTCATTCGCACTCGTTAACGTACGACCGGCCAGCCGGAGTTCCTGCCTGGGAACCCGAAGTGCGCGCACCGGCCGCTCGTGGTCATGCCGATCGCCCGCGGCCGGGTTCCCGACGGGCAGGCCCTCCAACCCGTCAACTGGTCGCGAGCATCCCTGCGGGGTGAGGTCGAACCGAAGTGGCGGGGTTCTTGCCCGGGGTCGGCGGGTGCGCAGAACAGTTCCGAGCCCCAGAAGTGGCGGATGGTGTCGCCGTCACAGTGGAACACGCTCAGCATCGGCTGCTGCTCGCCGTCCGGCGTCTCGGCCTGTGGTCACGGGAGTACTACCGGGTCATGGATCCTGCCGTGGTATGGGCTGCCGCGGCCTGCAGGGAGGGCTCGCGGGCGGCGGCGTCCTGGTGGCGGGTCAGCGGGCCGCGGCGCAGCAACGTGCCGCAGATGATCGCGCCGACCGCGAAGATGGCGGCGCACCACCAGAACACCGTGGTGTAGCTGTGGATCAGCGCGAGGTGGATCAGCTGCGGTGATGGCCGCCCGTGCAGGTGACTGGCCAGGTAGCTGGTGGCGGCGCTGGCCGCGATCGTGTTCAGCAGCGCGGTGCCGATCGCGCCGCCGAGCTGCTGGCCGGTGTTGACGCTGGCCGAGGCTATGCCCGCGTCGCGTGGTGCCACGCCGAAGGTACCGGTGTTGGCCGCCGCGGAGAATATGAGGCCGCTGCCGAAACCGGTCACGATGAGTGGTCCGAGCAGGGACGATGCGTAGCCAGAGTGCACTCCGATCCTGGTGAGCCAGGCCATGCCGGCTGCGTTGCTCAGCATGCCGAGGATGACCAGGGGCTTCGGGCCGAACCGCGGCATCAGCACGATGTTGCCCACGTTGGCCATGACGCCGATGACCGCCACCATCGGCAGCAGGGCGACGCCCGAGATGACCGGTGAATAACCCAGGTTCAACTGCATGTAGTAGATGAGGAACAGGAAGATGCCGAACAAGGCGGACCCGAAGATCAGCATGGTGAGGTAGGCGCCGCCGCGGTTGCGGTCCAGGATGACCCGGGGCGGCAGCAGCGGCTGCGCGGCGCGAGTCTGCCACGCGGCGAAGACGATCAGCAGCACGGCCCCGGCCGCGAGGAAGCTCCACGTCGACAGGGCGTGCCAGCCGTGCGTCGCGGCGTTGGAGAAGCCGTAGACCAGGCAGAACATCCCGCCCGACACCGCCGCCACGCCCGGGATGTCCAGCCGGGCGCCCGGCGTCTTGGGCTGCCTGCCCAGCAACAGCGTGCCTCCGGTGATCGCGATCGCGGCGAAGACCAGGTTGATGTACATGCACCACCGCCACGACGCGTAGGAGGTCAGCGCGCCGCCGATCAGCAGTCCCAGACCCGAGCCGCTGGCCGCGACCGCGCCGTAGACGCCGAACGCCTTTCCCCGTTCCTTCGGGTCGGTGAACGTCGTGGTCAGCAGGGACAGGGCTGACGGCGCCAGCAGCGCGGCGAAGACGCCCTGGCAGGCGCGCGCGGTCACCAGCATCGTGAAGCTGACCGAAGCGCCGCCGATGGCGGAGGCCGCCGCGAACCCGGCCAGCCCGGTCAGGAAGATCACCTTGCGGCCGATCAGGTCGGCGAGCCGCCCGCCGAACAGCAGCAGGCTCCCGAACGACAGCGAATACGCGGTCACGATCCACTGCCTGTCGGCGTTCGTGAACCCCAGCGCGCGCTGCGCCGACGGCAGCGCGAGGTTCATCACGGTCACGTCGAGGACGATCATGAGGGCGGCGAAGCAGATGATGGCGAGGATCAGCCACCGCCGTGAGTCCGCTGCGCCGGCGTTGACGATGCTACTGAATCGTCTGGTTGGCGTATTGGTCGCTGACATTTGGTTCCTCCGGGAAGTTTCGCTCACACCAGGGCTACGAACGAGCAGCCGCCTGGGGGACAGCCCGGGCCGGGACGCGGTGTGCCGGCGGCGGGGCGGAAGATTAGAGTCCGGGGCGTTGTCCCGCGCGCTGCGGTTCGTTCGTTGTGCAGACAGAGCCACTGACTGCGGAGGTTGCGATGCAGTACGCCCTGATGTTCTACGCCGAGCCCGGCTACGGCGAGGCGCTGCCGGAAGCGGAGCGTGAGGCGGTGCGCGCCGACTTTCTGGCGCTGACCGATGACGCCCGGTACGTCGGCGGTGCGCAGCTGCAGCCCGCAGAGACGGCGACCTGCGTGCGGGTGGCCGGCGGCCGGACGCTGATGACCGACGGCCCGTTCGCGGACACTAAGGAGGTGCTCGGCGGCTTCGCCCTGATCGAGGCGGCCAACCTGGACCAGGCGATCGAGGTGGCGGCGCGCATCCCGATCATCCGGTTCGGCGGCGTGGTGGAGATCAGGCCGGTGGTGCCGCGCTGAGCGTGCTGGAGGAGGTCTTCCGGGACGAGTGGGGCCGGGTGCTGGCCTCGCTGGTCGGGTTCCTCGGTGACTTCGACAAGGCCGAGGACGCGGTGCAGGAGGCGTTCGCGATCGCGGCGGAGCGCTGGCCCGCATCGGGGGTGCCGCCCAACCCGGGTGCGTGGCTGACCACGACGGCCCGTAACCGGGCGATCGACCGGATCCGCCGGGAGCGCACCCTGGCCGGGAAGATCCACCTGCTGCCGGAACCGGAGGCCGTGATGGACGAGTTCGATGACACCGTGATCAAGGACGAACGGCTCGAGCTGATCTTCACCTGCTGCCACCCGGCGCTGCCGCTGGACGGGCAGGTGGCGCTCACGCTGCGGGCTCTGGGCGGGCTGGAGACCGCCGAGATCGCCCGGGCGTTCCTGGTCTCCGAGGAGACCATGAAGCGGCGACTGTCCCGCGCCAAGGCCAAGATCAAGGCGACCGGGATCCCGTTCGCGGTTCCCGGCGCGCACCTGCTCCCCGACCGTCTCGATGCGGTGCTGGCCGTCATCTACCTGATCTATAACGAGGGCTACAGCGGCCGGGTCGACCTCGCCGCCGAAGCCATCCGGCTAGGCCGGGTGCTCGCCACGCTCATGCCGGACGAGCCGGAGGCCCACGGGCTGCTGGCGCTGATGATGATCCACCACGCCCGGCGGCGGGCCCGGTTCTCCGGCGAGGATCTCGTGCTGCTCGAGGATCAGGACCGTTCGCTGTGGGACCACGCGCAGATCGCGGCGGGACGGGCGGTGCTCGATCGGGCGGTCGCGCTGGGCGGTCGCGGCGCCTACGTCATCCAGGCGGTGATCGCGTCGCTGCAGACTGCCGAGCGGATCGACTGGCCGCAGGTCGCCGAGATGTACCGGCGGCTGGCCGAACTGACCGGCTCGGCGGTGGTCGAGCTCAATCGCGCCGTGGCGGTCGCCCAGGCCGGTGACCCTGCCGCCGCATTGCGCGCGGTCGAGGCCCTCGACCTGGACGGCTACCTTTACTACCACTCGACCCGCGGCGAGCTGCTGCGCCGTCTTGGCCGCGGCGACGAGGCCAAAGTGGCGTACAGCCGGGCGCTGGAGCTGGCTACCACGCCCCCCGAGCGGCGGTTCCTGACCCGGCGGCTCGAACAGACCTGAACCGGCTGTCCCCAGGGCGGCTGCTCGTTCGTGGCCCTGACAGAGCCCACTCCGACACAAGGGAGATCTGTCAATGAACGTGATGATGGTGCGCGCCAAGATCAAGAAAGAAAACGTCTCCGACGCGCAGGCAGCTACCGAAAAGGTCATCCAGGCGCTTGAGCACGCACGCCCAGCCGATATCCGGTACGCCGCGAGCATACTCAGCGACGGTGACACATTTG
>Ga0306920_100006280_pt1 | contig 15479 bp, 13 predicted proteins | sample flu12Cox44000170_FD_204666 | JGI IMG/M metagenome (GOLD analysis project Ga0306920, IMG submission 204666) | Lab enrichment of tropical soil microbial communities from Luquillo Experimental Forest, Puerto Rico - flux4day.12C.oxic.44.000.170 (v2)... | ecosystem: Environmental > Terrestrial >... | reverse complement strand
GCATATGTGCTGTCGGCAGCGGTTGCCGTGACGCGCAGGTTGAAGGGGCCGCCGGCATTCACCACCCCGCTGCGTACCGGTTCCCTGGGTCCCCGCTCGACCGGGCGTGCCTCGCCGGTCAGTGCCGACTCATCCAGCACCGCCACGGCGCCCGCGATGGTGCCGTCGACAGGCACCAGTTCGCCGGGTGCCACCAGGAGCAGGTCACCGGGCATCACCACGTCCAGCGGCACCGTCTCCAGCGCCTGGCCACGGTACTGGCGGGCGGTTCGCGGCGCCCGCTCCAGCAGCGCTCGCAGGTCGCGGCGGGCCCGCCCGGCCGCCCACGCCTCCAGCGCCCGCCCGCTGGCCAGCATGACCGCGATCACCGCAGCCGCGAGCAGTTCACCCACGGCCAGCGCGCCACCGACCGCGAGCAAGGCGATGACATCCACGCCGACCCGGCCATGGCGCAGCGCGTCGGCCATGGCCCACAGGGCGTAGGCGGCCCCACACCCGCCGACCGCGGCCCAGACGGCATTCCCGGTGACGCCCGCCCCGGCCAGGTGCAGCAAGAGGCCCGCGGCCAGGCCGGACGCCGTCAGCACCAGCAGCGCCACGGCCGAATGCCGAGACAGCCACCTCCAGCCGCGACGCGCGGCGCCGGCATTCATGCCTTGTCCAGCGGCCACCCGGATCGCCTCCTGCGCAGTCCCCACTAGCCACGTTCCGCGTCAAACATCAGCCGCGCCGTGGGCGAACGTCCTCTGTCCGCAGGCACAGGTCCCGTGCCAGGCTGACATCTTGGTGCGAAAGTGAGTCTTGGAGTGATCGGGCATGACTGATGCGGCCGCCGCTGCTCCCGCGGCGCCGGCCGCCGGTGCTCCTGTGACGCCGCCCGCCGGTCTGAGCAGCGCCGAGGTTGCCGAGCGGCGCTCGCGCGGGCTGGCGAACTCCGGCACCGAGCGCACCAGCCGCTCGGTTACCGAGATTCTCCGGGCGAACATCCTGACCCGGTTCAACTTCATCCTCGGTGCGCTGCTGGCGGTGATCCTGGCGGTGGGCGAGCCGCAGGACGCCCTGTTCGGCCTGGTGCTGGTCGCCAACTCGCTGATCGGCATAGCGCAGGAACTGCGTGCCAAGCGGACGCTCGACCGGCTCGCCGTGCTCAGCGCCGCTGGGGTGCGGGTGATCCGTGACGGCTCCCGGCAGGACATCCCGGTCGGCGATCTGGTCGGCGGTGACCTGGTCGACCTGCGTTCAGGCGACCAGGTGGTGGCGGACGGGGTGGTCCGCGCCAGCGCGGGCCTGGAGGCCGACGAGTCACTGCTGACCGGTGAGTCCGAGCCGGTGGGCAAGCGCCCGGGCGACCGGCTGCTGTCGGGCAGCTTCGTGGTGGCCGGGGCCGGGGGTTATCAGGCGACCGAGGTGGGCGCCGGGGCGTACGCCCGCAGGCTCGCTGCGGAGGCGCGGCGGTTCGGGCTGGTGCGCTCGGAGCTGATGGACGGCATTAACCGGATCTTGCGGTACGTCACCTGGGTGATCGTGCCGCTGGCGGTGCTGTTGCTGGTCAGCCAGCTGAATGCCAGAGGCACGGTACGGGAGGCGCTGACCGGGACGGTCGCGGCGCTGGTGGGCGTGGTCCCGCAAGGCCTGGTGCTGCTGACCAGCGTCGCCTTCGGCGTGGCGGCGGTCACCCTGGCCCGGCGCCACGTCCTGGTACAGCAACTGCCCGCCGTCGAGGGCCTGGCCCGGGTGGATGTGCTGTGCATCGACAAGACCGGCACCCTGACCGACGGGACCATCGCGTTCGACAGCCTAATCCGGCTCGGCGGGCAGGCACCGGTGGCGGAGGCTCTCGGGGCGCTCGCCGCGGAGGAGGACCGCAACGCGACGCTGGCCGCGATCGGGCAGGCTTTCCCGCCGCCGGGCGGGTGGGAGCGCACGGCGTCCGTGCCCTTTTCGTCGGCACGCAAGTGGAGCGCGGCTAGCTTCGCCGGGCACGGCACCTGGGTCCTGGGTGCGCCGGAGATGGTACTGCCCGCCGAGCAGCGCGCGCAGCTGTCGCGGGCGGCCGAGCTGGCCGCGGCCGGCCATCGCGTACTGGTCCTGGCGTATTCCGAAGGCCCGCCGAGGGACGACGCGCTTCCGCCAGGCCTGCTGGCGACGGCGTTCATCGTGCTGACCGAGCGGCTCAGGCCCGACGCGGCAGAAACGCTGGCCTACTTCGCGGCGCAAGGCGTAGCGCTGAAGGTGATCTCCGGTGACAGCCCGCGCACCGTGGCCGCGGCCGCCGCGCGCGCGGGCCTGCCCGGTGCGGACACTCCGGTCGATGCCCGCGAGTTGCCGGAGGACCCGGACGCCCTGGGCCAAATCCTCGAGGATCACGCGGTGTTCGGCCGGGTGACCCCACACCAGAAGCAGGCGATGGTCAAGGCGCTGCAGGCCCGCGGGCACACCGTGGCGATGACCGGCGACGGGGTGAACGACGTGCTGGCGCTGAAGCTCGCCGATCTGGGCATCGCCATGGGATCCGGCGCGGCGGCGACGAAGGCGGTGGCCGAGCTCGTGCTGCTCGACGGCCGGTTCGCCACGCTGCCGGGCGTGGTGGCCGAGGGCAGGCGGGTGACGGCCAACATCGAGCGGGTCGCCAACCTGTTCGTCACCAAGTCGGTGTGGACGGCGCTGCTCGCGATCGCGGTGGGCGTGACGCTGCTGCCGTACCCGTTCCTCCCCCGGCACCTGACGATCATCGACACGCTCACGATCGGGATACCGTCGTTCTTCCTGGCCCTGGCGCCGAACCAGCGGCGTTACCTGCCCGGGTTCGTCGGCCGGGTGCTGCGCTTTGCCGTCCCTGCCGGGTGCATCGTTGCCGTGGCCACGTTCGCTGCCTACGCGGTGGCGCGGGCCGCAGGCCTTCCGCTGGTGCAGCAGCGCACCGCGGGGGTAGTGGTCGCCTTCATCCTCAGCCTCTGTGTGCTGGTACTGCTGGCCATCCCGCTGACCTGGCGCCGGATGCTGCTGGTGGGCGCGGCGCTGGCCGGGTTTGCGCTGTTGTTCCCGCTGTCTCCCGTCCGCGGTTTCTACGCGCTCGAACTGCCGCGCGGCGAGCTTGTGATCACGCTGCTGATCGCGGGGGCCGGGGTGGCTTTGCTCGCCGCCTTCTGGGTGGTCTGCCGCGCGGGATGGGTTGCCAGGACGAACGTCCCGGGCAATTGATTACCGCCTCGTGCGAACAAGGGGCCTTGGTCCCTGCATACCGCCCGAAGACCTCCGTACGCTAGTTAGTGAAGGTATTCACAAGCCAGGCATGTGCTGGCGATGATGGCACAGCGACGGTTCGCAGTCCCTGAGCGGAAGCGCGGTACGTGGGTTCGCCCCTCGCGCACCCTGGGTCCGACTCCCAGGTGTGCCACGAAGGCCCGGGTGACGCACCGGCTCAGCAAGGGGACATCATGATTACCGGCAATGGTCCGCGGCAGAGCGAGCCCGAAGGCGCAGCCGTCAGCCTGCCCGAAGGCGCAGCCGTCAGCCTGCCCGACGGCCGCGGGCTGAGTGACCAGCCCCCGCTTCGTTACGACGCGGCGCTCTGGGCGCTCGCCGGTTGTGTCGTCAGCACGGCACGCCTGTTGTGGCGCCGCCAGGTACACCTTTCCACCGAGCAGGTGGGAAGGCGGCTGCGGTTCGCCGATGGGACGTCGGCACGCGTATACCGGGAGACCGTCGCCGGGCACGGCGCCACGGCAGACCCGTGCGTGCTCGTCGTGGAGTTCCGGTTGCGGGCGGTACGCGGCTGGGCACACGCCGCCTTCCGCTGGGAGAGCCTGCTCAACACGCCGCTTTTTGTCGGCTTTCCCGGCTTCGTCTCGAAGCTGTGGCTGGCCAACGACGAGCGCGGCCGCTACCGCGGCGTGTACGAGTGGGACGGACCACAGCGGGCCGACCACTACGCACGCGCCCTGTGGCGGGTGCTCGCGCTGGTGTCGGTGCACGGGTCGATCCACTACATGATCCTGCCCGGGCTGCGCCGTGCCGAGTTCCTCGCGCAGCTGGACGGGATGGGCCAGCCCAGCGGCCTAGCCCCGCGGCAGCGGCGGCCTGTGGCGCCATAGCGCGAACCGGGGACGGACGGCCCGGCGTAGCCGGGCGCGCAGCCGGTCTGCCATGAGCTCGACCGCGTCGCGCATCGTCCGGCCGGCTGCCTCTGCCCGGACAATCCGGCCGTTCACGTCGATGCTGGCCTGGGCCGCCGCGGGATGAGCAACCGCCGGGTCGGCCGACATCGTCAGGGTGACCCGTGCGGAGAGGACCGGCCTTGTGACGTGCCCTAGCACCGAGCGGACCTTGGCAACGGCGAGCTCCCGGGCGGTTTCCGGCACAATGCCGTGAGTCATTGTCCGTACCGGGATGGCCTCGATGGCAGTCATGCGTCCTCCCGTTCTCGTCGCTCGCTCCGGGGATGACATGGCAACCTCCTTCCTTGCCTCCATTCCGCCGCGGCGGGCCCTCGGCCGGCAGGGCCGAAGGTCCCGGAGGACCCGGAGGACCCGCCCGGTGCGACCTACGTCAGGTAGCGGACGGCTGACAGCGGCCGCATGCCGGGGCCCAGCTCGTAGCGGAGCGGAACGCCGTGGGCGATCTCCACGGCGGCGATCTCCTCGTCGCCGATCGCGTCCAGGTGCTTGACCAGTGCGCGCAGCGTGTTGCCGTGCGAGACGACCAGCACGGTGGCGCCGGGGCGCAGGCCGGGAACTATGAAGTCGTACCAATACGGCAGCAGCCGCGCCATGACGTCGCGGAGCGACTCGGCCCGCGGCCGCGCATCCGGCGGCAGCGCGGCATACCGCGGGTCGGCGGACAGCGTGTTCGCGGCGCCGGCAGGCAGCACGTCCGCGGTGCCGGCGGCGGGAGGCGGCGGCACGGCGTAGGAGCGCCGCCAGAGCTGAACCTGCTGTTCCCCGAACTCCGCCAGGGCCTGAGCCTTGTCCTTGCCCTGCAGCGCGCCGTAATGCCGCCCGTTCAGCCGCCAGGAGCGGTGCACCGCGATCCAGTCCCGGTCGCAGGCTGCCAGGGCCAGGTCCGCGCTGTGGATGGCACGCCGCTGGAGCGAGGTATGGACGGTGTCCGGCAGCAGGCGGTGCGCGCCGAGCAGTCGCCCGGCGCGCACGGCGTCCCGCTCCCCCGCCTCGGTCAGGTCCGGGTTGGCCCAGCCGGTGAACAGATTCCTCGCGTTCCATTCGCTCTGGCCGTGCCGCAACAGCACCAAGCGGGCGGGCCCATCACGCTGCTGGCTCACCGGAAGGCGCAGGCCGTTGCCCTCGGCTAGACGCTGACGGGTTGCAATTCAGCCGCGGCGGGCGTGCGGCGCATGTGCAGGAAGCCGAGAATGGACAGCACCAGGAAGATGAGGCCCCCCGCGAACGCCGCGATGGCGGCGTACAGGGCGATCTGCCCGATCTGCCAGAACGCATAGGCGTTCAGCAATAGCCCGCGCAGCGTCGTACCCTTGAACACGGTATCCACCTGGGCCTTCAGTTTCGCATTCCCCGGATTGGCCAGCGATTCGGCCGAGAGCTGCGAGTACGTCTTTCCACCGCCGATCTCCTTCAGGTGCACCGCGATGAAGTGGTTCGCGTACGTCTCGGCTTGCTTGCCGTTGGTCAACTGCTGGCCCGCGTACTGAGTCATGGCGGCGGCATCCGCGGGCGGCAGCGCCTTGATCGCGGCGCTGTTGGCGGGCGGGAAGACGATCTGCTGCTCGGTGAGCTGAGTGGTCACTTGATTGTTGACGAAGGTGTAGGCCCAAGTGAGAAGCCCACCTGCCACGAGAAGGAGCACCGCGAGCAGCACCCCCACGGAACTGGCGATGAGGTCGAACGTCCTGCGACGCATGGATAGCATCTCCCCGGATTGCTGGACGAGTGACGATCCCAGCCTGGTTGAGTGGTACGGGATATGTCGTCACCCCTGGGAGGGTGATTTCAGGTACAAAGAGGGCGGGCGTCAGTCCGGTCCCCGAAGCAGACGCAACGGAAGGCGGATGCCGTGAGCCTGGTAAAGGTGGTGGAAGTGCCACGGCGGCCTGTTTCGCTGTTGGAGCCCATTATCGGTGAGCAGCGGTACCTGAACCTGATCGAGACCGCTGACCAGGTTCGGCGGCAGCTGGCCGGGCGCACCATCTGGAACGTCAACTCGACCGCTACCGGCGGCGGAGTCGCCGAGATGCTGCAGGTGCTCTGCGGGTACGTCAGCGATGTCGGCATCCCGATTAGCTGGCTCGTGGTCACCGGCGACGCCGAGTTTTTCGCGATCACCAAACGCCTGCACAACCAGATCCACGGCGCTCGTGCGGGCGGGCCGCTGGACGCGGCGGACGCGCATCATTACACCCGGATGCTGACGGCCAACGCCGTGGAGTTGCTTGGCCGGATTCAGCCAGGAGATGTCGCGCTGCTGCATGACCCCCAGACCGCGGGCCTGGCCGAACCGCTGGCACGGGCGGGCGCCCGGGTGGTCTGGCGGTGCCATATCGGCGTCGGGTGGGAGAACGACGCCACCCGGGCAGGGTGGGACTTCCTGCGGCCACACTTGGGCGCCGCGGAGGCGTATGTGTTCTCGCGCCGGGAATACGTGCCATCGTGGCTGCCGGATGACAAGGTCTCGATCATCCCGCCGTCGATCGACCCGTTCTCCCCGAAAAACCAGGACCTCGACGCCGCCACCGTGCAGGCCATTCTCGCCACGCTCGGCGTGCTCGACGGTGCAACGCCGCGGGTGCCCGGCGGGTTCGTGCGCCGCAACGGCGAGGAGGGCACGGTCGCCAGGCAGGCGGTCGTCACCGGCGAGGGCCGCCCCGGCCCCGGGGATCCCGTGTTGCTCCAGGTCTCCCGCTGGGACCGGCTCAAGGACATGGCGGGGGTCATGCGCGGCTTTGCCGACCACGTCGTGCCCGGCGGTGACGGATACCTGATGCTGGCCGGCCCGGCCGTCGCCGAGGTATCCGACGACCCGGAGGGCGCGGCCGTCTACGGGGAATGCCTGCTGCAATGGCGCGACCTGCCAGCCGCGGCCCGCGCGCGCATTCTGCTGGTGACGCTGCCGCTCGACGACATCGACGAGAACGCGGCCATGGTCAACGCGCTGCAGCGGCACGCCACCGTCATCGCGCAGAAGAGCCTGGCGGAAGGCTTCGGGCTGACCGTTTCCGAGGGGATGTGGAAGAGCCGGCCCGTGATCGGCTCGGCGGTCGGCGGGATCATCGACCAGATCGCCGACGGCACCGGCATATTGCTACCCGATCCCACCGACCTGACGGCATTCGGGCGGGCCGCCCGCCTCCTCCTCGACGACCATGCGAAGGCGGCCCGGCTGGGGCAGGCGGCGCACGCCTACGTCCGCGAGAACTACCTCGGGGATATCCACCTGATGCGCTACGCAAAGTTGCTCGGCACGCTCATCGCCGAAGGCTCATCCACCCAGGCTGGGTGACCGCTGGTGCCCCTGTGACCTTTGCCCCTGTACTTGACGGGGCCGACCGGGGTTCGATGGTTGCGGGACATCCAGAGAGCACAAGGGAGGCGGAGGGCGATGAGCGGCGAAGGCGGCGGGCAGGAACTGGTGGTGGTCGGCGTCGACGGCTCGGCCGAGTCCGTTGCAGCGCTGCGCTGGGCGGCGCATTACGCCACGGCGACCGGAGCACGGGTACGGGCGCTGCTGGCCTGGCACTACCCGGGCGCAGCGGGTGGGCCGCCCATTGAAAAGGCCCCGGCAGCCGTCCATGACCAGACCGACGCTCAGATGCATGAAACCCTCGACGCGGCGATCGCCAAGGCGGGCCAGGAAGCCGCGGGGGTGGAAAAAACCACCGCCTACGGGCATCCCGCGCAGGCACTGATCGAGGCCTCCAGCGAAGCCGACCTGCTGGTCGTCGGGCGGCACGGGCACGGGGCGTTCACCGGGATGCTGCTCGGCTCGGTGAGCATTCATTGCGTCACCGGCGCACACTGCCCGGTGGTGGTCATCCGCGGCCATGACGAGAACTGAGCCCGGCCCGCTGTCGGGCCACGACGTCCAGACCCTCGACGCCTACTGGCGCGCGGCCAATTATCTGTCGGCCTGCCAGATCTATCTGATGGCCAACCCGCTGCTGGCCGACCCGCTGCGCGCCGAGCACATCAAGCCACGGCTGCTCGGCCACTGGGGCACCTCTCCCGGCCTGAACTTCGTCTGGGCGCACCTGTCGCGGGCGATCACCGCCCACGGCACGGAGATGATGATCGTCATCGGCCCGGGCCACGGCGGGCCCTCGGCGCTGGCCAACGCCTGGCTGGAAGGCAGCTACTCGGAGGTCTACCCGAGCGTGCCGCAGAACGAGGCGGGCATGCACACGCTGTTCCGGCAGTTCTCCTTCCCCGGCGGGGTGCCCAGCCACGTCGCGCCGGAAACGCCCGGCTCCATTCACGAGGGCGGGGAACTGGGCTACTCGCTGTCGCACGCGTGCGGCGCGGCGTTCGACAACCCGGGCCTGGTCGTCGCGTGCGTGGTGGGTGACGGCGAGGCCGAGACCGGGCCGCTGGCCACGAGCTGGCACGGCTGCCGGTTCCTCGACCCGGCCAGGGACGGCGCGGTACTGCCGATCCTGCATCTCAACGGGTACAAGATCGCCAACCCGGCGCTGCTGGCCCGCCTTCCGGAAGACGAACTCGACGCGCTGCTGCGCGGGTACGGGTATCGGCCGAAGCACGTGACCGGCCACGAGCCTTCCGTTATGCATCAAAAAATGGCCGCGGTGCTGGACGAGTGCCTTGCGGACATCCGTGCCATTCAGGACCGTGCCCGCAACGGCGGGGACGGTGCGCCGGCGCGCTGGCCGATGATCGTGCTGCGTACGCCCAAGGGGTGGACCGGGCCGGCGGAGGTGGACGGGAAGCCGGTGGAGGGCACCTGGCGGGCGCACCAGGTGCCGCTCGCCGAGGTCCGGACCAACCCGGCGCACCTGCGCCAGCTGGAGGAGTGGCTGCGTTCCTACCGGCCGGAGGAGCTTTTCGGGCCCGACGGGGCGCCACGGCCCGAGTTGCTCGGCCTGGTGCCCAAGGGCCCGCTGCGGCTCGGCGCATCGCCGCACGCCAACGGCGGTGTGCTGCTGCGCGATCTGGTGCTGCCGGACTTCCGCGACTACGCGGTGCCGGTCCCGGCGCCCGGTGCCAGGACCTCGGAGCCGACCAGGGTGCTCGGCGGGATGCTGCGCGATGTGATGGCGCGCAACGGAGGCCACGCGAATTTCCGGGTGTTCGGCCCGGACGAGACCGAGTCGAACCGGCTCGGCGCGCTGCTCGAGGTGACCGGCAAGACGTGGGGGGAGGAGATCCTGCCGGTCGATGAGGACCTCGCGCGGGACGGCCGGGTGATGGAGATCCTGTCCGAGCACACCTGCCAGGGCTGGCTGGAGGGGTACCTGCTGACCGGCAGGCACGGGCTGTTCTCCTGCTACGAGGCCTTCATTCACATCGTCGACTCGATGTTCAACCAGCACGCCAAGTGGCTGAAGGTCTCCCGGCAGCTGCCGTGGCGGCGGCCTATCGCGTCGCTGAACTACCTGCTCACCTCGCACGTGTGGCGCCAGGACCACAACGGCTTCTCCCACCAGGACCCCGGCTTCATCGACCACGTGGTGAACAAGAAGGCCGAGGTGATCAGGGTTTACCTGCCGCCGGACGCCAACACCCTGCTGTCGGTGGCCGACCACTGCCTCCGCAGCCGGGACTACGTCAACGTGATCGTCGCGGGCAAGCAGCCCTGCCAGGACTGGCTCGACATGGACTCCGCGATCCTGCACTGCACCCGGGGCGCGGGGATCTGGGAGTGGGCCAGCAGCGATGGCGACGGCGCCGAGCCGGACGTGGTGCTGGGCTGCGCGGGGGACGTGCCCACCCTGGAGGTGCTCGCGGCGACCAGTATCCTCCGCGAGCGGCTGCCTGAGCTGAAGGTGCGGGTCGTCAACGTCGTGGACCTGATGCGGCTGCAGCCGGCCAGCGAGCACCCGCATGGGATGAGCGACGCCGAGTTCGACGCGCTGTTCACCCCGGGCAAGCCGGTGATCTTCGCTTACCACGGGTACCCGTGGCTGATCCATCGGCTCACCTACAGCCGGGCCGGGCACCCCAACCTCCACGTCCGCGGGTACATCGAGGAAGGCACCACCACGACCCCGTTCGACATGGTGGTCATGAACAACATGGACCGCTTCCACCTGGTGATGGACGTGATCGACCGGGTACCGGGGCTGAGCCGGACGGCGGCCTGGCTGCGGCAGGAGATGGTCGACATCAGGACCAGGCACTGGGCGTGGACCCGCGAGCGCGGTGAGGACCTGCCCGAGGTGGCCGGCTGGGCCTGGCCGGGAGCGGCGCCTTCCCGGTGAGCAGCGTCCTCGTGGTCAACGCGGGGTCGAGCAGCCTCAAGCTGCGCGTGCTCGGCCCCGCGGACGAGGTGATCGCGTCGGCGGACCTGTCCCCGTGGGATGGCAGCCCGGACGCCCCGGGCCTGCGGGACTTCCTGGGCGGGCTGACCGCTATCGGCGCGGTTGGGCACCGGGTGGTGCACGGCGGGCACCGGTTCACCGCGGCCACGCCGATCGACGGCGACGTCGTGGACGGCATCGAAGCGCTGACCGACCTGGCCCCGCTGCACCAGCCGCGCGCGCTGGCCGGGATCGCCGCGGTCCGGGCGGCGATGCCCGGGGTGCCCGCGGTCGCCTGTTTCGACACCGCGTTCCACGCCGGGCTGCCCGCGGCCGCGGCCGCCTACGCGCTGCCCGCCGCGTGGACGCGGCGTTTCGGGCTGCGGCGGTTCGGCTTTCACGGGCTGTCGCATGCCTACGCCGCGGGCCGCGCCGCGCAACTAACCGGCATCGGGAGGGGCGGCGGGGTCGAGGCTAGAAAACCAGCACGGCACCGCGTGGTGACCTGCCACCTCGGCGCCGGCTCGTCGCTCGCGGCTGTCCTTGACGGCAGATGTGTGGACACCACGATGGGGTTCACTCCGCTGGAGGGCCTGGTCATGGCGACCCGGTCCGGGAACGTGGACCCGGGGCTGGTCGTCTGGCTGCTGCGCCACGGTGGGCTTTCCGTGGCTGAGGTGTCCGACGGGCTGGAGTTCTCCGCGGGCCTGGCCGGGCTCGCGGACCTGCCGGGGGGTTCCGGGGACATGCGCGACGTCAGGCTGGCCGCAGCCCGTGGCAATCCGGGCGCCCGCCTCGCGCTGGACGTGCACGCGCACCGGTTGCGCGCGCAGGTCGCCGCGATGGCCGCCGCCCTCGGCGGCCTGGACACCCTCGTGTTCACCGGCGGGATCGGCGAGCACCAGCCGGAGACCCGCGCCGAGGCGGCCGACGGCCTCGGGTTCCTTGGCGTTGCCGTGGACGAGAGCCGCAACGCCACGGCCCAGCCGGACTGCGACATCTCGGTGCCCGGCGCGGCGGTCCGCACCCTGGTCATCGCCGCGCGCGAGGACATCGAGATCGCCCGCCAGACCCGCGCCGCGCTGGCCGGCGAATAGCTCGCCGACCGGCGCGTTACCCCCGGGCGAGACCGGCAATCCGGTCGAGAGTCTCCCGAAGGCCCCGGTCGATCTCCTCGTCCGCCCGGGCAAGATCGTCCGGAATGGTCACCCGGACGGTCACCCGCGAGCTTCCCGCGTGATCGGCCACTACGAGCGTGCCCCGGTAGCCGCTGAGCCTGGGGCTGTCCCAGGACAGTCGCTTGGCGGCATCGTCGGTCACGAACCCGCTGCGGGTGTCGTAATCGTGGCCGTGGGATTCGCCTTGCAACTCGACCGCATCCCCGCCCGCCGGACGGCTGGCGGTGGTGGTGGGAACCCAGTCCGCCAGCCGGTTCGGATCCGACACCAGGCGCCATACCGCGTCCGGTGCTGCGCCGATATCCCGGGACTGCTCGAAATCTCCCATAGCTGCCGTTCCTCCCCTGCCGGGCCACAGACGCCACGAGTATTCCGCGCGCCGGGCACACGGAACAAGAGCCGGCCCCAGCCGTGACGGCTGGGGCCGGTGGTCCACGTGATGACTTGCTAGGTGCCGCTGGCTTCTTCCTCGGCCGCGGCGCGCTGGCCGTCGGTGGCTTGGCCGTTGGTGGCTTGGCCGTTTGCATGCTGGCCGTTGACGCCCTGCAGGGCTGCCCCCGAGCCGTTCGCTCTGGCCCGGCTCGACCCGTTCGCGGAGGCGAACGCCAGCTTGCCGTTGCCGTTGCGCCACGGCTGGGTGCGGAACAGCCAGTAGGCGCCGCCGGTCAGCGCCACCGCGCACAGCACCCAGCCCAGCACGGTGGTGCCGACGCCGACGTACTTCAGGCCGGAGGCGAATATCACGAAGGTGATGATCGGCCTGATGTACCGGTCCGGTGCCCGCGAGGACAGGAACGAGCCGATGAGCACGGCCGGCACGGAACCGAGGATGATGGAGGCGGTCACGCCGAACTCGACCGTGCCGAAGACCAGCGCACCAAGCGCGGCGGCCGCGGTGAGCGGGACCGCCTGGGTCAGGTCGGTGCCGACGAGCGCGTTGGCGCTGATCAGCGGGTAGAGGAAGAGCAGCAGCACGATCATCAGCGACCCGGCTCCGACCGAGGTCATGCCGACGATCAGCCCGCCGATCATGCCGATCCCTATGCTCGGCAGCGGCCGGACCTGGACGTCATTGATGAGCCCGATCCGCTGCTGGCCGGACCGGCGGTCCAGGTAGTAGCGGAACACCATGGCTCCGGCGCCGACCAGCAGCGCGACGCCGAGGATTCGCTCCACGTTGTCCTGTGCCGAGGAGCTCTCACCGAGCTGGCGCAGCAAAAAGGCGCCGACGAACGCCATCGGCACCGAACCGCAGACCATCCAGCCGACCAGGCGCAGGTTCACCGTCTTCTTGGACAGGTGCACGGCCGCGCCGATGGGCCGCATCACCACCGCGGCCACCAGGTCGCTGGAGATCGCGGAGGACGGCTTCACCCCGAACAGCAGGATGAGCATCGGCGTCATCAGGGCGCCCCCGCCGGCCCCGGTCAGTCCCACGAGCAGTCCCACAACCGCGCTGCCAAGGACGATGAAGGGGTCCAGGTGCATCGCTGGCCTTCTCCTTTCCGTTGCCCGGTGACCGCCAAGGCGCCCCGGTGACCTGCATTCCTGCCGCTGTTCGCCGCCGCTGCTGGCGCCGCTCCCACGTGACCGATCGTGTCACCCTGCCCGGTGTCACCGGCTCTACACCTCTCCGGTGACCTGCGCCGCCACGCTCTGGCCAGATCCCTACTCTTTCATTCCTAAATATAGGCATTAGAGGCGCGATGTCTAGCGGTCCGGGCGGAATTGTCAAAAAAAATAACCAAGTTTACCGTGTTTAAAAATAGGATTATCGCATGCGTCACGTACCGGTAACTCGCGCATAATTACTGACCTTTTCCGAGAGATTTAATCGATTTGCGAGGTGAGAAAGGCTGTGACCACGCATGCGGCGGGCTTCGAGCGGAAGGTCAGGACGAGCCGGCGGCGTTCGGATGGCTCAGACGGCGGCCGGTGATCGTGGTCGGCGTGATGCGGATCGCGTGCTCGTGGACTCCGCGCGGCCACGGTGCGACCCCCGACTCCACCACGGTCGCCCGCTCGGCATCCGAGGACATGTGGTGCGCGGGGCCGTGAATGAGGACGCTCCAGCCGTCCCTGGTCTCCGGGTTGATCTGGTCGATCTCGAAGGCGACCTGATACTCGGCGTGCTCGATCCCGGTGCTCAGGTCCTCGCCCGTCGGGCTGTCCTGCGCGGTGCGGAAAACGATCGCCCCGTCGTGCAGCTTGTAGTTGACCGGAAGCACGGTCAGCCCGTAACGCCCGGTGAAGACGAGCCGCCCGATACCGCCGGGCGAGATCAGCCGCAGGCATTCCGCTTCGTCCAGCTTTTCCAGAACCGGCCTCACGTTCGCGTTACCGCTGGTGCCTTCAGACATTCGCGATCCTTGTCGTTTGCGTCGACGGGCGGGACCCGCAAGTGAGGATTCGCGGGCCCATTTGCTCCCCTCCCCTGCGCTAACCGCGGGAACGGAAGCGCTTGGTCCACTGCGGTCCGACGATTGCCCAGGCCAGCTCCCAGTCGGCGAGCCTGCGCCGGTCCAGCAGCCACCGCACGATCAGCGCAAGGCAGGACAGCGCGATCAGCAGCACGACGGTGGCAACGCCCGCCGCGGTGGCCGCCCGGGCCATCACCGCGCGGTGCGTGATCGGGGCGTCGGTCGGCCTGCCCGAGGCATCCACCCACAGCAGCACCTTACGGCCCGCGGACAGGCCCGCCTCGACCGGGATGTTACCCGAGCGCATCTGCCCGTTCGGCGCCGTCCACCGGGCCGGCACCCAGGAGTACCCGAACACCCCGGCGAACGAGTCGGGCGCTGGCACCGAGTGCAACAGGACGGCGGGCACCGCATGCCAGGAGCGCTCCGCACGCTGCTCGGCGGCACCGGCACGGCCGGCCCAGGTGAAGGCCGCGATACCAAACAGCGGCGCCCCGATCAGGACCACCACAAGGAACTGGACCATAAGCCAGGTGGCAACCTTGTCGGTGGGCCGCCGCAACGGGTTGCGGTCCAGCCCCAGCTTGCGGGCCAGCCGCCGGGCCCGGCTCCTCATGCCGCTCATGCCGTTCGTTCCGTTCTTGCCGTTCACTCCGGCACCTCTGGCGGCGCTGCGCCGCGCCGATGGGAACGCCCGTGCCACGGGCATCGCCGCCGATATTGACGATACTGCCGCCCGCCCGCGGTCAGCGCAGCTGTCTCAGGAACGGGTCACGTGGCTGCGCCGGGCTGACACGGATCCGCGCGTCCACGGCCCGGGCGCCGTCCGGGGTGGCGATGACCGGGTTCAGGTCGAGTTCGGCCACCTCGTGCAGGTCGCCCGCGAGACGGGACACCCGCAGCAGCACGTCCGCCAGCGCGGCGGTGTCCACCGGCGGGGTGCCGCGGTGCCCGAGCAGCAGCGGAGCCGCGTGCACTTCATGGATGAGTTCATCGGCGTCGGCATCGGTGAGCGGGGTGAGCCTGGCCGCGTGGTCACCGAGTACCTCGGTGGCAACCCCGCCCAGGCCGAACACCACCAGCGGGCCGAACACGGCTTCCTGCACGACCCCCACCAGCACCTCGACGCCGCCGGAGAGCATCGGCTCGACCACCACGCCAGTGAGGCGGGAGCCGAACGCGGCGGCGAGTTCGGCGTGCGCCGCCCGGACGTCCTGCTCCCCGCGCAGCCCCAGCTTGACCGCGCCGGCCTCGGTCTTGTGGACCAGGCCCGTGGCCTCGGCCTTGAGCACCACCGGGCCGCCGATCCCGGCGGCGACCTGCACGGCCTCCTGTTCGGACCGGGTCAGGGTGGCGGGCACGATCGGGATCCCATAGCAGGCAAGCAGCTCTCGGGCGGCGTCCTGAGACAGCCAGCCGCCGTCCGGGTGGGCACGGAGA
>Ga0306920_100006276_pt1 | contig 15481 bp, 13 predicted proteins | sample flu12Cox44000170_FD_204666 | JGI IMG/M metagenome (GOLD analysis project Ga0306920, IMG submission 204666) | Lab enrichment of tropical soil microbial communities from Luquillo Experimental Forest, Puerto Rico - flux4day.12C.oxic.44.000.170 (v2)... | ecosystem: Environmental > Terrestrial >... | reverse complement strand
CGAAGGGGGAAACTACCCGTCAGAACCTGCGAAAACCGGGGGCCCGCAAAAATCGGGGTTCTGCAACGTGTAACTTTTACGACAGGCTTTAGCTAGGAGCAAGAACAAGCGCGGCGAAAGCACGAAGAAGAGGTAGCCTCCGATCCCGCCCCTCCCGAAGGGCATGAAGGCCGACCACTTCCTGGCGATGCGCGTCGCCCACAAGTTAGAACCGAGCTCGGACCAGGGTTAGAAGAGTGAACGCTGGTGGTGCAAAGCCTGGTTGGCTACTCTGCCTCTTTACCGCGCATGATGATGTTCGACAGCCTCCAGGGGTTCTTGCGCAATTCGATTTGCAAATCGCCGTCTGCACTGATGACCAGCTGGGTATAAGACGCCGCTGCTCTTGTTCTTGTCCTGATCATTGATGTCGATTTCGCCGCCGGTGAGATTGTAGGCCTGCGACAGGGTATTGCGGTAGGCTTCGCCGAAACTGATTTTGCGGTTGGTAACGAAGCGGATGTGGCGGTCGGTGGGCGTGGGAATCGAGGCAATGTACGATACCTCAAAGCCAAGGGTTCCCGGAATCTGAATAGGGCCTACCGACTTCATCTTTGCCAGTGCGTTCACCAGCCCCTGGTTCTGGCCTTTGCGGAAGGCGTCGTTCAGAACCTTCCTATCTTGTGGAGCGGAATAGCCGTAGATGAGGAGCTTGATGTTGACGTTTCTTTCCAGCTGCGTGCTGATACCGTAAGCGGTGGCGTCGATGACTTCTTTGGCCTCGGCGGCATAGGCGACTCTTGCCGCATAGACCAACAGCACGATGACCAGAACTGCTTTGAATCGGAAAGTGCGCACGCGCATGGGTTTTGCCTCCAAGACTTACGGATGCGGCTGAGTTCGTGGATGACGCAGCCCATTACTCGTCACCGAGGAACGTGTCAAGCTGCGGCGGCAGAGAGCAAGTGAGAAGGGGCGGGAGTGGGAGGGTCGCAGGCATGGCGGGCGACGATTCCTTATCACGTTCGCGGATATCTACTTCATCGACACCGGCAGTCTCAAGTTGCAAGAGCGTAAAGTAGCCGCTCGCTATTGGAGTACAGCGTCGGCAGGCAGGGTCAGAAAGGTGCCCTGACCCTGGCATGCCATTGAGGAAGAGCTGCCCCTCCAAGCCCTGCGAGGCGGACAGGCCCTTTGAAATCACAGTGCTGAATTTCCCCTGCCTCCTTGCTGGGAAGACAGTTTTGCGTCACACCCAACCGTGACCACAATCACTGCTCGGTATCCGCCCAAGGTTGACAATTTTCATCAGACAACAGTGTCCTGCTGAGATCTTTTACAGGACGTTTGTTAAGAATGTTGGCAGCGGCTGTTTTTGCGACAGATGGCAAGAGCGCAGAGGGGCCGCTACTTTAAGTGCGATGCAAAACTCTACATAAATGAAGATGCAGAACTCCACATAAAGAAAGAAGACGCAATCATGAAGACCCATAAGCTGATCATGTTGATCGGAAGTATCGCGGCGGCATTGTTCATGTTGATCCCCAATCTGTCCTGGACATCCGACGATGGCGCGTCCATTTACAAAGCAAAATGCGCCGCCTGTCACGGAGCGGACGCCGCCGGCAAACCCGCAGCCAACATTCCGAGTCTGGTTTCCGATGGCATGAAGAAGTCGTCGGATGACGATCTGGCCGAGGCTGTTGCGGGGAAAGCGAAGCATCCGCCTGCACTCAAGAGTCTGCCGCCCGACCAGGTGAAGATGGCGGTGAATTACATCCGCAGCCTGCAGAAGTAGCCATTGACTGTTCCACTTGTACGCAGCTGCCGGTGGACACGACCCAGGAGGTTAAAGGGGGGCGACTGTGACTCAGTTCGCGCCGATAATTCGTCTGTCAAAGTCTGGCCGGCGTGCCCGGTCTCGACATTCTCCAGCAGGTGAAACAGTCCCCTCGGGTCCGAGGCTCGATGCCTGTGGACCCGGGGCTCTGCTATTGACTGATCGACCTACGTGCCCGGTTCCCGGTGCGATGTTGTGGAGTTCAGCGAAATCCTTCCTGCTTCCTTTGGAAAGAGAATCGCACCTGGAAACGGCCGGGAGTCCATTCCATGAGTAAGGCCTTGTTATACGACGCGACGATGTGTATCGGCTGCAAGCAGTGTGAACAAGCCTGCGCCCAGCAAAACAATCTGCCGTATAACGACGCCATCGCGGGCGAGGCGGTGCAATCCGAGCACAAGTTCACGGTGGTCATGACCAGGAGCGACAAATTTATGCGGCGCCTTTGCATGCACTGCGAGAAACCTGCCTGTGCATCGGTTTGCCCGGTCGGCGCACTGCACAAGACGAAGGACGGTCCGGTTGTCTATGACGTCTGGAAGTGCATCGGCTGCCGCTATTGCATGGTCGCCTGCGCATTCGGCCAGCCGAAGTACGAATGGCAATCGCTGAACCCGCGCGTTCGCAAGTGCATTATGTGTCCCGCCCGGGCCGCCGCGGGCAAGCAGACGGCATGCGCGGAGGCCTGTCCAACCGGAGCGACGAAGTTCGGCGATCGTGACGATCTGGTCAAAGAAGCGCAGGAGCGGATCCGGCAGAATCCATCGACCTATCTCCCGCGCATCTACGGGTTGAATGAAGTCGGCGGCACGTGTGTGCTGATCATTTCCAGCGTGAACCCGGAAGAATTCGGCTATCCGGCATCGGCGAAACTCGGCGACATGCCCGTGCCGGAATACACCGGGCACGTCATGGAGAAAGTCCCGGACTTCATCCCGGTGTGGTCGTTGGTTCTAGGCGGCATTTACTGGATCTCGCATCGCCGCGAGGAAGTAGCTGCCGCGGAAGCAGCCGAACGAAAAGAAGAAGAGAAGCCGGGGAGCTCGCGATGAAATTCAAGCTGACGTTCTGGAAGGGCGTGTTTTTCGTTGTGATGGCGCTGGGCCTGTATTCGACCTATATTCGCTACGCCCATGGTCTGGGCGCAGTTTCAAACATGACGGATCAATTCCCGTGGGGCTTCTGGATCGGCTTCGACTGCTTGTGCGGCGTGATGCTGGCCGCCGGCGGATTCTGCATCGTGGGCGCGGTGTATCTGTTCAACGTAGAGCGACTGCACAGTATCGTTCGCCCGGCCGTGTTGACCGCGTTCCTTGGGTACCTGCTGTTCATCGTCGGATTGCTGTTCGATCTCGGGCGTCCATGGTTCGTCTGGCATCAGCTGATCTACATGAACCCGCGTTCGGTGATGTTCGAAGTCGGCATGTGCGTGATGATGTATACGACCGTACTTTTCTTTGAGTTTCTGCCCAATGTGTTCGAACGCTTCCACCTCAACCGGCCCATCAAGTGGATCAAGAAGATTTATCCCGCGCTGATTGTTCTGGGCATTCTGCTTTCCACCTTGCACCAGAGTTCGCTCGGCTCGCTGTATCTGATCATGCCGACGAAGTTGCATCCATTCTGGTATTCGCCGGCGCTGCCCTTCTTCTTCTTCGGCTCGGCGATCGCGGTGGGGCTCGCCATGACCATCTTCGAATCCACGCAAAGCTCGAGGGCCCTGGGCCGTCAGCTGGAATTGTCGGTCCTGCTGACTCTCGGTGGAGCCTTGCTAGTGGCGCTGTGGGTGAACGCGCTGCTGCGCTTCGAGGACTACTTCCATCGCGGGCTGCTGCGGGAGATCATCCGGCCGAGTTACGAAGCCTATTTTCTATGGGCTGAGCTGCTGCTGGCGTTCGTGATTCCCATCGTCCTGCTCAGCGTCAGGAAGGTCCGATTGTCTCCCACCGGCTTGTATTGGGCCTCGGTCATCAGTCTTCTGGGATTCGTCACCAACCGGCTCAATGTCAGCGTCATCGCCTTCGAAACCTATGCCGGCCATCACTACATGCCGAAGTGGACCGAGTTCTCGGTCACTCTGATGATCATCGTCATGGGCTTTGCGCTGTTCCGGCTGGCCGTCCAGCATCTGCCCATCTTCCCTAAGGAACAAATCGCGGTAGAGTCGCTTGTCAAAGAGGAGCGGGTTCACCTGCAGGCGGTACCCGCGTTATACGAGCATGCGGGGGACTGAGCCAACTCGGACTGGCTGGAAACGCCTGACGCACAGCCTGAGCGCGAAGCTCGTCCTCTCGCTCGTGGTGTCGATGAGCCTGGTCTTCGGTCTGCTTGGCTACCTCATCATTCGCCTGCATCGGCGGCATCTCGAACAGAGCACCTTGCTCGGTGCCGAACGGGTCAGCGATGTCATCCGGCGCAGCACCACCTACGCCATGCTGCGCAATGATCGCGAGGGCCTCTACCACACCATGCAGACCATGGCGAACCAGCCCGGCGTGGCCAAGGTGCGCATTTTCGATCAGGAAGGCCGGATCAGCTATTCCACTGATTCGGCGGAAATCAACCATGTGGTCGACAAAAGCGGCGAGGCCTGCTACGGCTGCCACAACCGGTCGCAGCCGCTGGCGCGCCTGAATCGCCCCGACCGGTTCCGCATTTATCGTATCGGCGGTCGACAGCGCGTGTTAGGAATTATCACGCCCATTGAGAATCAACCGGCCTGCGCCAACGCCAGCTGTCATGCCCACCTCGAAAGCCAGCGCATCCTCGGCGTGCTGGATACGAATCTTTCTCTGGCGGCCACCGACGCCCAGATGGTGCAGAGCACCCATCCCATGCTGGTCTACATGTGCTTTGCCCTGCTCACCGTTGGCGTCTTGAGCTGGCTATTTGTGTGGCGGGCTGTTGGTAGGCCCATTCAGAAGCTCAAACACGCCACCGAGCGGCTTTCGCAGGGCGAGCTGGGATACCAGATCGACAACAACGCGCATGACGAAATCGGGGACCTGGCGCGCTCGTTCAACGAGATGAGCTCCCAGCTACGCGCGGCCAACGAAGAGATTGTCGCCTGGACGAGGACGCTCGAAGATCGCGTCGATCAGAAAACGCAGGAGCTCAAGCGCGCCCACGACCACATGTTGCACGTGGAGAAGATGGCTTCGATGGGCAAGATGGCAGCTGTGGTGGCGCACGAGGTAAACAACCCGCTGTCGGGCATTCTGACGTACGCCAAGCTGCTGCGAAAGTGGACCGTGACCGGGCAAGTCGCCCAGGAAAAACACGACGAAGCGGTGCAGTGTCTCGAGTTGATCGCCGCGGAAAGCCGGCGTTGCGGCGATCTCATCAAGAATCTGCTGACTCTCTCCCGCACCGCGCCCATGAACCTCGAGCTCCTTGACCTGCATACCGTTGTCGACCGTTGCCTGCTGCTGGTGCGCCATTCTTTGGAACTCGGGGGCGTTCAGCTGCAAGAGGACCTGCCCGAAAACCTGCCGCTGTTGAATTGCGACCCCGCCCAGTTGGAGCAAGTGTTTCTGGCGCTGATTACAAACGCCATGGATGCCATGCCGCGGGGAGGAAACCTCTGCCTGCAGGCGCGATTCCATGAGCAACAAAACCAGATTGAGATTCGCGTGGGCGACGACGGAGCAGGAATTGGGCCCGACGTCCTGCCGAAACTGTTCGAACCATTTTTTACGACGAAGGAGCGCGGGCATGGAGTGGGGCTGGGATTGGTCATCAGCCGCGGCATCGTGGAGGGGCACGGCGGGCGCATCGAGGTGCAGTCCGTGCTGGGCAAAGGCACGACATTCATCATCACCCTGCCGGCAGCAGACGGTGAGCACGGCTTGGCAGGGGCGGCAGCGAAATACCAGAGGGCAGGAGGAAAAGAGAGGTGACCCACGTGAGCACACGCGGCAAGATGCTGATCGTCGACGACGAACTGAGCGTTCGCGATTCCCTCGGCAAATGGTTCCGGGAAGAGGGCTATGAAGTCGGAACTGCGCAAAACGCCAGCGAGGCGCTGACGTGCCTGGCCGAGCAGCCCTGGGACGCCGCGCTGGTCGACATCAAGATGCACGGCACCGATGGAATCGAGTTGCAGCGCAAGATGCACGAAGTCAACCCGGATCTGGTCGTCATCATCATGACCGGGTACGCCTCGGTGGAAACCGCGGTAACTGCGCTGAAGAACGGCGCTTACGACTACGTGACCAAGCCGCTTGACCCTGAGGATATTGCGCACCTGGTCGGTAATGCGCTGGCTCACAAACGCACCGAGCAGGAAAACTTCCGCCTGCGCAAAACGGTAGCCGAGGTGACGCGGCCGGACGAGATCGTGGGCCAGAGCGTCGCCATGAAGAAGGTGTTCGAGGCAATCGAGACGGTCGCCGGCACCGATGCCAATGTGCTCATCACCGGTGAGAGCGGCACCGGCAAGGAACTGGTGGTGCGCGCGATTCACGCCGCAAGCCCGCGGCGATACCATCCTCTGGTGGTCATTCATTGCGGCGCCCTCACCGAGACGCTTCTCGAAAGCGAGCTCTTCGGCCACGAAAAAGGCGCGTTTACAGGGGCGCAATACCGCAAGAAAGGAAAGTTCGAGATCGCCGAAGGCGGGACCGTTTTTCTCGACGAGATCGGCGACATCAGTTTGAAGACGCAGACCGATCTGCTGCGGGTGCTGCAGGAACACGAGATCACGCGGGTTGGCGGCAATCAGATCATCAAGGTCGATTTCCGCTGCGTCGCGGCCACGAACAAGAATCTGGAACAGCTCATCGAAGAGGGTAAGTTTCGTCCCGACCTGTTTTACCGGCTCAATGTTTTCCGCATCGAAATGCCTCCGATGCGGGAACGGCCGAGCGACATTCCGCTGCTGGTCGATCACTTTGTGCGCAAGTTTTCCCTGGCCATGAACAAGCGGATCAACCGGGTTTCTCCCGAGGCCATGGCGCAGCTCCAGCAGCAACCCTGGCCGGGCAACGTGCGGGAACTGGAGAATGCGGTGGAACGCGCCATGGTTGTCGGGCAGGAGCCGGAGCTGAAGGAGTGCGACTTCAATCTTAAGACAGGCGGCGTGTCGAACGGCCTAGGCAAATCTTTAGAGGATATCGAACGTGCTCACATCCTGCGGGTCCTTGCCGAGTGCAGAGGGAATCAAAGCCGCGCCGCAGAGATCCTCGGCATCGACCGGGTCACGCTGCATCACAAGCTGAAAAAATACGGTTGGACTCGTTCTCCCCTGGGATCGCGCTAAGGTGCCCATGAAGCATCTCCAACTGCTGCCGATTGGCGATGCGGATGAGGGACGGTTGCGCGAGCTGCAACCGGTCGTCGAAGAAACGTTCGCAGTTCCGTGCCGCATCCTTCCGGTCCGGCTTGATCCGGAGTTCGCGCTGCACGGCGAACGCCGGCAGTATCACTCCTCGCAGATTCTTCAGCGGATGCGCGGCTTGCTTTCGGCAGAATCCTGGCGGTTGCTGGGCGTCGCGGCCGTCGACTTGTATATCCCGATTCTCACTTTCGTTTTCGGCGAGGCACAATTGGGCGGTCAGTGCGCCGTGGTCTCAACCTATCGGCTCAGGCAGGAGTTCTATGGGCTGCCGCGCGACAAGGAGTTGCTTCGCCGGCGCCTCGCCAAAGAAGCGGTTCATGAACTGGGGCACACGCTGAACCTGACCCACTGTGATGACTACCGCTGTGCGATGGCTCCTTCGCACGCCGTGGAGTGGATCGACCAGAAAGAGAGTTCCTTATGCTCAAGCTGCCGCAGCAGCGCCACACCGCCAGCGGCGGCGTCCTGAAAACACCAGACGCCCGGCCTGCCGGCTAGCTGGCCTGGCCACCGGGCGTCGGCTCGCCTGACAAGTTCTTCCCGGCGCGGCGAATTGCGACTTATGACAGGAAAAACTCCTTCGCCAGCGGCATCCACTCCTGGTCCGGGATGTGGATGGTCAGATTGTTCATCGCTACGCCACCGTCTTGCGCGAGCGCTCCAGTCACCATGGGCATGCGGCGTGACAGGCGGGTTGCCGCTTCTTCCATCCACCAGCGAGCGAGCGCGCCACCCAGCAGGTTGCGGAAGTTTGTTTTGGCATCCGGAGCCTGCACGGTAACGAGCCATCCCTCACCATAGGGATCGCTAAGTGCCAGCTTGGCATTCCGCGCGACCACTTCGTTGATGTCCGCCACGGTGCCTTCGATCGGCGAAACCATGTCGACCGCGCTGCCGTCGCGATGCACGGCGCACAGTTTTTGGCCCTGGCGAATCCACTGGCCGCGCCGCGGCAATGCGATGTTGTCGACCGTGCCGGTAAGTTTGCTCGCGAAGTCGTCCATGCCAACCCGCACCAGACCGGGGCTCTCCTGCAGCGCCCAGGTGTGTCCGGGGTGGTAACGCAGGTTTGCCGGCACCTCGAAGCCGGCGACTAGGGCTGGCTGTAGGCGAGGACGAGTTTCCGGCTTGGCTGCCAATTCCAGCGCCGGCTGGGCAACTGCATGGCGGGTACGGAAATAATCGATCAGTAAGAAGAGTCCGAATGTAAAGAGAACCAATAGGACTGTCATAAGTCACCTCGATTTGCTTCTTCTCGCGACGCCGGGCATTTTTCCTAAAGGCAAACTCCCAGCCAACTGAAGGCGAAGTCGTCACGAAACCCGTAATCCTAGTGAAAATGAAGCAGATAGTCCGCCAGCACACACACTAAGCGGGAAAATGAGCTGCATTTCTTCGCTTACGATTGCTGAGAATCACAACAATCCAGGGTCTCGATCCGTAGCCTCTGCAGCAGTCCCTGCAGAGAAACCCCCTTTGGGATCATCGCCTTACAGGCGATCACGCGCTGTTGAAAGCTGCAACAGTCCCGCTGTTGCAGAAATCAGCTGGGAACGGAATCGGCAATACCTGTGATTCCCATCATTTGCGGTGAGGCACGCTGCGACCACGCTCCTCAAACCGGAGTTTCATAGTGGTGAAGAGAGCCTAGGACCGCCGGGCCTCGATGCCTAATGCTTTTTTTCGGGTTGTCCGACGGGGCATAGGGCTATCACCCTTTCGATGACCGCTCGTCTGCCCACTCACCCGTGCAGGAGGACGGTGTAATGGGATAGATTGCATGACTTCGTTGCTGCGATAGGCAACCTAGCGCGTGGATTTCCTTCGATTTCTGAAAGATGATGTGCAGGTTTGTCTCAAAGTCGCTGAACAGTTGAGCGAAAAATATCTACATTGCGACGAAGTTCGCTCTTTAGGATTGTCAGGCTCGACCGGCCGCGGCTCGACTCTCGTGATCCTGGACCCAGCGGCCTGGCGCGAGCTGGCCCGCAAGCTAGCTCGAATTGAGGAGGCGCCCAGTGCTCGACATCTTATCTTGTCTCTATGACCTGTTTCTGTGATGCGGATCACAATTCCGCATGATGATTGTCACAGCTGGGCCACCTGGTTTGCTTTTATTGTTGCGGTGTGGGTGGGTGAAAGCATTTTACTCAGAGGTAGAGAAATGGCTACATCGAGCGGGGATATGCATCATTCATTGTCTTCGAGCCAATACAAGCCGCGTCTTGTTTTTTGGGAATTGACGAAAGGATGCAATCTGCGCTGCGTCCACTGCCGCGCCACCGCCACGGAACTCAGCTCTCCCGATGATCTTGCCACGGAAGCTGCGAAGGGGATCATCAATCAGATTGCCGAGATGTCCCGACCCATTCTGGTGCTGAGCGGAGGGGAGCCGCTTTTCCGCAAAGACGTATTCGCGTTGGCTCGCTACGCGACCGACCAAGGCCTGCGCCCGGCACTGGCGACGAACGGTACGCTGGTCACGAAGCCAGTCGCGCGCAAGATTGTCGATAGCGGCGTCAAGCGTGTTGCCATCAGTCTAGACGGCGCAGATGCGCCGACTCACGATAGTTTCCGAGGAATTCCAGGCGCTTTCGACGCCGCTATTACCGGGTTTCGCAATCTGAAAGATTTGGGCATGTCGGTGCAGATCAACACCACCATCGCCCGTCACAATGCGCATCAACTCCCACTTGTTCTCAATCTGGCGCGATTGATTGGAGCAGATGCATTGCATACGTTCCTGTTGGTCCCGGTTGGGTGCGGCGTCGATATCGCCGCCGAACAGATGGTCCCCCCGGAAGAATACGAAAAGATCCTGAACTGGTTTTACGATCAGTCGCTGGCGGGAGGAATCGACCTGAAGGCCACCTGCGCGCCGCACTACTTCCGCGTGGTCCGGCAACGCCGCGCCGCGGAGGGTCGTTCAGCGGCAGCCGCTCAGACAGCGCAAGCAAGGCCTCAGGCGCTATCGCCCCACGCAGCTGCCGGTCGGATGGACTCGCCAGAAATCGGCCCAACCGAGATGACGATGCCCGGATCAACCGGCATCGAGCTCAAGCCACAGGCAACCGGGCAACGGGTGGGACATGCGGGATCTCATCCTTCGGACATGAACGCCATGACCAAAGGTTGCCTGGCTGGAACCGCGGTTTGTTTCATTTCTCATCAGGGCGAAGTCTATCCCTGCGGATATTTGCCGGCTTTGGCGGGAGATTTGAAGAAGCAGTCTTTTGCCGAGATCTGGGAACGTTCATTCGTATTCAACCAGCTGCGCAACGTCGACAACCTGCAGGGTAAGTGCGGCTGCTGCGAATTCCGCAACCTGTGCATGGGTTGTCGCGCGCGCGCCTTTGCCGCCACGGGCAACTATCTCGACGAAGAGCCGTTTTGCGTGTACCAACCAGGCAGTGGAAACCCAAGCACAAGAAAGTCAGTAGAGCACGACCGCCACTCACAGCTGGCAGAAATCGGTAAGTAGCGAGGTTCAAATGGCAGTCCACGTCAGCGGACTTGCAGCTTTCCCGAATCGCCGCACCGGCTCCCTCATCGCTCCGCGCGAGCTTGGCGCCTGGGGATTGTTGCTCGTCCCGCTCTTTACCGGCGGAATTGTCGGTCTTTTGCACACCGGCGATGTCTTCTCCTTGCTAGCTTTCATGGTTGTGGCCCTGGCGCTTTTTTGGTCGCGAACCCCAGCCGAAAACTGGCTTGGCACCGGCATGATGCGGGCACAAACCGTGCAGGATCGTCGCACGGTAGCCACCGCAACTTTCATCCTTTGGACAATCGCCACGCTCGCTTTGATGGCACTATTCCAGGACGGGCGCAATCACGACCTGCTGTTTCTGGGTGCCATCGCTGCGATTGCTTTCCTCGCACAAGCCATCCTTCGCAAACTAAGCCGCAACACGCGCGTTTTGTCGCAAGTCGTAGGAACGCTGGGGCTCACGTTGACTGCGCCCGCCGCCTATTACGTTGTGACCGGAGAACTGAACCGTACTGCCTGGACCCTGTGGATAGCGAACTTTCTCTTCGTCGTGAACCAGATTCACTTCGTGCAGCTTCGCATTCATTCCGCGCGTCTCAGCGGATGGTCGCAGAAATTCGCGCACGGGCGCAGTTTTCTGTATGGAGAAGTGCTGCTGATGGTCACTCTTGCCTTCGCCTGGCGCTTTCATTTTCTGCCCTGGCTCGCCGCGCTGGCGTTTTTGCCGCTAGTCTTGCGCGGTGCATTCTGGTTTTTTGAGGGTCAGAAGCCTTTGCTCGTGCGTCGCCTCGGGTGGACCGAATTAACCTACGCCATCGTATTTGCGGTCTGCCTCGTGGCGGGGTTCCGGCTCGCGTAACGGCCGTCACCTTCGGCTTGGTTTGCCTGTCCTGATTCGGAATCAGTTCGTCACATCAGCCGCTGATTTGTGCATACGCCACCGTCGATTCTCCGCCCATAAGAGGATCTTGAGCGGGGCAAATCCCGCCGGCGCAGCGTGATATCCCCCAAACCCAGGCCCAGACTGCCGAGCGCGGCCCTTGCGATTCAGCTAATCCATTGAAAACAAGGGGATATCTTGCAACAAATCTGAAGCTGCCGGTTGGCCAGCCATATGCTTACTTGCTAAGTGGCTACTGTAGGAGGCGCTTGCTTGGAACCCAGTTTGATGGTGATCGGCTTGAACCATCGCACCGCTCCAGTGGCTGTACGCGAGCGCTTCTGGATCCCGGAGAATCGGCGCTGCGAAGTTGCCGTGCAATTGTCACGTGCGGAAGGTATTGAGGAAGTCATCGTACTGGCCACCTGCAACCGCACCGAATTTCTGTTGTGGGCCAGCGACGTAACCCTGGCTGCCAACTCCATCATGCGCTTATTGAGCAGCGAATACGGGCTGATGCTGTGCGAATGGAAGCGCTTTTACCGGTTGTTGGATGAAGCAGCGCTCCTCCATATCTTCCGTGTCGCCTCCAGTCTTGACTCGATGATTGTCGGAGAGCCGCAGATCATCTCTCAAGTGAAGGCAGCCTGGAAGCAGGCCCAGAAGATCGGAGCGAGCGGGCGCTGCCTCGACGCCGTGATGCAGAAGGCTCTCTCAGTCTGCAAGCGTGTGCGCAACGAGACGGCGATTGGCAACCTTGCGGTCTCGGTCCCTTACGCTGCAGTCGAGCTCACGCGGCAGGTACTCGGCACGCTTGAGGGTAAGCGAGTGCTCCTGATCGGTGCGGGAAAGATGGGCGAACTTTCAGTCAGGGGATTGCTGAATCATGGCGCCGCATCCGTCAAGGTGATTAGCCGCACCGTCGAGCATGCGACCGAGCTGGCGCAGAAACTCGGCGGGACCGCCGTCCCGTTTGAAGTGCGCTGGCGGCATATGTCGCACGCCGATGTCATCATCAGTTCGACCGGTTGTCCGCATACGATACTCAGCCGTGGAGAAACTGAACTGCTGGTTCGCGGCCGCGAGAAGCAGCCGCTGGTCATCGTGGATATCGCGATGCCCCGAGACATTGACCCCGACGTGCGCCAAGTGAAGGGAGCATTCCTTTATGACCTTGACGATCTCGAGAACCTAGTCAGCCACAATGTGAGTCAGCGGGAGGCTGCCGCGGCGGCTGCAGATGCGATTCTGCACTCGGAAGCTCAGGATTTTCGCCGCAACCTGGCGGCACAGCGCGTGGTACCGACCATTGTCGCCTTGCGCCAGCGTCTGAACGAGATTTGCCGGCAGGAAGTGGACTCCTTTTGCCAGGAGAACGGGCCGTTCACGCAGGACCAGAACGAAATTTTAGCCGCAGTGATGTCGCGTGTGACGCAGCGGATCACCGGATCCCTGGCCCGTGAACTCAAGGAGCTTCCCGAAAAGGAGGAGCAGGACCAGATGACTTACGCAGTACAGCGCCTGTTCCACCTTGCGACGCCCTACACGGCGCCTGCCGGCACCAGATTGCAATGAAAGGACCCCGGCCGGAACCTAGAAGAGTTCAAGGAGAACCTAAACCAATGCCCACATCGAAGCCAACACCTCGCACTCAGGCTTGGACCAGCACCCGGGCTTATCTGTTCGCTGCCTTCTGTCTGGTTCTCGGAGTCGCGCTCGGTTACCTGTTCCGCGGTTCAGCCTCCCCCACGACGACTGTCTCGGCATCAGCACCGGTCGAAGACAGCTCAACTCCGAACCAGCTGCAGGCGCCGCAGATCACGCCAGAGCAGCAGAAGGCAATGGTGGATGAGGCCGTCGCACCGCTACTGGCCGGCTTGAAGCAAAATCCTGACGACTTCGACGCGGTTGTGAAGGTGGCGAACCTTTATTACGACGGGCAGCAGTACTCAGATGCGGTCAAGTTCTACGAACGCGCGCTCAAAATTCAGCCGCAGAATGCCGACGTGATCACGGATCTGGGAACGTCGTTTTGGTACGCAGGAGATGCCGACAAAGCGATTGCCGAATTTCAGACGGCGCTGAAGTATCAACCTGGCAGACCTTCCACTCTTTTCAATCTGGGCATTGTGCGTTGGCAAGGGAAGAAAGACCCCAACGGGGCAGTCCAAGCTTGGGAAGAATTGCTGCGCAAGAATCCCAATTTTCCCGACAAGCAGAGGGTCCAGGAATTCATCGAGCGCGCCAAGCAGCACGCCGCCCAGAAATGAGGCCCGGCCTAATGAGCCTATGCGCCCTATCACAAACAAACATCTCGAAAGTGGCCAATATGTGTCTGTGCCCCACCACACGCGGACGATCAGCATGTCGGGGAGCACTTCAGATTCACGGGAGTTAAAGCGGTCTAACGAATTCTTGGAGGTAACTCATTTATGGTGAAAACAATGCATGCAGCTGTTGTCGAAAAGTTCGGTGCACCGTTACAGATTCGTGAGGTTCCAATTCCCGATCCCAGATCAGGTGAGGTGCTGGTTGAGGTGGTTGCCAGCGGAGTCTGCCACACCGACCTGCACGCTGCGGATGGCGATTGGCCTGTGAAACCAACACTACCCTTCATCCCCGGACACGAAGGCGCGGGGGTTGTTGCCAAAGTGGGCGTGGGCGTGAAGCATTTGAAAGAAGGCGACCGCGTCGGTATCGCGTGGCTGCACAGTGCTTGCGGACATTGCGAGTTCTGCCTTACCGGCTGGGAGACTCTGTGCAAGACGCAGGACATGTCCGGCTATTCGGTGAATGGCAGCTTCGCTGAATTTGCCCTGGGTCAGGCGGACTACCTGGGGCGAATTCCAGATAAGCTTTCGTTCATGGACGCAGCGCCGATTCTCTGCGCAGGCGTCACCACCTACAAAGGCCTGAAACAAACCGAAGTGCGCCCCGGCGAGTGGGTGGTGATCTCGGGCGTGGGCGGGCTCGGTCACGTCGCGGTCCAATATGCGAAAGCTATGGGTCTGCACGTCGCGGCCATTGACATTGGACCGGAGAAACTCCAGTTGGCGCGCACGCTGGGCGCCGAGATTACCGTGAACGCAAAGCACGAAGATCCCGTCACGGTCATCCAAAAAGAAATCGGAGGCGCTCACGGCGCACTGGTTACGGCGGTCTCTCTCCCCGCCTTTAAGCAAGCCCTTGGGATGCTGCGCCGCGGTGGCACCTGCGTTCTCACCGGCCTGCCGCCGGGCGAATTTCCAGTCTCCATCTTCGATCTGGTGCTGAACGGCCAGACCGTGCGCGGTTCGATCGTGGGCACGCGCAAGGACCTGGAAGAGGCGCTGCAGTTTGCCGCCGAAGGTAAGGTCGAGGCGACGATCGAGAAACAGCCGCTGGGTTCGATCAATGACGTTTTCGATCGTCTCAGGAAAGGGAAAGTGAATGGCCGGGTTGTTCTCGAAATCAGCGGTGGATCGGAGAAGAAGAAGCTTGAAAGTGAGCTTGCCTTAACGGTTGGCCGCTGACACCTCGCCAGCGAAAACAAAACCTGCAGGGCGGGTGCACAGCTACTCGTCCTGCAGGTTTACAGTTGTGCGGTACCGGCCCACGCCGATCGAAAGCTCATTCGTCCTGGGCCATGCTGTGTTGGGCTGCTTCTTCGTCTCCACGGATCAATCCAAATTTCTTGAGCTTATAGCGTAGGGCGTCGCGGCTGATGTCGAGTAGCCTTGCGGCGTGCGTCTGATTATTGTTGGCCTGGCGCATGGCCAGCTCGACCAGCACATGCTCAACTTCTTCGAGCGAAGTCCCCCCTTCGGGAATATAAAGTCTTGGCAGCATGCGTCCGTTTGGTAAGGTTACGCCGCCATCACTGGAGGAACTGCGCTCAAACAAAGTCGGGCCACCCGATTCGCCCACCGAAAATGGCAGATAGAGCGGTCGCAGGAATAACTCCTCTTCCAGAATCAT
>Ga0306920_100006275_pt1 | contig 15481 bp, 14 predicted proteins | sample flu12Cox44000170_FD_204666 | JGI IMG/M metagenome (GOLD analysis project Ga0306920, IMG submission 204666) | Lab enrichment of tropical soil microbial communities from Luquillo Experimental Forest, Puerto Rico - flux4day.12C.oxic.44.000.170 (v2)... | ecosystem: Environmental > Terrestrial >... | reverse complement strand
CATTTGAACGGGTCCGTTCGTGTTTCTTTTGCGCCGGACCATTGCGCCGGCAAGGTGAGACTGCAATGCAGGGTTCTGTGAGCGAGTTTTTGCGACCCCGTGTGGTGAAGGTGCAGCCGATTGCTCCGCGTCAGGCGCGCGTGGTGATCGAGCCGTTCGAGCGCGGCTTCGGCCACACGCTCGGCAACGCGCTGCGCCGCGTGCTGCTGTCTTCGATGCCGGGCAGCGCCATCACCGAGGTCGAGATCGACGGCGTACTGCATGAGTACACCAGCATCGAGGGTGTGCAGGAGGACGTGGTCGACATTCTGCTGAATCTCAAGTCCGTGGCGCTGCGCATGCACTCGCGCGATTCCGCGGAGCTGCGGCTGCACAAGAAGGGCCCAGGTCCGGTCACCGCCGGTGACATCCAGGTCGATCACGATATCGAGGTGGTGAACCCCGAGCTGGTGATCGCGAACCTCACCAAGGCAGGCGAGCTTGCCATGACGCTGCGCGTCGAGCGCGGCCGCGGCTATCGTCCGGCCGCCTCGCGCCTCGCCTTCGAGGAGCAGACCCGTCCCATCGGCCGCCTGCAGCTCGATGCTTCCTTCTCTCCAGTGCGGCGTGTCACCTATTCGGTGGATGCGGCGCGCGTCGAGCAGCGCACCGACCTCGACAAGCTGGTGATCGACATCGAAACCAACGGCACCATCGACGCGGAAGAGGCGATCCGCCGCGCCGGCAGCATCCTCAAGGACCAGCTGTCGGTGTTCGTCGATCTGCAGGGCGAGGAGGAGGCCGCCACCAAGGTCTCCGAAATGCAGTTCGACCCGATCCTGCTGCGTCCCGTGGATGAGCTCGAGCTCACCGTGCGCAGTGCTAACTGCCTCAAGGCCGAGAACATCCACTACATCGGCGACCTGGTGCAGCGTACCGAGGTGGAGCTGCTGCGCACCCCGAATCTCGGCAAGAAGTCGCTCACCGAGATCAAGGAAGTGCTGCAGAGCCATGGGCTGATGCTCGGCATGCGCCTCGATGGCTGGCCGCCAGCGGGGCTCAAACACGACGAAGAGCGCGACGTGATCTGAAGTGGAAACAGGGGTCGCGCGTCGCAGGACGCGCGGCCCGCGGCTTCGCTGCGCCCTCGGGCCGCAGCCGAAGCGTTGGCACGAGTCAAAGGGTTCTTGTATGCGTCACCATCTCTCCGGCCGTCAGCTGTCGCGTAACAGCTCGCACCGCCACGCGCTGATGCGCAATCTGTCGGTTTCGCTGCTGCGGCACGAGACCATTCGCACGACGCTGCCGAAGGCGAAGGAGCTGCGGCGGGTGGTCGAGCCGCTGATCACGCTCGCGAAGAGCGACGGCGAGGCCAACCGCCGCGTCGCTTTCTCGCGCCTGCGCGATGCGGCGGTCGTGGAGAAGCTGTTCGCAGACCTGGGTCCCCGCTTCAAGGCGCGTCCCGGCGGCTACACCCGCATCCTGCGGATGCTGCCGCGTCCCGGGGACTCTGCGCCGATGGCGTTGATGCAGCTCGTGGAAGGCGCGGCACCGGTGGCTGCCGAGGAGCCTTCCCCTGACAAGAAGAAGCGCACGCGCCGCGCGAAGAGCGCGCTCAAGGCGCAAGGCAAGGCGCAGGGGGAAAGCGCCGAAGCCGCCCCGGCCGAAGCTCCCAAGAAGCGCACGCGCAAGAAGAAGGCGGCGGCCTGATATTCAGGTGAGCTGGCCGGACGGCCGGTTTCTCAGGTGTTTTGGAGATAGTTCGGGATTTGTTGGCGTGAAACCGGCGCACGAACCGGTACCGCTTCAGGGAGCACCCCGTCATGAGCTTCGCTTCGGAATTCAAAGAATTTGCCATGAGGGGCAACGTCGTCGACCTGGCAGTCGGTGTCGTGATCGGCGCAGCGTTCGGCAAGATCGTCTCATCGCTCGTCGGTGATGTCGTGATGCCGGCGCTCTCGCCGATCCTCGGCAGCGTCAACTTCTCGGACCTCGCCCTCCAGATCGCGACCAATGCCCAGGGCAAACCCGTGCTGCTGAGGTACGGCAGCTTTCTGCAGACGATCTTCGAATTTCTCATCATCGCCTTCTCGATCTTCGTGGTGCTCAAGGGCATCAACCAGCTGAAGCGCCCCGCACCTCCCGCGGCCGATGCGCCGCCGCCACCACCGACCAAGACCGAGGTATTGTTGCAGGAAATAAGGGATTTACTCGCCAAAAAGTAGCTTTTGTTTCCTGACTGAGACAAAGAAGAAGACAAACAATGCGTTTGTGACCTAGAGTGAGCGGAACGCGTCGCGCGTCAGGTTCTCGCACCCGGTGGCGGTGACCGCCAGATCGTCCTCGATGCGGATCCCGCCGAAGCGGGCGAGCGCCTCGACGCGCTGCCAGTTGATGTGGCGGCCCCGCTCGTCCGAGCGCGCCGCCTGCAGCAGTTGCGGTATGAAGTAGATGCCGGGCTCCATCGTGACGACGAACCCCGTCTCGAGCACCCGCGTCAGCCGTAGGTAGGGGTGTCCCTCCGGTCTCTCGATCTCGCCGCCTTCTGCCGAGCGCAAGAGTCCGCCGACATCGTGCACCTCGAGGCCGAGCAGATGGCCAATGCCGTGCGGCAAGAAGACTCGTGTCACTCCCTTTTCCACCGCCGCGGCCGCGCTGCACTGAATGAGGTCCGCATCCCGCAGCACCTCGGCGGTGAGCTCGTGGGCGCGCAGCTGCACGTCGCGCCAGTCGACTCCGGCCCGCACGCCCGCGCACAGTGACTGCTGCATTTCATCCATGCGGGCGATGAGCGCGGCGAAGTCCCGGTCGGCGCGCGCGTAGGTGCGCGTGATATCGCTAGCGTAACCGGCGAACTCGGCACCGGCATCGATCAGCAGCGAGTGCCGCTCGGACGGCGCGTCCTTCTCGAGCACCTGGTAGTGCAGCACCGCCGCCGAGGCGTTGAGGGCGATAATGGGGTGGTAGGGCAGCTCCTGCTCGCGCAGGCCGCATGCCTCAAGGAAAGCGAGCTCGATCTCCAACTCCGATGCTCCAGCGGCGAAGGCCGCCGCGGCCGCCACGTGGCCGAGAGCCCCGAGTCGGTTCGCCTCGCGCAGACAAACGAGCTCGTAGGGTGTTTTAATCGCCCGGGCATAATCCAATCGGCGCAACAGCGGCCGCGGGTTGATGGCACCGATTCGGAAGTGGTCGAGTCCGTCGAAGGCCTCACCGATGTAGGCGGCGCGTGACAGGTCGGCCGGCAGCAGGGCGCGCGCGGCGGCGCGATCGGCCCCGGTGTGCACGTCGAAGTGACGCACCCAGTAACCCTGCGGAAGGCTCGGGGGCTTGTACCAGTAGTCCTCCGGGCGCTCGACGATCAGCCTGGGTTGTGATCCGGGCTCGAACCACACGAAGCTGCCCGGGGCGTCCGACAGCGGCACCCAGACCTTGAAAGGAGCGTTGGCTTCGAAGGGGTAGGTACGGTCATCCTCGAAAACCGGCAACGGCGAGCCCGCGTAGACGAGCAGTCCGCCATATCCGCAGCTCGAGAGTGCGTGCGTGGTGCGTTCACAGACCGCGAGGAGATGAGACCCGAACGTACTGTCGAGGCTCCTCTGCAGGTCCCGTTGTGGCTCAGTGCCTGTCATTTTCCAACCCTCCCATCAACCGGCCGGTTGTCGCACCCGACAGACACTACTGCATTGCGAGCGCGCGGCTGCCCGGTCGGCAGTTTCCAATCGTACCGGGACTTCTATAGAATTTGCCGTCCGCGCCCGCCATTGGGGTACGGAACGGCTCCAAGCGGTCGTAGTCTCACCAACACAACTCTTGCTTCATTCGGGGTACCGATCGATGAATACCAAACTTGCTCTTAGCGCTGTTGTTGCCGCGCTGATGCTGACGGCCTGTGCGAAGCAGGAATCCGCAGGCACGGCAGCTCCGCCTCCTCCTCCGGCTCCGGCCGCTGATCAGGCTGCAGGCGCTGCCGCCGACGCCAAGGCTGCCGCTGATTCCGCTGCTCAGGCTGGCCAGGCCGCGAGCGAGGCCGGCAAGGCCGCTGAAAGCGCTGCTGCTCCGGCAACGCCGCCGCCAGCTGACCAGTCGACGCCGCCGAAGCAGTAAGCCAAGTTCGCCTACGGCTTCAGAACACGGCCCGGACGGTTCGCTGCGCGAGCTGTCCGGGCCGATTTCATTTCGGTGGAATCCTCGCGGAGTCAGATGACAAAAACCTAAGGTGACGAGGGCTGCGCAGCACGGGTAGGGTTCAAGCAGGGAAGTGAGCCATGGCTGCAGTGAGTGTCAGTGTGCGCGATGCGCGGTCGGCGCCCGCCGACCGGCTGTGGATCCAGAGCGTCTACCGGGATTACCTCGATGATCTGAATCCCGGCACCGGGATTTTCCCCGCCTTGGGGGAAGTCGGACACCGCGAGCCCGACCAGATCGCGCACTGGTTCGGTGACCCGAACACCTTTCCGCTCATCATCGTGAAGGGCAGTGAACCGGTCGGGTTTGCGCGGGTGTTGCGTGCGGTCGCCTCGGCCGCCCAGCCGCGCATCGACTACCGCATGGCGGAGTTCTTCGTGCTACGCACCCGGCGGCGCCTCGGCATCGGCCAGACCGCCGTGCAGCTGATCCTCAGCCGCTTCGCCGGGCGCTGGGAGATCAGAGAGTACCTGCGCAATACCGCGGCCGTGAGCTTCTGGCGCCGGGTCGTCGCGACTTATACCCGCGGCACGTACCAGGAGCGCATCGTCAACGGCGAAGTGCACCAGGTGTTCGATTCCGGTAGGCCGTCGCCGCGGACAGCCTGAAGAGCGCTTAGCGGTGTCTCGGGTGCGACGCTTTGGGTGCCGACGCCGTCCCCTGCGCGCAGCCCCCGCAGGCGCCGCCGAGCCCTGCGAGCGTGCGGCGCCTGAGCGTTGCGAGCCACGAGGCATGGCGCACGACCGGCCAGGTGGCGAGCGCATCGAGCGCGCGCAGCCGCAGGCGCACTGTCGATAACCGCCAGGCAGCGAAGAGCGCGCAGGCGATTACCAGCACACCGACCAGCAACTGCTGCAGCACCAGGCTCATGGCATGAGAATGAACGCGCGCCTCACGCCGGCCCCCCGAGCGCGAGCGCTACGCGGTAGGTAACGAACGCACCGAGATAGGCGAGCGCAAACAGGTACGCCGCCATGTACAGCGGATAGCGCCAGGAGTTGGTCTCGCGCTTCACCACCGCGAGCGTCGACAGGCACTGCGGCGCGAACACGTACCACGCGAGCAGCGAGAGCCCCGTCGCGAGACTCCAGCCCTGCGTGATGATCGGAGTCAGAGCCCCCGCCACATCGCTCGAGCCCGACATGGCATACACGGTGCCGAGAGCACTCACTGCCACTTCGCGTGCCGCGAGCCCCGGGACGAGCGCGATCGAGATCTGCCAGTTGAAGCCGATGGGGGCGAAGAGGAACTGCAGCGCGTGCCCCAGCATTCCGGCGATGCTGTATTGGATGGCGGGGCCAGTGGCACCGGCCGGCGGCGCCGGGAAGCTGGCGAGGAACCACAGCACCACCATGAGTGTGAGGATGATGGTGCCGACGCGGGTGAGGAAGATTCGCGCGCGCTCCCACAGGCCGAGCACGAGATTCGACAGGTGCGGCAGCCGGTACTCGGGCAGCTCCAGCAGCAGCGGCCGATAATCGCCGCGCAAAACGCTGCGCTTGAGCACAAAGGCGACGCCGAGCGCGCTCACGACGCCCGCCAGATAGAGCGCGAACAGCACCAGTCCGCGCAGGTTGAACACGCCGACCGCACGCTGCGGAATGAACGCGCTGATGAGCAGTGCATACACCGGCAGCCGCGCCGAGCAGGTCATGAGCGGCGCGATCATGATGGTGGCGAGCCGATCGCGCGAGGAGGGGATGGTGCGCGCCGCCATGATGCCGGGGATCGCGCAGGCGAAGCTCGACAAGAGCGGGATGAACGCGCGGCCCGAGAGCCCGACGCGTCCCATCAGGCGATCGAGCATGAAGGCGGCGCGCGGCAGGTAGCCGGAATCCTCGAGCGCCAGGATGAACAGAAACAGGATCAGGATCTGCGGCAGGAACACCAGCACGCTGCCGGTGCCGGCGATCACCCCATCGAGCAGCAGCCCGCGCAGCGGGCCCGCAGGCAGCACGCCGACGAGCCAACCGCTGAGCGACTGCACGCCGGTGTTGATGAGGTTCTGTGGCGCCTTCGCCCAGCTGAACACGGCCTGGAACATCAGAAACAGCACCGTCGCCAGCAGCACCGGTCCTGCGACCGGATGCAGCACGATGGCATCGAGACGCGCGAGCGCCTTGAGGCGCGCGGGTACGCGGTAGCCGCTGTCGGTGAGCACGCGGCGCACTTCGCGCTGTGTCGCCTCGATCTCCGCGGCACTCGGCGAGGCGGGCGGTGCGAGCGGTGTGAGCGGTGTCCGCTCGCGGGCGAGTGCACGCTCCGCCAAGCCGTAAGCGTCGATCGCCTGCACCAGCTCACGCTCCCCACCGGGGCGCACCGCCACGGTCGGGATCACCGGCACCCCGAGCGCGCGCTCGAGTGCCGCGCGATCGAGCTGGTAACCGCGCTGCGCGGCGACGTCGCTCATGTTGAGTGCAACGATCATCGGCCGGCCGAGGCGCTTGAGCTCCAGTACCAGCCTCAGGTTGAGGCGCAGGTTGGTGGCATCGACCACACACACCAGCAGATCCGGCGCCGGCTCAGCCGCGTGGCGGCCGAGCACGACATCTCGCGCGATCGCCTCATCGAGGGTCGTCGGCTCGAGACTGTAGGCGCCGGGCAGGTCGACCACACGGAACGTGCGCCCGGTGCGCGGGCCGACGAAACGTCCTTCCTTGCGCTCGACCGTGACGCCGGGATAGTTGGCGACTTTCTGTCGGCTGCCGGTCAGGCGATTGAAGAGTGCGGTCTTGCCGCAGTTGGGGACGCCGACCAGGGAGAGACTGAACTGCGGCCCGGCCATCGCCGCGGCCGCGGCGGCGTTCATGGCGTGGGTCCGGTCTCGGGCACTTGCGCGTGGGGTGATGCGCCAGATTCAGGGTGATGCAATTCAACCCAGACGCTCTGCGCCTCGCGCCGCCGTAGTGCGAGTGTGGTGTGACCGACGCGCACGACAAAGGGATCGCGGCCGGGACGCGCCTCGGCGAGGATCTCGATCTGCTCGCCGTGCACGAAGCCGAACTCGAGGAGACGCCGCTCGAGCGCCGACAGGGGCGCTGCACTGGAGCCGACGCTCACCACGCACCCCCGGGTGCCCGGCGGCAGGGCCGCGAGGCTCACAAAGCCCGGCGCGCAGCGCAAACCTTCAGGGACAGTGACGGCGTCCACACGGGTCAGTATGGATGAGAACGGTTCGCATTTGCAATCAGGAATACTGCGGATTGCGGAAATCGGGACGAGCGGCTCGCAGTTCGCTCAAAAAATCATATGACGATTCTATTTATCAACAAGTTACGAGCCACGAGCCACCGCCTCCGGGGAATCGGAGTCGAGGGGTGGGCTTTCCATAATCGGGGGTTTTCGCCCGAGAAGGGGGGCCAGGAACCGCCCGGTCCAGGAGGCAGGGGCCGCCGCGATGTCTTCGGGTGTCCCCGAGGCGAGGATTTCACCGCCACCTTCTCCGCCCTCTGGGCCCAGGTCGATCACCCAGTCGGCGGTCTTGATCACATCGAGATTGTGCTCGATGACGACCACCGTGTTGCCCTCGTCCCGCAGCCGATGGAGGACGTGCAGCAGCTGCTCGACATCGTGGAAGTGCAGCCCCGTCGTCGGCTCATCGAGTATGTAGAGCGTGCGCCCGGTGGCTCGCTTGGCGAGCTCGCGCGCGAGCTTCACGCGCTGCGCCTCACCGCCGGAGAGTGTGGTCGCGTTCTGCCCGAGCTTCACATAGGAGAGGCCCACGTCGGTAAGCGTCTGCAGCTTGCCGCTCACCGCCGGGACGTTCTGGAAGAACCGCGCCGCCTCCTCGACGGTCATCTCGAGGACCTCGTGGATGTTCTTCCCGCGATAGCGGATCTCGAGCGTCTCACGGTTGTAGCGCTTGCCCTGACAGACGTCGCACGGCACGTACACGTCAGGTAAGAAGTGCATCTCCACGCGGATGACGCCATCGCCCTGGCAGGCCTCACATCGTCCGCCCTTTACGTTGAAGCTGAAACGACCCGCGTCGTAGCCGCGCGCACGCGCCTCCGGCACCGCCGCGAACAGCTCGCGCAGTGGCGCAAACAGTCCCGTGTAGGTCGCGGGATTGGAGCGCGGTGTGCGGCCGATGGGGTTCTGATCGATATCGATGACGCGGTCGATGTGCTCGAGTCCGTCGATGCGCTCGGCGGGAGTCGCCGCGACGCGCGCGCCATTCAGGCGCGCCGCCGCATGGCCGAATAGCGTATCGACGACCAGTGTCGACTTGCCCGAGCCCGAGACGCCGGTGACACACGTGAAGAGCCCAAGCGGGATGCGCGCGGTGATGCAGCGCAGGTTGTTGCCGCGCGCCCCAACGATGCTGATCTCGCGCGCCGGATCGGGGCGCAGGCGCAGCGTCGGTAGCGCGATGCGTCGGCGGCCCGAGAGATATTGCCCGGTGATCGAAGCGGGGTTCGCCTTGATCTCCCGCGGCGTGCCCTGCGCCACCAGCTCACCGCCATGCGCGCCGGCACCGGGGCCGAGGTCCACGACGTGGTCTGCGGCCTCGATGGCCTCCTCGTCGTGCTCGACCACGATCACCGTGTTGCCGAGGTCGCGCAGGTGCTTGAGCGTGGCGAGCAGGCGGCGGTTGTCGCGCTGGTGCAGGCCGATCGAGGGCTCATCGAGAATGTACATCACGCCCGTGAGGCCCGAGCCCACCTGGCTCGCGAGGCGGATGCGCTGCGATTCCCCTCCGGAGAGGGTTTCGGCGCTGCGATCGAGCGTCAGGTAGTCGAGCCCGACATCGGTGAGGAATCGCAGCCGCTCGGTAACGCCCTTGACGATCTTCGCCGCCACCTCGCCACGCCAGCCCGCGAGATCGAGCTCGCTGAAAAATTCCAGCGCCCGGCCGACGGTGAGATGCACGACCTCCGGCAGCGTGCGGCCGGCGACGGACACGAAGCGCGCCGCGCGATTGAGGCGCGTCCCCTGGCACTCGGGGCAGGGGCGCACCCCGAGGTAGCGCGCGAGTTCCTCGCGCACCATGGGGGATTCGGTCTCGCGATAGCGTCGCGTGAGGTTCGGCAGGATGCCCTCGAACGGGTGACGCTTGCGCGATCGGCGCCCGGAGCCCTCGCGGTAGCTGAACTCGATGGCTTCGTCGCCACTGCCATTCAGCAGGACGTGCCGCACGTGCCCGGGAAGCTCGGTCCAGGGTGTCTCGATGTCGAAGGAATAGTGCCGGGCGAGCGACTGGATGAGCTGGAAGTAGTGCTCGTTGCGCCGGTCCCAGCCGCGCACGGCACCGCCGGCGAGCGAGAGATGCGGATGCAGGACGACGCGCTGCGGGTCGAAGAATTCCTGCACACCGAGGCCATCGCAGGTGGGGCAGGCGCCCGCGGGATTATTGAAGGAGAACAGCTTCGGCTCGAGCGGCGGCACGCTGTAGCCGCACACCGGGCAGGCGTGGCGGCTCGAGAACACCATCGGATCAAGGGCCGGATCATCGAGGAAGACGAGTCGCGCCAGACCGCCGGAGAGGCGCAGCGCGGTCTCGAACGACTCCGCGAGGCGCTGTGCACTCTCGGGGCGCACGCGCAAGCGATCGACCACCGCCTCGATCGTGTGCTTCTTCTTACCATCGAGCTGTGGCAGCGCCTCCATCTCGTAGATCCGCCCATCGATGCGCACGCGCACGAACCCCTGCGCGGCGAGATCCTCGAGGAGCTCCACGTGCTCCCCCTTGCGCTCAGTCACGACCGGGGCGAGTAACGCCGCCGCGGTCCCCTCGGGGAGGCTCAGCACCTGATCGACCATCTGACTCACCGTCTGCGCGGTGAGCTCGATGCCGTGATCGGGACAGCGCGGTATGCCGGCGCGCGCGTACAACAGTCGCAGGTAGTCGTAGATCTCCGTGACGGTGCCCACCGTCGAGCGCGGATTGTGCGAGCTCGCCTTCTGCTCGATGGCGATGGAGGGAGAGAGCCCCTCGATGCTGTCGACGTCGGGCTTGTCCATGGTGGAGAGGAACTGACGGGCGTAGGCCGAGAGCGACTCCACGTAGCGGCGCTGCCCTTCCGCGTAGAGCGTGTCGAAAGTGAGCGAGGACTTTCCCGAGCCGGAAAGACCCGTGACCACGATCAGCCGCTCGCGCGGGAGATCGAGGTTGAGGTTCTTGAGATTGTGAGTGCGCGCACCGCGCACACGGATGTGCTGCATCGAACCATGCATGGTACCGGTTCGGGCCAGTTCGAGGGTCCCCGTGGCTGCGACGGGTCCACCGCGCGTGGCACCCGGAACGAGAGCTTCGCAGGGTGACTATCGTTAAATATATCTTAAGATATATCGATAGACATAGCGACAGGAGCAACGTCCATGCACGGTCATTTCTGCGATCAGGGCCCCGGACGGTTCCGGGGGCAGGCGATGCGCAAGTACTTCATGGGCAGTCGGTACGGACGCCGTTTTGGGGCTTTTGCGGGCGGCTTTGCGGGCGCCATGGGAATGGGGGGACGCGCGTTCCGCGCGGGCCGTCGCCTCGCATCGGGCGATCTGCAGCTGGTCCTCCTCGCGCTCCTCAAGGATCGTGCCAGTCACGGTTACGAGCTGATCAAGGCCCTCGAGGAGCGCTCCGGGGGCTTTTACAGCCCAAGCCCCGGCATGATCTACCCGGCGCTCACCTGGCTCGAGGAGGTGGGATATGCGAGCGTGACCGCGGAAGGAGCGAAGAAGCTCTACAGCATCACCGACGCCGGACGCGCCTATCTCGAGGAAAACCGCGAGGCGGCCGATGCCATGCTCGGGCAGCTGGATTTCATACGCCGCAAGATGGGCCGCGTGCGGGAGATCTTCGGCGGCTTCGATGAGGACGATGAGGCCGATGCGCAGGAGGTCGGAGCGGCCCGAAGTGAGCTGCGGCAAGCGCTGCGCGAGAAGCGCGGCGCGCCCGCCGGGGAGAAGCTGCGGATAGCACAGATCCTGCGGGATGCGGCCGCGCGGATCCGAGGCAAGAGCTGAGCTCGGCACTGAAGGTCCTTTGCCTGATGGTTAAGTATTTACCTAACCATTGCCGGCACGAGCTATGAACGCGCGTCCCGCTCCAAGAAACGCCGCTCAGGCGCTGGCGCCGGCGGTGACCGCGTCATAGACGAGCCTTGCGCAAGCGACGTCCTCGACCGCGAGGCCCAGCGATTTGAAGACGCTGCTCGCCTCGCGCGGCACGTGCCGCGTGCCCGCGAACAGCTCGCCCGCTTCGGCGAAGATCGGCGCCTGCGAGAGAATCACGTCCCCGGACTCCCGCAGCGCCGCTTCCCGTGAGTCGACGATCAGGATGCTGCCCTTCATGGCGGTGTCATCGAGCTCGCGCCAGGTGGGAAGGCACGCCCCCACCGCATTGACGTGCGCGCCGCGCTTGAGCCATTCGCCGCGCAGCACGGGCTCCTGCGAGTAGGTCGCGGTCACGATTACATCCGCGCCCCGCACTGCTGCCTCCGCGTCCATGGCCCGTGCGCCATGGCGGGAGGCAAACTGCTGCGCATGGGCTGGGTTGCGGCTCCATACCCGGACCTCCTCGAAGCGGCCCACATGGCGCAGCGCCTCGAGGTGCGCCTGCGCCTGCACGCCGCTGCCGAGCAGCGCCAGCACACGCGCATCGGGCGGGGCGAGATGACGGGTGACGGCGGCGGACACTGCCGCGGTGCGCATCTCGGTGATGCGGCGCCCGTCGAGGAAGGCGAGCGGGTGGCCAGTCTCGCTCTCGAAGAGCACGATCGTCGCCAGATGGGTCGGGAGCCCCACGGCGGCGTTCTTCGGATAGAAGCATACGAGCTTCGCGCCCAGGCTCTCGCTCATTACGGCGGGCATCACGCCGAGGTAGCGCTGCCCAGGCTCGACCGGGATCACGTTGCGGACCGGCTGCGTGACCTTGCCGGACGAAAAAGCCGTGAGCGCCCGCTCCATCGCGGGAATCAAGCGTTCGTACGTCAGTACGCGGGCGATCTCCGCGTCGTCGAGCGTGCGGATCATGCGGGCTTGGCGAGCCGCGGGGCGATGTCCGTCCCGAGGCCTAGAGTAGCCCAAGGCGTCTTTCTGGCGCATTTCGCAGCGAACTCCCGTTCGCGCCCGGGGCTCGCCTCCTCTAGAATGCGCACCTTGTCCGGCAGGCACAACCGTCGTCTGCCGTTCCCTTCCCACAGCTCGAGGACTCGCACCATGGCGCGTGGCATCAACAAGGTCATTCTCATCGGCAATCTCGGGGCGGATCCGGAGACGCGCGCCATGCCCTCGGGCACGACGGTGGCCAACCTGCGCGTTGCGACCAGCGAGAGCTGGCGCGATAAGCAGACCGGAGAGCAGCAGGAGCGTACCGAGTGGCACCGCGTTGCGCTCTTTGGCCGCCTGGCCGAGATCGCGGGCGAATATCTGCGCAAGGGCTCGCAGGTCTACATCGAAGGGAGCCTGCGCACACGCAAATGGCAGGACAAGCAGGGCAATGAGCGCTATTCGACCGAGATCGTCGGCAACGAGCTGCAGATGCTCGGCGGCCGCGCGGGTGCCGCGGCGGGATCCCCCGCGGGCGCGGCGGTTGCAGCGGGAGCCGCGCCGTCGTACTCCGAGGACTCGGGCGGCGGCGGCTCTCGTCGCGAGGAGTTCGACGACGACATTCCGTTTTGAATCAGAACCGATCGCCGACGCCCACGCGCACGCCGGCTTCAGGCTTTGGACAGCCGGCGTGTCACGCTTAAGTGACTGGTACGACTGGATTTTGGGGCCGGTCACGCGCTTCTCGCAGTATGACCCTCGCGGCCCGCGCCGGACCCACCCGGTCCCGCTGGGGTAGAATTTCAGGTCCCAGATGCCCGCCCGCTACTTCATCAAGACCTTCGGCTGTCAGATGAACGAGTACGACTCCGCCCGCATGGCGGACGTACTGCGCACGAGCGCGCGGATGACCCCCACCGATGATCCGCAGCAGGCGGATCTGCTGCTGATGAACACCTGCTCGGTGCGCGAGAAAGCGCAGGAAAAGGTGTTCTCCCTCCTGGGCGAGTGGCGTCGCGTGAAGGAGCGCCGTCCCGAGGTGATCATCGCTGTGGGCGGCTGCGTCGCGAGCCAGGAGGGCGAAGCCATCACCGAGCGGGCCCCCTTCGTCGATCTCGTGTTCGGGCCGCAGACGCTGCACCGCCTGCCGGAGATGATCGGAGAGCGGCGGCTCACTGGCCGTGCCGTCATCGACGTGAGCTTCCCGGAAATCGAGAAATTCGATCGCCTGCCGGCACCGCGCGCCGACGGCGCGCGTGCCTACGTCTCCGTGATGGAAGGCTGCAGCAAGTACTGCAGCTTCTGCATCGTCCCGTACACGCGCGGGGAGGAAGTGAGCCGCTCCTTCGACTCGGTACTGACGGAAGTACGAGCGCTGACCGCGCAGGGCGTCGCGGAAGTGACGCTCCTCGGGCAGAACGTCAACGCTTACCGCGGTGCCATGGCGGATGGCGCACGCGTCGATCTGGCCACGCTGATTCATCACATCGCGCGCCTTCCCGAAATCGAACGGATCCGCTTCACCACCTCCCACCCGCTCGAATTCAACGACAGCCTCATCGAGGCCTTCACGAGCATCCCGAAGCTCGCTAACCACCTGCATCTGGCCGTGCAGAGCGGCTCGGACCGGGTGCTGGCCCTCATGAAACGCGGTTACACGGCGCTCGAATTCAAGAACAAGGTGCGGCGGCTGCGGGCGGTGCGGCCGGACATCTCGATCTCCTCCGACTTCATTGTCGGCTTTCCCGGAGAGACCGAGCGCGACTTCACTGCCACGCTTGCCCTCGTGCGCGAGGTGGGCTTCGATCAATCCTTCAGCTTCATCTACAGCCGCCGCCCCGGAACGCCCGCCGCTTCGCTTCCCGACGAAGTCGAGCCCGCCGTCAAACAGGAACGGTTGACACGGTTGCAGGCGCAACTCGAGGTTCAGGCGCACGCGATCAGCGAGTCGATGGTCGGGACCTGCCAGCGCGTACTGGTCGAGCGTCCCGCCAGGAAGGACGCGCGCGAGCTCGCCGGCCGAACGGCCAACAACCGCTGGGTAAACTTCCCAGGTCCCGCGCAGCTCATCGGGCGCTTCGTCGAAGTGACCGTCACGGCAGCGCTCGCCCACAGCCTCCGCGGGCGCCTCGTGGATGCGCACGCCGATGCGCAGTTACCGCGGCTCGCCGCGGTCGGCGGCTGATACAGTGGCCGCTCCTGCATCCGAGCCGCGACGGGAATTCGAGCTCGGCCCATCTGACAATACGCGCCTGGCGAACCTCTGCGGGCCGCTCGATGAGAATCTGCGCCTGCTCGAGACCCGGCTCGACGTCCGCATCCACCGCCGCGGCGACACCTTCAGGGTGAGCGGTGCGCAGGCGTTGCACGCTGAGAGCCTGTTGCGGGAGCTGTTCGCGCTCACGCGGAGCGAGGACATCACCCCCGAGCGCGTGCACCTCGCGTTGCGCGAGCGCGAGTCGGGTCCTCCGGCAGAGGAAGACCTGCGCGAGCACGGCGTGCGCGTGCCGCGCGGCGGCATCCGCGCGCGCGGTGCGCACCAGCGCGACTATCTCGAGCACATCCGCACGCGCGATCTAACTTTCGGCATTGGGCCCGCGGGCACCGGCAAGACCTACCTCGCGGTCGCTTGCGCGGTGGAGGCGCTGCAAGCCGATCGCGTGCGCCGGCTGATTCTGGTGCGCCCGGCGGTGGAAGCCGGTGAGCGCCTGGGGTTCCTCCCCGGAGACCTGACGCAGAAAGTCGATCCGTACCTGCGGCCGATGTACGACGCGCTCTACGAGATGATGGGCTTCGATCGCGTCGCGCGCTTCATGGAGCGCAACGTCATCGAGGTTGCGCCGCTCGCCTTCATGCGCGGCCGATCGCTGAATGACTCCTTCATCATCCTCGATGAGGCTCAGAACACCACCATCGAGCAGATGAAGATGTTTCTCACCCGCATCGGCTTCGGCTCGAAGGCGGTGGTCACGGGCGATGTCACCCAGACCGACCTCCCGGCCGGCAAGCAGTCGGGTCTGTCCCACGTGATCGACGTGCTGCGCGCGGTGGAAGGGGTGGCCTTCACCTTTTTCGACGCCCACGATGTCGTGCGCCACCCGCTGGTGCAGCGCATCGTGCAGGCGTACGAGTCGCGCGGGGGCTCCACGTGAGCCCCACACTTACCGGTGCGGTCCGCGCCCCCACGGCAGTACGCGGCTCGGCATTCCGCCGCAGCGCCCGCGCGCGGAGGCCGCGCCACCGCTCCGGACTGCTTCTGACGCTGCAGCGGCGCGTGCGTAGCTGGTCCCCGACACGGCGAGATCTCGAGCACTGGGCGAGCGAGGCGCTC
>Ga0306920_100006274_pt1 | contig 15482 bp, 14 predicted proteins | sample flu12Cox44000170_FD_204666 | JGI IMG/M metagenome (GOLD analysis project Ga0306920, IMG submission 204666) | Lab enrichment of tropical soil microbial communities from Luquillo Experimental Forest, Puerto Rico - flux4day.12C.oxic.44.000.170 (v2)... | ecosystem: Environmental > Terrestrial >... | reverse complement strand
CGGTGATCGTGGCCAGCAGCGTGGGCCAGGGCACCTCCCGGGCGAACCAGTACGCCAGCACGTTCGGGATGATCACCAGGAAGATCGCGATCAGGCCGTAGATGACGTAGCCGAGCACCCAGTAGTCGCCGCTGGTCACCGCCGCGATGATGCTGCCGATGGTGACCGCGGCCAGCGCCAGCGGGATGTACACGAGCGCGGGCACCGGGCTGATATCCGCCGGGGTCTTGCTGAGCCGACCGTTGTAGGTCCGGCCAACGCCCGCGCCGGTCCCGCGGCCGAGGCCGCCGCTGCCGAGGACGAGCGACCCCGGCTGGCTGACCGGGACCCGGACGAAGTAAAAGGCAACGACGACGATCACCGCCACCACGATGACGGCCGTCGGCGGCCACAGCGCGTCCAGGTGGGCGATGGTGTCCGACAGCGAGGGCCACGGCGGGTTGGCCAGGCCCGCCCAGCTCTCCGGGACGCCGAAAACCAGTCCCATGAACAGCCAGAAGCCGTAGCCCCACTTCTCGGTGGTACTCATGCCGCTGAACCGGGCCGCGAAGTCCCGTCTGGCCCGCACCGAAGATCCGCTCGACCGCGCCACGCGGCAGACGTTACGGCTGCTTCGCCACGTCCTGCAAGAAATCGACGAGACCGGCGAAATAAACCTGCTGGTCGTCGTACATGGCCAAATGGCTGCCGTCCGGGCAGTACAGGTACCGGCCCCTGGGCAGCGCGGCGGCCATCGCCTCCATATGCGCCGGGTCCATCGTGTCGTAGCGGGCGCCGATGACCAGCGTGGGCACCTCGATCGAGCCGAGATCGGCGAACCGGTCCCAGTGGGCGAGCTTGGCGCCGGCGCTGATCCCCAGCTCGCTGGGCCCCTGCATGGACACGTAGATCGCCTGGTTCATGTGCGCGAAGCCGCGAACCGCCGGGTCGGGCCAGTCGGCCGCCGGCATGCGCAGCACGTGGTGCACGTAGTGCTGCTCGGTCAGCAGCTCCATGAACCTGGGGTCCTCGAACTGGCCCGCCGCCTCCAGCGCCTTGATCTCGGCCAGCGCCGCCTGGTCCATGGCCGGCATCAGCACCTGCTCGGCGTAGGCGTTGTAGGCCGGGACGCTCGCCATCATGTTGGAGATGACCAGCGCGCGCAGGTGCTCCTGGTGCGTCAGGGCGTACTCCATGCCGAGGATGCCGCCCCACGACTGGCCGAACAGCACGAAGTTGTCGCGGTCCAGGCCCAGCGCCTGGCGGACCTGCTCCACCTCGTCCACGAAGCGGTCCAGCTCCCAGAGCGAGGGCTCGTCGGGCTGGTCGCTGAACCCGGAGCCGAGCTGGTCGTAGTAGTAGTACTCCACCCCGGCGGCGGGCAGGAAGCTGTCGCACGCCTCCAGGTACTCATGGGTCGACCCGGGCCCGCCGTGCAGCAGCAGCACCCGGAGCCGGGGGTTGTTGCCGGTCCGCTTCACCCACACGTGATAGGTGCCCTTCGGCGTGTCCACCGGGATGCGCTGCGCACCCCCGCCCAGTACGTCATCCCGCCCCGAGTAGTCCAGATAAGCCGTCACTGTCGCCTCCTCGCGGGCGGCCGGCCCTCACCGGCCGGTGGGCCCGACCTGCAGTCTGGCAGCAAGCGCGGCGCGCTGGGTAGGCAGGCCTCGGCACGTTTGTCGTGCCGTGGTCGATACCTGCCCGCTGATCTGGCTGCCGCGGCTGCGGACGGGCCAGGCGTCACCGCCGCTGCCGCGCCGCCAGCAACATGCCGGCGCTGAGCAGCACGAGCGCGGCCTCCACCAACAGCGACACCGTGCCCACCCAGTAGCCCCAGTTGCCGACGTCGCCGCGGTCACCCGGCAGGCCCACGGTGCGGGAGGCGACGTAGCCGGTGAACGGCCCCGCCCCGAGCAGCAGGCCTGCCGCCCAGCCGAGGCTGGCCGGACCGAACCAGGCCGGCCCCAGCCGGGCCGGGCCGAGGCGCACCGGCCCGGGATCGGCCCGGGCGAGCAGCAGCAGGATCAGCGCGGTCAGGATCCCGCCGGCCTCGACGAGCCGGTATCCCCAGCCGATCCAGTCCGGCGACGCCAGGGCGCTGATGCCCCCCTGATCGGCCACGTGCACGGCCGCGACCGCCGCCGCGAGCAGCGCGCCGGTAAACCGCACCGCGAATTCCGGTACCGTGCCGCGCGCGTCCGCCAGGATCGAATTCGTCCGGCCGGTCACCGTTTCCTGCGCCATGATTCTCCCCTATAGCGGTGTCCGGGCCGCCATTGCTCTCCCTGCGGGGCACGGCACACGCCGGCGCTGCGGTTCAGCATCTGGGCCGGTGAACGACAGTGACGATGCCCACATGAACGGATCACGCGGCCGATCCGTTAGTGCGTCAGCGCCTGGCAAATTCCCGGGACAATAAGTACGTACAAATCCCCCCGAGGGCCACACATTTCGTTCGTCAGAACCAACTGCGAACATAACCTGAACGGAACTAAACAACGCAGCGCATCTATATACAGAATGCGAGGGCAGACTAATCCGGGACACGGCCGCGGGCGGGTGGCGGGCCCGGGGTGCGGGCCCGGCGAGGTTGCGGGCCCGGCGGGGTCCGGGGCCGGTCAGGCGCGCCGGGCGGTGATGATCCAGGTACGCGCGTCGAAGAGCACGCCCCCGCCGGTCTGGTGCGCGGCGAGGATGGCGCGCAGCCGGTCCAGCGCGTTCTCGGTCTCCGCGGCGTCCATGCCTGCCAGCAGGTCCCTGGTGCTGCGCAAGCCGCGCACCACCTCGAGGGCCACCGCGGCGTCCGGGCCGTAGTAGAGCGGCTCGTTCACGTCGGCGAACCCGACATCGGTGAAGCCCGCCGCGGCCAGGATGCCACCCGTGACCGCCGGGTCCGCGAGCGAGAACGGATGCGGGCCGGTCGCGGGCGGGGATGGCACGTCCCCATCCCCGGCGATGGCCGCGCGGACCGCGGTGGACCACGCGTTGCGCTCCCGCGCCTGCCAGACCATCAGCACCAGGCGCCCGCCGGGCCGCAGCGCGTGCCCGATGTTGCCGAACGCTGCCACCGGGTCGGCGAAGAACATCGAGCCGAACCGGCTGATCGCCACGTCGAAGCGGCCGGCCGGGAATGCATGCACCTGGGCGTCGGCCTGCTCGAAGCCGATGTTGCGCAGTCCCTCCTCGCGGCTGACCCGCCGGGCGTGACCGAGCATGGCCGCGGACAGGTCGATGCCGAGCACCCGGCCCGCCACGGCGGCACGGGCCGCGTCCCGGGTGGACTGACCAGTGCCGCAGCCGACATCGAGCACATGGTCGGCCGGGGCCACGCCGGTCGCGGCGCGGAACCGCTCGTTGTGCGGGCGCGCCTCGGCGTCGAAGACCGCGGCGTGCTTGATCCGGTGCGCGCCGGCCGGCCCGTCCCACTCCGCGGCCTGGGCCGCGTTGGCACACGCCCGGGGCTCCTGCGGTACGGCCATGTCCGCGTCCTTTCTCAGGCCGCCTGCCAACGACGTTAGCTGGGCGCCGCGGCGGGCAGCAATCGAAAAAAATATCGATACCCGGACACGCTTCCGTGTTAATCGAACACATGTTTGACAGCGGCACTCCGGTGCGGCAGCGTAGACGTCGCGTTCCACGCACGGCAGCACCGGCTCGGGGCTGCCGGCCGCACCCGCCACGCGCGACCAGGAGGACGATCCGGTGGGCCAGAAGACTGTCCGGTTCAGCGATCTCAGCGGCGAGCTCATCACCGACGACGAGGCACCGGCCCGCATCGTGGTCGCCGAACATCCCGGCCTGCCCGACGGGCCTGTCGAGATCGAGGCCCTCACCGCCGAGGCCACGGACATCGCGAACGCAGGCGGACGGGCAGCCCTTGTCGACCTCTACTTTCCCGGCGACGACCGGCCCTGCCGGGTGGTGCTGGACGCCGCGGAGTTCGACAAGCTGGCCACCGACAAGCCGATGAGCGAGATCCTGGCCGCGGCCCGGCCGGCCAGGCGCACTTCGCGTTCCGCCGCGGCCGGCGGGACCCGGGAGGACCGGGTCAACTACGGCACGCTCGAGCACGCGGGCAAGCCGCACAAGGGCAAGACCACCGAGGTGGAAAGCGGCTGGTACGCGAGCATCTGGACGAGATCAACGAGCGGCTGGCCGCGGCGAACCTGCGCACGATCAGCCCCAGCGACCCCGAGCATGTGGAAAGGTACGGCTTGTCGGGGCTCGCCGCGGAGCGCGGCGCCGCGGGTCGGCAGCCGCCCGCACGCGCCAGCGACGCGGCCTGACCGCGTTCGGCGCACGGGCGAGGTTCCCGGCCGCGAAGTTCGTGAAAAACTATGATCTGGCTGCGGGCGTTTTCGCCTGGCAATGGTCGGTAACCATTATCCTGATGGGCCATAAAGGGCACCCGGGCAGCGGCCGCCTCATTGCGGGCCCTTTCCGGCGGCCCGAACGCCGGTTGTGGCTTCTGAGAATGCAGTGACCCGGCTGGCTGGCGGTACGGATGAGGGCGCGGCCCACAGCGAAGGTGATCATGTCGCATGACTACCTGCGCCACTCCGGCACAATAGCCCGGGATCGCTACTTTAACCCCTCCTGACTCGTGGGTAACATCCAAGATGATCAGCGCGAAATTCGCCCTAGGGGTACGAGGGATGGCCTGTTACGCTCCACCTGGGGCTTGCGCCGGCGAAGGCCGGGCAATGCGCAAGCGCGGCGGTTTTCGCGCTCGCCGCATTGCCGGCGTTGCCGCTGCAAGGCTGCCCGGCATCACCCGCTTGGCCCGACGGCCCAGCACGATCGCTTGGTACCCGAGCAAGCGTAATCCCCGCGGCCCGTTTCCGCTTTGCATAGCCGGGGGAATGGACTGATTAATATGCATATCCGGTCAGTGCGTACCAGGATTTTAATCCTGGTACTTGTCCCCGTTCTTCTGCTCTTCGGGCTCTATCTGTTCACCGCCGAGCACCAGGCACGGGCCACCGACCTGCGGCTGCTGCTGTCCGGGCTGGGGCTGCTGGCCGTGGTGCTCTCGATCATCGCGTCGCTGCTGGTCGGCCGCCGGCTGGTGCGCGAGCTCTCCGAACTGCGCCGCTCCGCCGAGGAGCTGGCCGACCACCGGCTGCCCCGGATGGTGGACCAGCTGGCCACCGGCTTGGACGTTGACCTGGACACCGACTCGCCCGACGTCTCGGTCAAGACCAGGGAGATCGCCCAGGTGCGGGCCGCCTTCGCCAAGGTGCAGCGGGCCGCGATGGACGCGGCCGTGGGGCAGGCCCGGCTCCGCGAGGGTATCGGCGAAGTGTTCCGCAACCTGGCCCGGCGCAGCCAGTCGCTGCTGCACCGCCAGCACGCGCTGCTGGACGGAATGGAGCGCCGGACCGAGGACCCGCAGGAACTCGCGGACCTGTTCCGCGTCGACCACCTGACCACCCGGATGCGGCGGCATGCCGAGAGCCTGACCATCTTGTCCGGCCAATCGCCCGCGCGTGGCTGGCACAATCCGGTCCCGTTCGTGGATGTCATCCGGGCGGCCGTAGCCGAGGTGGAGGACTACACGCGGGTCAGCGTCATCTCCGCAGGCGACGCCGGGCTGGCCGGGGCCGCCGTGGGCGACGTCATCCACATAATCGCCGAGCTGATCGAGAACGCCACCATCTACTCCCCGCCGAACACCCCGGTCGTCATCCAGGGCGGTGTCGTGGGCCAGGGGTACGCGATCGACGTCGAGGACCGCGGGTTCGGCATGAGCGACGAGAAGCTCGCCGAGGCCAACGACCGGCTCGCCGAGCCGCGCCCGTTCGACCCGGCCAACATCGACCAGCTCGGCCTGCTGGTGGGCGGCCAGCTCGCCCGGCGGTACGAGATCAAGATCACCCTGCGCGGCAATCCTTACGGCGGCACCACCGCGATCGTGCTGATCCCACACAGCATCGTGGTCGCCGAGGGGTTCGGCGAGCCGGAGCCGGCCAGGGCCCTGGAAGGTGCCCCGCCGGAGCCGGGCTGGAACGCCAACGGGAGACAACAGGGCCCGGCCGCCGATGCGGATACCGAGCCCGGCCGAGCGCGGGAGAGCTTGCCCGGCGAGCTGGCCGGGGCGGGCAGGCACGTGCCTTTGCCGTCCTACGCGCCCGCCCCGCCCGCGCCGGAACCCGCACCACCGGCCTCCGCACCACCGGCCTCCGCACCACCGGCCTCCGCACCACCGGCACCGGCCTGGAATTACCCGCCACAACCCGCTGCGGATCCCCAGGTCCGGGCCGGCGCCGAGGGCCCCGCGCTGCCGCGCCGGCCACACCAGGCAAGCCCGGTGCCGGGACTCAGGAGGCCCCCGCCGGCGTACCCGCCGCTGCCGGGCCGGTTCCCGGATGCGCGCTCGCCGGACGGTGCCGGGGACACCACCGCCACAATCCAACACGGCTGGGCACGGGGCAGGCCGATGTCCGAACCGCTGCCCGGGCAGCCGCAGGGATCCGGCGCCGCCGGACCGCCCGATGCCGGAGAATCCGAGGCCGCTCCCGGCGAGCCCGGCGCCCCCGGGCCCCACCGCCGGGCGCCTGCCGACGGCAGCGCAGCGCACGGGCCCGGGTGACTGGCGCGGGCCGGGCAGCGACGGCGGGCAGGCCTTAGCCGCCGCTTGAGGCGGCATCCGGCTGCTGCCGGACGCGCTGCCCGACGACGGCTCTCTGGACGCCGTGGTGCTGACCGCCCGCGGCTGGGCCGGCTGGCTCCGGCTCGCCGCGGGTGTGCTGCTGCGCCGTCCGCCCCCCGGCCAGATGACCACGGTGCAGTTCCAGCGGCTGACCATCACCGCCGACCGGGAGCAGCCGTGGGAAAGGGACGGCGAGGTGATAGGCGGTACCCGGCGGCTGATGATCAGCACCCTGCCCAGCCGGGTGATGATGCGGGTGCCGCCGCAGGCCGAGACCGCTGGCCTGGCCGCCGGGGCAGCTCGTCGATCCGGCTGAGCCGCGCCCGGCGTCCAGGCACGAGAGAGGACCCGCGCGTCACCGGTTCATCTGCGGTGCTGGCGCAGGTCGCGCGGCGTGCCCACCGGCTCGCGGACTTGGTGATGCCCGCGGCGCTCGCTGCCCTCCCGGTACTCGGTGCGCGCGCGACGGCGCCCGCTTGGCGGGCCGCCGTTCAGGCAGCGGCGCCGCGATTGGCGTCCAGCATGTCCAGGAACCCGGTGATCGCGGCGGCGATCTCCGGTGCCGCACGGCGGGGCAGGTGGTGGCCGTGCCCGGCCAGCAGTTCGACCCGGGCGTCGGGCAGTGCCGCCGCGAGCTGCCGGGTGGACCGGACCGGGACGATCATGTCGCTGGGATCGGCGACCAACAGGACCGGCTGCGTGACCGCCGGCAGAGCAACGGTGAGGCCGGCCAGGTCCCGGACCAGCGCGCGCTGCTCGGTGAGGAAGCTGCGCCACACCGGCCCATGGTCATGGTGTGCGCCCGCCCAGGTCTGCCAGTTCACGTGCTCGTCCGCGGCCAGCGGCCGACCGCGCAGCCGGCGCGCTCCCGTCAGCACTCCGCGGGCCAGCCGGGGCGTCAGGTGCCAGGCCACGACCGCGAGGAACTCGCCGCTGACTGGTCCGGCCAGCACCCGGTCCGCCCAGGTCAGGCAGCCCGGGCCGACGCTGGCCAGGAGCACCAGGGCCTCCACCCGCTGCGGTGCCAGCTGGGCCGCGGCCAGTGCGACGCCGCCACCGTAGGAGTGGCCCACCAGCACCGCCCGGTCGATGCCCCGCGCGTCCAGGTCGGCCACCACCGCGCGGGCGCCGACCGCGAAGCCCCCGGCCGGCCGCGGGCTCCCCCCGTACCCCGGCCGGTCCGGCGCCACCACGCCCACCCCGTCCGGCAGCCGCCTCGCGACCTGCTGCCAGTCCGCCCCGGAACCTGGCTGACCGTGCAGCAGCATCACCCAACGCCCGCTCATACCCATGAGCCTAAATCGCCAGGTGTGACCAAAAGAATAGGCAACGGGCCCCTGAACCGAGTCCCCGAACTACGCATATATGGACAATCTAGAAGTAAGTCCCGCTTTCCCCGCGCGCCACGCCGCGCGCCGGGACATCATTCCGGGCTCTTGTGGTAACGCCGGGTTACCTTAGGAAACGTGTCCGGATGCGAAGTTCCGCCACCAGCCCCCGGCGATCGAAGGCTGCATGACGTCTGTGGATGACGCCGCCAAGCGAAAGGCGCCTCCCGTCGATCATGCCGGCAGCGTGCTGTGCCGCCTGCTGATCGCCCACCCCGAGGTCGTCGACATCGAAATTCTGGGCCAGCTTGACCTGCCCGACGGGATCATCTACTCGCTGGGCGTGAAGCTGCCGGACGGCCGCGAATTGCTCATCGACGTTGGCGACGTCTGACGGGCTGGCACCGGGCGGCACTGACGATGCCGCCTCGACGGGCGTCCGGTGCTGCGAACATGTCACGATGCCGACGGCCGGGGCCCGCGCGCCCGCCCGGGCCCCGCGTGCCGTCAGTGCTCGCCGTGGTGGTAGACGCCGAACACGTTCCCGGCCGGGTCCCGGAACGCCCCGGTCTGCATGTGGTCGTCCACGGCCCTGGGGCCGTAGACCCGGGAGCCGCCGAGTGACTCGGCCTTGGCCAGTGTCTGCTCCACGTCGGGAACGCTGGCGTAGATCGTCGCCCAGTGCGCCTCCTGGCTGGAGCCGAGGCCGCCCTGGATGCCGCTCCCGGCGCCGGTGTCGGTCATGCCGTAGCCCGGCGGGGTACCGGAGTCGTCGCCGCCGACCGTCCAGCCGAACAGCTCGGTGTAGAACCGCTGCGTCCGGCCGGCGTCGGAGCCCAGCACCTCGAACCAGTCGACCGGCTCACCGCTCCCCGCCGACGGCCCGGGCGGCTCGCCGTGCGCCGGGTCTGCGGCCTTCACCAGGCCGACCAGCAGGCCGTCCGGGTCGTTGAACATTGCGATGATCACCGCGCCACCGAAGTCGGTGACCGGCATGGCCGTCTTCGCGCCCAGTGACTCGGCCTTGTCCAGCACCGCCTGGAGGTCGCTGGCCTCGACGTAGAAGGTGGACCACGGCTCGCCGGTCTGGCTCTTGCCGATGCCGCCGTTGATCCCGCCGCCGCCGCACGTATCGATCAGCGTGTAACCGCCGCCCTGGAAGGGCTGCAGCTTCCACCCGAACAGTTCCCCGTAGAAGGCGCGCAGCGGCACGTCGTCCGGGCCGCCGATCTCAAAGTGCACTACCGCGTTCCCCATGGTGACTCCTCCGTCACGTTCACCAGCCGCCGCCCTGACCTGGCTATTCTCGGTCACCCCGACCGACCTCGAGCCGACCGGGGTCACCCCGACGCTAGTGCCAAGGTCGGACATTCTCCCCGCCAAGAGACCGGCGGCGGGCGCGGCCGGCTACCGGTAGCCGTGATCGTCTGCCGTGAGGCCCTTGTCCTGGACCTCGACGACGTAGCGCCAGCAGTCGGGCCGGGTGCCGTCGGTGTCGGTGAAGCCGTACAGCGGTGCCAGCTGGCCGGTGGATACCACCTGGCCGCTCCAGCGGGCCACCTGCGGGTCGCCGGCGAGGGCCGTCACGGCCCGGCCGGTAAAGGTCGGCGATTCCGAAATGCAGAAGTGCGGCACCTTGGCCGTGGCGTCGCGCCAGGTTTCCTCGGTGACGCCGTAGAAGTCGAGCATGTCCTCGGACCGCATCCACCCGGGCGTGACTGCCACCGCCGATGCGCGGTGCGGGGCAAGCTCGTGCGCTTGGGCAATGGTCATCCGGTGCACAGCGGCCTTCACCAGGTCGTAATAGAACCCTTCGTGGTGACGGTAGGCGGCGTTGTATTCGGCGGTCCCGTCGGTCATCTCCACGACCAGGCCGCCCGGTTGGCGGATCAACAACGGCAACGCGAAGTGGCTGGTGATCGCGTGGGTGTCGATGCCGATGCGGAGCATCCGCAGCCCGGCGGCCAGGTCGTGCTCCCAGATCGTGGTGCCGAACTGCGCGTACCGGCCGCCATCGAAAATGTCATTGACCAGGACATCCAACCGGCCATGATCATGATCGACCCGCTCGATCAGCCCGCGGACCTCGTCCGGCTGCAGGTGGTCAACGCGCAACGCCACCCCGTCGCCGCCCACCGCCGCCATCAGGTCCCCGGTCTCCTCGATCGTCTCCGGGCGGCCGACCTCGGACGGCCCGGCCACGCGGCTGCTTCGTCCCGTCGCATAAACAACCGCGCCGGCGCGCGCCAGCTCCACGGCGATCGCCCGGCCGGCTCCCCGCGTCGCCCCGGCCACCAGCGCCACCTTGCCGCCAAGCGGCCTGCTCTCCCCAGTTGCCATCACGCTCAAATCCTGCCAGCTGCCAATCCGGGCCATTCTCCTCATCGGCGGTCTCGGTGGTGGCCGACCGCTGCCGGGCCAGCACCGGCGGGCTTATGATCGCAGCGATGTCGGGGCATGTGATCCGGGGCGGCAAGCCGGGGTACGACCGCCTTCTGCTGCTGGCCCGGGAACGCTGGGCCGATACCAGCGCCCTGCTGGAACAGGCGGGTGTAGGTGCGGGCGCGCGCTGCATCGACATCGGCTGCGGCGGCGGGGCGGTGGCACTGGAGTTGGCCCGGCTGGTCGCGCCGGGCGGCACGGTCGTGGGCATCGACGCCGACGAGGTCAAGCTCGCCCTGGCACGACGGGCGGCGGCGGAGCGCCAGGCCGGCAACGTGGAGTTCACCGCGCTCGATGTCAGGGACTGGGATGGGCTTGGCGCCTATGACGTGGTCTATTCCAGGTTCCTGCTCCAGCATCTGGGCGAGCCGGGCAGGCTGCTGCGCCGCATGTGGGCCGCTGTCGCCGCGGGCGGAGTCCTGATTGTCGAAGATGCCGACTTCGACGGGTGTTGCTGCGGCCCGCCGAACGAGGCATTCGCCCTGTTCTTGGACACCTACCGCCAAGTGCTGGCCCGCCGCGGCGGCGACCACGCGATCGGGCGGAAGCTGTACCGCTGCGCCTTGGCGGCCGGGATACCACATCCCCAGGTGAGGCTGGTCCAGCCCGTGCATCAGGGCGAAGCCAAGATGCTGATGTGGTCCACGCTGGAGGCAACCGCAGATGCGGTCATCGCCGAGGGCCTGGCCACCAGGGACCAAATCACGACCGCGTTGGCGAGCCTGCGACAGTACAGCGACAACCCGCACACGCTCATCTGCGGCCCGCGGGTCTTCCAGCTCTGGGCCCGCCGTTAGCGGCCGGGCGCTGTCGCGCCGGTGAGCGCGCGGGGCGCGCCCTGCCACGTCACTAGCTGACCACCTGCCCGGGGAGCGCCCCGGCCGCGGCCCGCGATTCCGGCCAGACGATAACGCCGTTCACCAGGACGTAGTCCACGCCGGTCGCCAGCTCACGTGGCCGGTCGTAGGTGGCCCGGGCGACGGGGCCGCCGGCACCGATGACGCAGAGGTCGGCGGCCATCCCGGGAGCGACCCGGCCGCGATCGCGCAGGCCGTAGGCGTCGGCCGCGTTGGCGGCCAGGTGCCGGGCCAGGCGCGGGTACCCGGTCTCTGGCCCGGCTTCGAGGTAGTGCCCGGCGAGCCTGGCGAACGCGGCGTACCCGCGGGGGTGCGGGTGCTGGCCCTGGTAGATGCCGTCCGATCCGGCGCAGTGCCGGTCGGCGTCGCTGATCCAGGCCAGCTGAGCCGCGGTGAGCTCGAGCCGGTCCAGGTGACCGCCGACGTTAAGGCCCGCCGCGACCAGCAGGTCGAGCACCCATTCACCCGCCGGCCGGTCCTCGCGCGCCGCCGCCTCGGCCACCGACAGCCCGGCGCACCCGGCCAGATCGCCGGGCACGGTGCCCAGGTAGACGTTGTGCAGGTACCGGTCGGTGAGCTTCTCGCCGCGGAGCAGCGCCGCCCGCTGCCCCGGATCGGTGAGCACGGCCAGCGTGTGATCCGGGCCTTCGGCCTGCACGCCGGGCGGGAGCAGTAGTTGCGCGAGGATGGTGCTGGACCTCCGGTAGAAGTACATGTCGTAGGTGACCGGCACGCCCGCCTCGCCGGCGGCGGTGAGCGCGGCCTCGATGTCGCCCGGCTCCCCCCACAGGTGACTGGCGTGGACCCGGGCCCCGGCCGCGGCCCCGACCGCGACCAGTTCATCCAGCCCGGCCCCGACATCCGGGCCGTAACCACGCAGGTGCGACACGTACGGCCGGCCCGCATCGGCCAGCGGCCTGGCGAGCTCGGTGACTTCCTCGACGCCGCCGAACCGGCTCGGCAGGTAATCGAGCCCGCTGGACAGCCCCACCGCGCCCGCGGCCAGTGCGTCCTCCACCTGGCGCCGCGCCGCCGCCCGCTCCGGTGCGCCGAGCGGGCCGGCGGCCATTCCGGCGATGTTGTGCCGGATGGTGCCCTGCGAGGCGAGCACCGCCACGTTCTGCACCAGCCGGCCTGCCACGGCCTCCCGGAAGTCGGCCACGCCGAAGTCCCGCACCGGGCGGAGCGCCCCGTTGACCGGCGCGAAGTACCGGTTCAGGTAACCGACCGTGGCCGCGCTGCCGCCGATCCACGACTCCCCGTCCTGGCCCACGACCAGCGTCGTGACGCCCTGGGCGAGCGCCCCGTCCACCCGGCCGTCGGCCAGCAGTGGCCCCTCGGCGTGCACGTGGGCGTCGATGAACCCCGGGCATACCACGCTGCCCGGCGCGAGGTCGATCAACTTCTGCTCGCCCGGCGCGGCGTCAACCGTCCCGACGGCGGCGATCACCGGCCCGTCGACCAGCACGTCCGCCCGCCGTAGCGCCGCCGCGGTGCCGTCGGCGACCAGCCCGCCACGGAGCAGCATGCGAGGGTTCACCGGCCGGTCTCCCATCAGTCCCCGGTTGCCAGTCAAGCACCCCGGCGTCGGGGGTGCTGGCCGCTGACCGAGATCACCGTGCTGATGAGGCAGGAGGCGTAGTCACTGGCGAGGAACGCGATCGCGCTGGCCACCTCCCACGGGTCCGCCGGGCGGCCGAACGCCTCCCGGCTGGCTCTCCGCGCGGCCGGCGCCGCGCGCTCGCGGCCGGGGCTGCGCGCGGCCTGCGGCGCGGCAAAGCGCCCGGTGAGGTTATCGGCGAGCAAACGGCGAAGATTGCGCCTGAACTGCTCGTCCTCCGGCCGGAGCGCAGCCCATGGCTCGCTGCGGCGGACCCGCGGGCCCGCAGGGGGGGTTGCAGGCCCGCGGGAGCTCCGTGGCTGGCCAGCAACTGCCCGCCGCGCGTAGGGCCAGCCTACCAAGCAGTTCGTCCGTTGGAGGGCACGCGGTGGACCTCACCATCCCGGCCCCGCCGCAGCCGCGGCGGGGAGGTTCGGCGAGGGGCTCACCCGAGCCGAGCGGGGGCCGTGACCGAGCTATCACGAGCTACTGCAGGCCAGGATCGCCGCCGCCCCATCGAGGACTGTGAACCAGGCGTATCCGCTCGGTATCCGGGCAGGATGGCCTGGTGGCGTCGTACTCGGTGAACCCAGACGGCGTGGCGTGGGCACAGCACCTCATCGACACCGGGCAGTACGTGCCCGACAGCGACTGGGGCAAGGTCCAGCCTCGTGCGGAGGAGCAGAACGCCTTCCTGCAGTCGCATTCCTGGGAGGAATACGCCCGCTGGCATCTTGGGCTCACCGACGGCGCGAGCGATCGCATCAAGGCCAGATACGCGTTCGTGTACGGCGACTTCCGGCGGCTGCACCGAATGGGCATCATCGCCTGTCTGTATCGGGCCGCCGAGTGGCGGCATAAGGAGGTCGAACTCGCCGCCCACGATCTCTTGCAGCGCCTGGACCGCAAGACATCCTGACCGCGGGCCGCAGGCACTCCGTACCGACGTACGGAGTGGACCCCGGCTCCGCCTTTAGCCGGGCGCGAGCCGGGCGGCCACCTGGCACATGCCCGGCGAGCCGATGAACTCCTGGACACTCCGGGCGAACAGCCACTGCCGGACCCGGCCCCGTCCAGCCCAGCCAGCGCGGCCATCCGCGCCGCCAGCCCGCCATGAATTGGAACACGTTATATCGGCTACGGCCAGCGCAGCCAGGGCAGCGCGCGCGAAGCACGCCCGGCCCGCGGTGCCCGGCTGGCATGCCTGTGCCGGCCCGTTAGCTGGATCGCGATTGATAGTCTGGCCTTGACGAAGACCGTGTCACCACCACGCGAGGGCCACCAGAGCCGTAGTGGCGGCACGGCCGAATTCTGTCACGACAACGAGGCGCGGGCATGGCAGCGGTGAGAACAGGTACCACCGGCACCGCGGGTACCGGCGCGGCCACCGAGACCGAGTTCAGCTCGGCGGCCCAGCGGGACCGGCGACAGCGGATCCTGGACGCCACACTGACGCTGGCGTCCCGCGGCGGCTACGAGGCGGTGCAGATGCGGGCGGTGGCCGACCGGGCCGGCGTGGCCCTCGGCACGCTCTACCGCTACTTCCCCTCCAAGATCCACCTGCTGGTATCCGGCCTGGCGAGGGAGTTCGAGCGGAACCAGGAGAAGCTCGACCGCCTGACGATTCCCGGTGACGCGCCCGACGAGCGGGTGTTGTTCGTGCTGGGCCGGATCACCCGCGCCATGCAGCGGGAGCCGATGCTCACCGAGGCGATGACCCGCGCGTTCATGTTCGCCGACCCCAGCGCGGCAGCCGAGGTCAACGCGGTCGCGCGGCTGATGGAGCACATGCTCACCGGCGCCATGCACGAGGGCGAGCCGACGGCCGATGAGACCGCGATCGCCCGGATCATCGGCGACGTGTGGCTGTCCAGCCTGGTCGCCTGGGTAACCCGGCGGGCCTCCGCCGACGACGTGAGCGGTCAGCTGGAACTCGCCACGCGGCTGCTGCTCCGCTGACCAGTCACAGGCGCACGGTGAGCGAGCACCCCGCCTTCCGCGCCGACGTGGCCCGGTCGGTGCGGCTGCTCCGGGCGTTCCGCACCGAGCAGGCCGCCCCGGCCGCGTACTACGCCGGCCTGGCCCGCGACACAGTGCGCCAGGTCAGCCAGTACGCGGACCTGGACGGCCGGGTGGTGGCCGACGTCGGGGGCGGGCCCGGGTACTTTGCCCGGGAGTTCCGCGCGGCGGGCGCGCGCGCCGTGTGCCTGGACACCAACCGCGGCGAACTGGCCGTCCTGGGCCACCCGGGGCCGGGCAGCGCGCTCGGCAGCGCGCTGCGCCTCCCGCTGGCCACCGGGGCGGTGGATGTGTGCTTCTCCTCCAACGTGCTCGAGCACGTCGCGGACTGGGCGGCGATGCTGGCCGAGATGGTGCGGGTGACCAAGCCGGGCGGCGTCGTCTTCGTCAGCTTCACCAACTGGCTGTCCCCCTGGGGCGGCCACGAGACCTCGCCGTGGCACTACCTCGGCGGCGACCGGGCGGCCCGCCGCTACCAGCGCAGGCACGGGCGGCCGCCGAAGAACCGCTACGGCACCAGCCTGTACCCGGTCTCCGTGGCCGGCGTCCTGGCCTGGGCGCGGGCCGCGCCGGGTGTCGTGCTCGTCGACGCGGTCCCCCGG